>Ga0123356_10002669_pt1 | contig 18945 bp, 22 predicted proteins | sample TergutEmb28metaG_2_FD_92546 | JGI IMG/M metagenome (GOLD analysis project Ga0123356, IMG submission 92546) | Embiratermes neotenicus P3 segment gut microbial communities from Petit-Saut dam, French Guiana - Emb289 P3 | ecosystem: Host-associated > Arthropoda: Insects > Digestive system > Gut ...
CCACATAATGCCGTTCCATCATAGCAGAAATGATTATTATGTAAAATCTCAATGCTTTTTATATTGTTTTTCTCAAAGAAGGACTTCATCTTGGAAACGGTATTCCACCAATAATCATGATTTCCTTTGAGGATTATCTTCTTTCCCGGCAATCTATCAATAAATAAAAAGTCTTCAAGACTCTCGTCCAGACTCATCCCCCATGATATATCACCACACAAAACACATACATCATCACTGCCTAGTATTTGAAATCCATTTTCAAGCTTTTCAACATAGTTGATCCAGCCGCCACCAAATATATCCATCGGCTTATCGGTGTTATGAGAAAGATGCAAATCACCAATTGCGAACAGGGCCATAATCACCGCCCCCTAATGAAATCCAAAACAGCCGCTTTCATCCCGCTGATCTCAACCGTTTCGTTAAATCGCGGCGTTTTGATTTTAAGCTCTAAAAGCGGATCCGGAACCGCACATCCTGTCGCCTCTGAGAGTGCGTCAATAAGCAGCACTCCACTTTCTGTATAAGGTTGCTTTATGGCTTCGAGAACTGCTTCACAGAACTTAAACGGACTTGCTGTTGAAACCACTATAGATGTCGTATCATCTTTTGTCTTTTCTTTATACTCTTTTAAAACTTTATATGCCACAGCTGTATGCGTATCTATAAGATAGTTATGTAAATTATATGTATCACGAATCGTCTTTAGTGTATCCTCTTCAGAGCAATCTCCGGACGCGAAAACTCGTTCGAGTTCATTTCTGACAATACCGGGTACAGAGTAAAACCCGGCGCTTAGAAGTGCTGACATATATGATGTAACGGCGCAGCCGTCTTTCCCTGACAACTCGAACAAAAGTCTTTCGAGATTACTCGAAACAAGTATATCCATTGATGGTGAAACTGTAGTGTAAAAAGGCCGGTTCTTATCATATACACCTGTGCTTATAAACTGCGTTAATACATCATTACGATTAGATGCGCAAATTAATTTATTGACAGGCAATCCCATTCTTTCTGCATAATACGCCGCAAGAATATTTCCGAAGTTTCCTGTCGGCACACAAAAATTCACTTTTTCCCCCGGTCTTATTTCGTTGCTCTTAAGTAAATCACAATACGCAGAAAAATAGTAAACTATCTGCGGTACAAGTCTTCCCCAATTGATCGAGTTTGCAGATGATAGAAAAACTCCTTCTTTGTCAAGTCGTATACGTAATTCTTCATTTGAGAAAATGGCTTTGACCCCGGTTTGTGCATCATCAAAGTTGCCATATACAGCAACGACATTTACATTATCTCCGCCTTGTGAGGTCATCTGCAGCTGTTGAACATCTGATACACCATCCCGGGGATAAAAGACCATAATTTTTGTACCGGGCACATCACTAAACCCTTCAAGTGCTGCTTTTCCGGTATCTCCGGAAGTTGCTACAAGAATGCATACGTCTCGTTTCTCTCCGATTTTTCTGAGCGAGGCAGTAAGCAAATTTGGCATTATTTGTAAAGCCATATCCTTAAATGCACAAGTCGGTCCATGCCACAACTCCAGGAAATGAGTTTTATTACCGATTTTATATATTGGTGCAATATCAATACTACTAAAGCCACTTACTGAATCTGCATTGTAAGCTTCACTTGTATATCTACCAAGCTCTTCACTGCTGTAATCGTCCATAAACAAACTTAATATATATGCTGCACGTTTATCGTATGGTTCTGATACAAGTCTGCTTATTGTCTCTATCGAAACAAACGGAAAGCTTTCCGGAACAAACAGCCCGCCGTCTTTCGCCAGACCATGTGCAATAGCCTCTGCGCTTGTAACTCTATTCGACTTCCCTCTTGTGCTTTGATACTGCATACTTTATCCCTTACCATACTCAAAATGCATTTTCTATATGAACTATCTCCGGTGACGATGTCAACTCGCCATCCTTTGCATAAACTTCTACAACATCAAATCTGGGTTGCAGACTTGTAGGTTTTTTCATAAGCCAATACTTTGCTGTCGAAACAATCTTTTTTTGCTTACTTGTGCTGACATACTCTCTTGCCTGTGCGAATGCCGCATTCTTTCTTGTTTTGACTTCGCAAAAAACAAGGAATTCCTTATTTTTTACAATGATATCTATTTCTCCAAATCTCGAGCGAAATCTTGTTGCTACTTTTGAATAGCCTTTTTTATCCAAGTAGTCAAGAGCGATGTCCTCGCCCCACTTCCCTCTATGATTTGTGTTTATCAACGTTTTTCACCTTCTTTAAGAAAGTCTCCCTATGTATATTCGACGGGCCGTACTCGCTCAACTTCTCATAATGAAGCTTTGTGCCATAACCCTTATGCTTTTCAAAAAAATACTGAGGATATTCTTCTGCCATTTTGAGCATATATCTATCCCTGCTCACCTTGGCAAGAATTGAAGCCGCTGCAATTGATGCCGATTTTCCGTCTCCGCCGACAACACATTTACTGTTGCATATAATACCGGAGTTTCGATTCCCGTCAATCAGTGCGATAGACGGTGTTACAGATAACGATCCTATAGCACGGTTCATAGCTAAATAAGTTGCATTCAGGATGTTCAATTCGTCTATCTCTTTATGACTCGCCGATGAGATCGCAAACGAAACAGCCGAACGCGCGATTTCCTCATATAGGCTCTCACGCTTCTTCTCCGTGAGCTTCTTTGAATCATTTAAACCTGAAATTTCAGCACCCGGATGTAATATCACTGCTGCAGCGTAAACAGGCCCTGCGAGCGGCCCTCTGCCCGCTTCATCAACACCGCAAATGCAAGTGAATCCGGCGTTACGCAGTTCCTCTTCAATCTGCCACATTTTCCAGTGTCATCCTTCCTAGTTTTCCGCCACGAAACTCATCAAGTAAAATAATCGCCATTCGCTCCAGATCATACTCCCCCTGCCTAAGGAGAAAGCCGCGTTTAGCGGCTGCACGTAAAAGCAGTTCAAATCCATCGGAATCATTGCCTATATCGATTTTATACCGCTCTGTTATCCTGTCCGGATATTCTGCACATAACCTCGATATCAGATTTGCTCCCAATGTCTCTATATCCATAATTTCATCGCGTATCGCACCCGTGAAAGCCAGATTTTCTGCAACAGTCTGATCCTCAAACTTTGGCCACAATACCCCCGGAGTATCAAGAAGCTCAAGACCGTTGTCAAGACTGATCCATTGTTTGCCTCGAGTAACACCCGGCTTGTCTGATGTCTGTGTTGCTTTACGGTTTGCGACTCTGTTGATAAAAGAGGATTTTCCAACATTTGGTATCCCGACTACCATAAGGCGAAGTTTCCTGCCAACCTGTCCTTTTGCGGCATAGGATTCGATTTTTTCTGTAAGTAGTTTACGTACCGCCGTGTTGAATCCACTGATGCCCTTGCCATTTTTACTGTCAGTTTCTATAACGGCTGCCCCACTCTTTCTAAAGTGTGCAGCCCAAATCTTTGTGCTATTCGGATCAGCCTGATCAAATCTGTTGAGGATGATAAAGCGCGGTTTTCCGTCTGTCATATCGTCAAGATCGGGATTTCTGCTGGATCGGGGTATCCTCGCATCAATAACCTCGCAGACTGCATCTATTAGCTTAATGTTCTCTGCAATCATCCTGCGTGCTTTGGTCATATGCCCTGGAAACCATTGTATATTCATTTTCTCCTGCATTACTGTTGCTCCGTTTCGTAAACAGGTCTATACTTATCCGGTAAAACCAAATCTGTTCCAGTCACGATTGCCGCTGTCATCGACACCCGGAATCAAAACGAACAGTACTTTACCGAGAATATATCTTGTATCAACAAGTCCTACAACACTGTCCCGGCTGTCTGTTGAGCTGTTTCTGTTGTCACCCATTACAAATACATATCCATCTGGAATCAAAACCGGTTCTTCGAAATTATACCTGCTTGTAGTCATTGTATTGATGTACGGCTCGTTTTTCAAAACGCCATCAATAAAAACATCTCCGTTTTCAAAGTTTATATCTATCATTTGTCCGGCAGTGGCTATGACCCGCTTGACGAGTGGATATTCAAACTGATCTGAAGGCGATTGGAACACAACTATATCACCGCCGGTTGGTACATAAAAGAGGTTTGACATGATGACTCTGTCATTGTGCCGGAGTGTTTGCATCATTGATCTTCCGTCAACACCAATTGTTCTTCCTATAAATACGAATATCAGCACCCCGCATATTATAGCGGTAACTATGCATTGGAGCCAGTCGTACAGCTCCATACGCACTCTCGATGCTGCATTATCATTGCTTGCATTATGTCTTTCCCGGTTAATAGCATCCATCAGTTAAACTCCTTGAGTTATAGGTATTATTATACACGATATTACTAAATAAAAAAAGGGGAGTTGCCCCTTTTTTCTTTGAGAATATCTTAGACAGTTTATACTCTTTCTTTTACTTTTGCCTTTTTACCTACTTTATCTCTTAGATAATATAGCTTTGCTCTTCTGACTTTCCCGCGTCTGACAGTGTCAACCGAAACAATAGTCGGTGAATGTACCGGAAATACCTTTTCACATCCGACATTATATGATATACGTCTTACCGTAATAGTTTCGTTGATGCCGCCATGTTTTTTTGCGATTATGGTGCCTTCAAAGGCCTGATTGCGTTCGCGATTCCCCTCTTTTACGCGAACAGTGACTCTAACTGTATCTCCTACGTTCATAGGCGGCAGCTCTGGTTTCATATACTGCTCGCTGAGCGCTTTTACCAAATCCATTATATTGACCGTACCTTTCGATAATCTTATGTAATCGTTGTAAACAAACACGCCTGAGTATGTTAACACATCCCCGATGCAATTGCAAGAGTTTTTTCATTGCATAATCATAGGCTTTTTAGAAAATAATATCGCAAAAAAAGCATCAGCGTGTTATAATCTATTGATGATTTAAGCGGAGTTTGCTTTTCGAGTTTATATCAAGCAATAAAGACAGGAGAATTTTAGTGAAGGCTTTAAGTCGGGCAATCGACAAATTTTGCCAGAAACACAGCAACTTCGGGGTGCCGAGGCTGATGCTTTTTATTGTGCTTATATCTGCAGGTGTTTTCATTATCGGTGGCAACGGATTATTCAGTTTCCTTGCTTTTCATCCGGCTTTAATTATGCAAGGTCAAATTTGGCGCCTTATAACCTGGGTTTTCTTACCTTTGACCGGCAACATTATTTTTGTTGCTATTGCTTTGTACTTTTATTACTTTGTCGGCAGCACACTTGAACGCGAGTGGGGTACCGCCAAGTTTACTATCTACTACATTTTCGGCATTATCCTCAACATCATTTACGTAACAGTTATGTGGTTTGTTGTTGGGGAGCTTGTTTACCTGATCCCAAATTTCCTTAATCTTTCAATGTTTTTCGCTTTTGCTACGCTTTTTCCCGAAGTCTCTGTCAGGTTGTTTTTTGTTATTCCTATCAAAGTCAAATGGCTTGGTCTTTTTAATGCTGCTTATTTTATTTACGTTATTGTTGCAGGAATCATTGCAGGTCAAATATTTTCTGCCCTCCTGCCGGTTGTTGCAATTTTAAACTATATCATTATTTGCGGAGACGATCTCCTGTCAAATCTGCGACCTTTAAAAATACGCACGTCTCCTCAAATAGTAAATTTTAAAAAAGCAGCAAGGCAGGCAAAACGAGATATGGACGAGAAACCGTACCGTCACAAGTGTGCGGTATGCGGAAGAACCGATGTCGACTCTCCCGACCTTGAGTTTCGTTACTGCTCGCGCTGCAATGGTTATCATTGTTTCTGCATAGACCATATAAATAATCACATACACTTTGAATAAGATGTTAGTATAATGAAAAAACGCACTTTAAAATTCATAGCAATATTCCTTACATTGCTGACCATCGCTCTTGTGATGCCGTCATCTCTTGTTATGCATTTAAGAGGGGATCTTATCACATTTGATTTACCTGATATTGCTTTATCAGCCTCTGAAGAACCTGAGCCGGAGCCTGAGCCGGAGCCTGAACCTGAACCTGAACCCGAGCCGGAGCCTGAACCCGAGCCGGAGCCTGAACCTGAGCCGGAGCCTGAGCCGGAGCCTGAGCCGGAGCCTGATCCAATAGTAACAATAACTATATCGGCTGCTGGAGACGTCACGCTTGGCGGATGCACTGTCGGCAACAGCTATGATATTTTTATGCGCGAGTTTGCTGCCAACGGCAGTAGCTTATCCTACTTCTTTCGGAATGTAAGGCATATCTTCGCCGAGGATGATCTAACAATTGTCAATTTTGAAGGCACTCTTACCAACGAGACCAGTCATATCGGTAATGCATTTAACTTTAGAGCTCCTCCCGAATTTGCAAAGGCACTTTCATTATCATTTATCGATGTTGTTTCACTTGCCAATAACCATAGCAATGATTTCTTTGCAAGGGGTTATCAAGACACAAAAGACAACCTGACAGCAGAAGGTGTTGCTTACTTTGGAAACACTACAAATACTATACTGGAAGTAAACGGCATTAAAGTCGGGCTCTTTGGTTATCTTACATGGGTAGATTCCCGTGAGCATAGAAACAATGTTACTTCAGCGATTAAGGATTTAAGAGACAAAGGCGCAGATCTGGTAATTGCGTATTTCCACTGGGGTAATGAAAAATCTTACAGACCTAACTCACATCAGATCAACCTCGGTCGTTTCACTATTGATAACGGAGCTGATTTGGTTCTGGGTTCACATTCACACACAATTCAAGGTATTGAGGTATATAAAGGAAGAAATATAGTTTACTCATTAGGAAACTTCAGTTTTGGCGGAAACCGGCAACCATTCGATATGGACTCTTTTATTTTTCAGCAAACATTCACTTTTGATAACGGTGTTCTGCAGGATACTAATGAAACAAACATAATTCCTATACGTACAACATCCGCTCAGTCATATAATAACTACCAACCGACACCGGTCGACGGTCCGGTTGCAGAGCGCATATTGAACTTGATACAAAACCTAAGTGATGAGCTAAATAACTAAAGCCGCATCTTTTGATGCGGCTTCGATTTTGTCTTCTAGTTGAATCTTTTGTTTTTGTTTTTTCGTGCTGCTTCTGATTTCTTACGGCGCTTAACACTGGGACTTTGATAGTACTCTTTTTTTCTTAAATCCGAGAGGACGCCGGATTTTGCACAGTTTCGCTTAAATCTCTTTAACGCACTGTCAAGAGATTCGTTATCTTTGATATGTACTTCCGACATTGTTTCTCCCCCCCTCCGATACGTGCTCTATAGCACGGTTCAAGTACTGTAAATGCGACTTTAGCATAGACATTCTACAGTTATGCTCTAAAGTTGTCAACAGTTTTTTTCACCCTTGTGCTTCTTCTGATTCGATATCTTCATTTTCAGCACCGCTTTCGGTTATACACGGCATACCGTTTTCGCTGTCATTATCTGTACCAAGGAAACCGGGAACAGTCATGCCCGCCATTTTAAACATTTCGTTAAGAGGTGGAATAGAACGCATCATGCCTGAAAGGAAATTTGATGTTGTTGGCGAACCTCCGTCTCCACTCATTGAATCCCATACAGTGATTTTATCTATCTGCAGATTCTTTATTGCTTCGACCTGCAGTTTAACCAAATCTTCGATTTTATCGGCAATCATAAGTTGTACAGCAGCGTTTGTATCTCCACCTGCTGCTTCAACGACCTTACTGAAACCTGTTGCTTGCTTTTCCAAAACCTCCTGGATGCCGCGTGCTTGTGCTTCCATTCGTGAGTAAATTGCATCGGCGTCACCCTTTGCTCTGCGTCTGGTTTGCTCGGCATCGGCTTCTGCTTCCAGCTCAAGCCTCTCTTTAGCTATTCGCGCATTAACTATAATGTCTGCTTGTCCGGTCGCTTCATCACGATCGGCTCTTGCCTGTTCTGCTGCTTTCTGAGCCGCATATGCTTCTTCAAGTGCACGAGCTTCCGCAGTTCGCTCTGCCGCTGTGGCGCGACGTAACGCTTCTGCTTCGAGCTCACGTCTGGTTGCATCTGATTGTGCAATGGTTGCTTTTGATTCGTTCTCACCCTCGACAGCTGCTGCATCTGATGCTGCGACCGATATACGTTCATCTCGAATAGCTTTCGTTGCACCAATTGAGCCGTCACGATTCTTCTCAGCAACGCTTTGCTTAGCATCGTTGATCGCTTTTGCTGCTGCTTCTTTACCGAGAGCTTCGATATATCCTGACTCATCGTTGATGTCTGTTACGTTAACGTTGATTAAGCGCAGACCGATTTTCTTAAGCTCCGTCTCAACATTTCTTGATACAGCTTCAAGGAACTTATCACGGTCAGTATTAATTTCTTCAATCGCCATTGTTGCGATAACAAGCCTTAGTTGTCCAAACATGATGTCTCTGGCAAGCTCTTGAATCTCTTGTGACTTTAACCCCAAAAGACGTTCCGCGGCATTTTGCATAACACCGGTTTCTGTTGATATACCTACAGTGAAACGTGATGGCACATCAACACGAATGTTTTGCTGAGATAGAGCTTTTGTTAAATCAACGTTTATTGTCATTGGTGTTAAATCAAGATAATGGAATGATTGAAATACCGGCCAGATAAATGCTGCTCCACCATGGATACACCTGGCGGAACGAGGGCTTCCATCGGGATTCATTCCTACTTTTCCGTAAATAACCAGCACTTTATCAGACGGACACTTGCGATACCTCGAAAGAATCAAAAGCAGCAGTGTGAATACAAATACCGCAGCTACAATCATTAGAATCAATGCCATTTCAGTCATATCATAATCTCCTCATTTATAATTTAATTATTTACTAATTTTATTCTTAGTCTTCCGGCACCGGTTTTACTACCAGACAGTCATTGCCTGTTATTGCAACAACTTCCACCTTTGACTCCGGAGCAATATCGGCATTGTGATCAGTAACTGCATCCAACTCAATAAAGCGTTCCTGCAGTAACATTGTCACCTTTCCTTTATCTGTGCGTGAGTGCGGAATCCTTATATACACATCAGCGGTTTGTGAGATCGCATTATTAAGACTTATGTTGCCGCTGGTTTGCATCCTTAGTGCTAACTTAATAACAATAGCCGCAAGTAAGAGAGCGCACACACCTACGAACAGGGAGATTTGAATTGCCCAAAACGGATGAAGTCCGGCAGATAATGCCGCAAGTCCTGCCCAACCTCCAAGTGCAAAAAATGCTACTATACCACGTATAGTAAATATACGCATAATGCTTGTGTTTCCGGAGCTGCTCGCTTCATGTGGAGTAGTTTCTGTATTTGAGTCAACTTCACAGTCATCCACATCACCATCAGATTCATTACCGAACCCGACGCCGATTATCATGAGTATTAATTGAAGCAACATAACAACTGTCATCGGTATTGCAGACATTGCCATGATCTGCCCGATAAGTCCAAGTCCGTTCCACCAGACACTAAACCATTCCATAATCCCCGAGCCTCCTCCCTATGTTTTTCAAGCGATTCCTTACTTCTGGTTTTTCCTTACATACCAGGGTTTGCTTGGCTGTTTTCTTTCTTCCTCTTCTTCCTGTGCGTTATTTCGAGCTTCTTCGTCATGATCTATAATGATTCTTTCTACACTGCTGATGTCCCATTCCCGCAGCGCTTGACTTACTGTTTTACGTGTTTCAATAATATCTTCCAGTACTTCAACTGGCTCCTCTTCAGGTGCCGCTTCAGGTATCAGTTCAATTTTAGGCAAAGGTTTGACTTCCGGGACAGTTGTTTTCGGGGCTTCAAGCTCTGTAAGTATCTGCCCCATCATTGCCTCTGTTCTGCGTTTTACATCTGTACAAACACAAGCGAACATCATTAATGTAAGTGCTTTGCGAATTCTTATCCGGGAGTCCGGATTTGGGTCGCTGTAGCCCTTTATTACATCATTAATGACTGATTCAACACCGCTTTTTGAGTGATCATCTGTCTGGCTGCTTTGTCGAAGCGCTTCACATAAGTAATTATAGAGTGTGCTTTCCTTGATTATCGCTTCACTGCCATCTTGTGATTTGCCGTTTACATAACTCATAAGTAAAGCAATATGCTCGAGCTTAATACATTCTTTTAATGCATTTATTATTAGAATGCGTGCAATATGAACTTCTTCGTATTTTTTTCCTATCGGATGTTCTACCCATCCTCTTTTTACCCAGTTTTGAATCGTTGATCCTTCAAGTCCCGTAACCGCGCAAACTTGAGAAAGACTTAATCCTCCTGTAGCTGCAAGTAGCATTTCAATTCTCTCAAATCCCTTATCGTTGGGATTTCCTGACATACCCGGTTGTGTCTTTCCTTTAGAAGTCATCTTACTGTCCCCCTGATTTTTGTAATGTTGAACGAAATGATGAGTTCGATGGGTGCTTATTTTGTGGTTTATAACATAATATCACAGGTTCGCGCGAACTGCAATAGAAATTTATCAAAAAAGGTACACCGCGCTCTTGGCGTTGTGTACCTTTTGTAATATATACCGGTATATGTTGCTGCTTTTATTTGATTTCGACTTCCGCTCCAACTGCGGTGAGTTTGTCTTTTAACTCGGTTGCTTCATCTTTGTTGACGCCTTCTTTTATCTTCGCAGGAACTGCTTCAACAAGTGCTTTTGCTTCTGCGAGTCCAAGTCCCGTGATTGTACGGACTTCCTTAATAACTTTAACTTTCTCCGCTCCAAAGCTTGTCATTACAACATTAAACTCTGTCTGCTCTTCCGCTGCGGCTGCCGGTCCTGCTGCGCCACCTGCTGCAGGTGCTGCCATTGCTGCGGCTGAGACTCCAAATACTTCCTCAAGCTCCTTAACCATATCAGAGAGCTCTATTACTGTCAGCGCTTTGATTTCATCAATCAAGGCTTTTACTTTATCACTGGCCATTTTTTTCCTCCATTTTATTATCTTTTATTATTCTGCGGGTTTATCTTCTTCGACTTTTTCTTTAGTTTCCACTTTAGCTGTCTTCTTTGCAGCCGGCTTCTTTTCAGATGCTTCTTTTGCTGGCATCTCTTCAGCTTTAGCTTCCTCGACCGGGGTCTCTGCCACAGATTCTTCTGCCGGTTTTTCTTCTGTAGATGCTTCAACATCTACATCAACAGGAGCTCCGCCTTTTTCTGCTATAAGCTTCAAAACTACAGCAAGACTTGTAATGGGAGCAAGCATCGTTCCGAGTAGTTGAGCTTGAAGAACAGGTAGAGCCGGGATACTTGCAAGGGCATTTACTTCGTCGATCGACAATACCTTGCCATCCATAAAACCTGCTTTTATTTCAAAGTAGTTTTTAAGTTTATCGGCGTGCTCTTTAATGATTCTTGCAGGAGCGATCGGATCATCATTACTTATTGCAAGTGATGTAGTCCCGACTAAAATCGACTCGAGCTCTTCAAAGCCTACGTTTTTGACAGCAAATTTCATTAGTCTGTTTTTAATTACAGTGTAGTCAACATTTGCTTCACGTAATTTGACACGCATTTCCGTATCTTCATTAACAGTAATACCCTTGTAGTCAACAAAAACGCCCGCTTTACTCTTAAGTGTTTCGGTCATTTCTTCTACGATTTTTTTCTTTTCCTTTAATATACTTTCGCTTGGCATATTCTTTATTCACCTCCATTACTATAAACTAATATGCGTTCAAAAAAATTGCCCTTGTTTCCAAACAAGGACAACAGCCATAGATACAGAACTAAGGTTACTGATAAGGCCGCCCTCGGCAGGATTTCCAAATGTTGCCTTTGAAACATTTAACCTGCTGTCTTTGGAACGCTAATGGATGATACCAGACTATCGGGTGCTTGTCAACTTTTTTCTTTTTATTGTATAGTAGTTGCAAGTAGTATATACTGCTCAAAGTAATAACGTCTTGAAACGAAGGTGAGCAGATTTTGACTTGGGATGAACTTGAAAACGCTTGCAATAACTGTAAAAAGTGTGAATTGTATAAAACAAGAACTAATGTTGTTCTTGGTGTCGGAAGTCGTACTTCCGAAGTTTTATTCGTCGGTGAAGGACCCGGGGAAAATGAGGATTTAAAAGGAGAGCCGTTTGTGGGGCGTGCAGGTAAACTACTTGATGATATGCTCAAAATCATAGGTCTTTCTCGTGAAAAAAACATATACATAGCTAATATAGTTAAATGCAGACCTCCCGGAAATCGTGATCCGCACAACACAGAACGCGAGACTTGCATTGATTGGCTTCGTGTTCAATATGCTTTGCTCAAACCAAAAATCATAGTTTGTCTAGGAAGGATCGCTGCAACGGAACTTATAGATAAAGAGTTTAAAATAACACGTGATCATGGCAAATGGTATGAAAGAGATGGTATTGCTTTTACAGCCATTTACCACCCGGCTGCTTTACTCCGGGATCCGCATAAAAAACCGGATACATTTTTAGATCTTAAAGCAATCCAGCAGAAGATTCGGGATATCTGTGAGATAACACTATGAATGAAGCTGTTATTCGTCAACCAAATGTTGATGAACTTCCTAACTTAAAGCATATATGGAACAGTGTGTTTGGACCAATAGGGCTGGAATCCTTTTTCAAGCATATCTTCAATAAAGAGTTATGTATAGTAGCTAAAGTTAATAACACGACAGCTGCTATGGGTTATCTGATTCCCAATGGGGATATTGTGTGTGGTAGTGCTACCTATAAATGCGCTATGATATATTCTGTCGCAACACTTCCGGAGTATCGAGGTAAAGGACTTGGTACTGAAGTAGTCAATGAGTTGATTTCGCTTTCTCAAAAAATCAACTATCCTGCTGTTGTATTATGTCCTTCTGATGATGAGCTTTTTACTTATTACAGTGCGCGCACAGATTTAAGGGATTGGTTCTACATCGATGAGTATGATATAAACGAAGTTCCTGCGTGTAAGATGAGCTTTCCACTTAAAAAGGTTGATGCAACCTGTTACCTGGCAACTCGCGAGAGATTGCTTGATAACAGCGGTATTATATATATAAAACAAGATTTACCTGCTTTGCAGTTTCAAGAGATGTTATGTCATGAGTGCGGCGGTGGTCTTTATCAAGTTGATGAGTCCTGTGCTGTTATAGAGTGCCAGCCGGATGGAGCTGTCTGGATAAAAGAATTGCTGACTCCTGACCTCAATAATTCTGACATAACTTCCAACAGTTACATTAAAAACACATTAGCAGCTATAGCCGACAGCTTCCCTTCTAACAAATATGTTTTAAGGGTGCCGTCCCGAAGTAATAAGCAGCGCAGATTCGGTATGCTTACAGTTTCAGAAGTCCTGTCTGATATTTCTTCAAAAGTTGATTTTGCGCCATGGTATGGTCTTGCATTCGATTGATCTTTTTTTCTTTGTTAACCGTTTTTTGCCACTTTATTAACATATTATTCACAAAAAACGTTGATTTTGCACGTTATTTAATACATTTGAAATATATTTATGTAGATTAATTAATATATGATTGCTAGTATAACAGTGCAGGGTCGCTAATGTATCTTTTTTCATTTTATTATCCTCATAATCTGTTTTTAGACAAACGAGAGCCAAAAGCTCTCGTTTGTCTTTTGCTTTTTCTTGGTTTATACTATGATAAAAGTTCCACTAGTTTAAGGATGTAAGTAATGGATAATAATGAGCTCTATAGCACTTCATCTGAGGAGTTTTCGCATTTAAACGAGATGCAAAGAAAAGCTGTCTTGACCATAGACGGACCGTTATTGCTTTTAGCGGGAGCCGGAAGCGGCAAGACTACTGTGCTTATGAATAGAATTGCTAATCTCATCAAAAATGAAGGTGTTTCTCCGCATGAGATCATTGCCATCACTTTCACAAATAAAGCAGCAGGCGAAATGAAGGAACGATTGGAGAAAATGAGTATACCCGGTTCTGAAGAGGTATGGGCGAGTACTTTCCACTCGGCATGTGCGCGGATCCTCAGGCGATGTATAGATAATTTAGGATATGAAAACTCATTTAATATATATGATACTGCCGATACGGCTTCATTAATGAAGCGAATTTTAAAGGATATGGAAATTGAGGAACGTAACTTCCCGCACAAGACTGTTTTAACCTATATAAGTCGCGCAAAAGATGAAATGATTTTCGCAGATGAGTTTTTATCCACAGCGGAAAAAACCGGAGATCATCGAAAAAGAATAATCGGTCAGGCTTATGTTGAGTACGAGAAGCGACTGAAATCATCAAACTCTCTTGATTTTGATGACCTTATCCTTCTCACTGTACGTTTATTTAAAGAGAATCCTGAAATACTTAGAAACTATCAAAGAAGATTCAAGTATGTTCTTGTCGACGAGTACCAGGATACAAATAATCTGCAATATCTTCTGACTGCGGATCTGGCAGGAGGATATGGAAACATATGTGTTGTCGGCGACGACGATCAGAGTATATATAAGTTTCGGGGTGCTACAATTGAGAATATACTGAGTTTTGAAAAACAGTTTAAGAGTGCCCGTGTCATAAGACTTGAACAAAACTACCGGTCGACCGGAATGATATTAAACGCAGCTAATGATGTGATTCAAAATAATCAAGGAAGAAAAGGAAAAAAACTCTGGACAGAAAATTCCTCGGGAGAGTTGCCTGCTTTACATGTTGTAAGTGATGAACGTGAGGAAGCTCAACTTGTCGCCGACAAACTATTATCAAGCAAATCAGAGGGGCGCAAATGGCAGGAACACGTCATACTTTACCGTATGAACGCGCAATCAAATCAATTTGAAACTGCTTTCAAAAGAAACAGCATTCCATATCGTGTTTTTGGCGGTACCGGATTCTATGATCGTGCAGAAGTAAAAGATATGCTTGCTTACTTATGTGTTTTGCACAACCCTAATGATGATACTCGCCTATTACGTATTATTAATAATCCCCCTCGTGGCTTGGGTGATACAACCGTTCATCGGCTACGCATTATTGCCGATGAACTCGGGCTTTCTGTTTTTGGTGCTATCAGAGAATGTCATAGATATGAGAATATGAAGGGTTCTGTCAGTAAGCTTTATAAGTTTGCGGAGATGATCGAAAAGCTTCGAGAACTTGCTGCTGACGTTCCGCTGGATAAACTCTATGATGAGTTGATATCTCGCACAGGATATATCCGCATGCTCAGTGATAAAATAAATGAAGAAAACACTTCACGTATCGAGAACGTAGAAGAACTAAAAACTAATATTATTGGATTTGTAAACGAAAGCGGAGGTTCTCTTTTTGATTTTCTAAGCGAAACTGCTCTTTATACCGACCTTGACAGAGACGATCAAAGCTCCGATAGAGTATTGATGATGACGATGCACAGTGCAAAAGGACTTGAGTTTGATACTGTATTTATAGTAGGGGCTGAGGAAGGGATTTTCCCCGGCGCTCGTGCCATCGGTGAACCCGGTGAAATGGAAGAGGAGCGACGCCTGTGTTATGTCGCAATGACAAGAGCCATGAGAAGATTGTATTTTACAAGCGCGCAACGCCGCATGCTGTTTGGCAAAACATCTGCATCAAAGCCTTCCCGATTTGTACGTGAGATTTGTCCGGAGCATATAGAAATCCACGAGCCTACCCATGATTTTAGCAGCTTTGAGTTTGATCATATGCCTAAGGAGTATCCATCATGGCAAAAAAAGCGAGAGTACCTCTCCCCTGCAATACGCTCGTCTACATTAATGTCTAAGCCAATAAATCCGGATCCAAAAGAATCTTTCGTTAAAGGTGATATTGTTGAACATAAGGCATTTGGCAAAGGCGTGATAGTTAACGTCAATGCAGCAGGCGGTGACGCATTGTTGGAGATTGCTTTTGATGAAATCGGCACAAAACGCTTGATGCTCAATTCCGCACAAAGGTATCTGACAAAACGCTGAGTTTTGATTAACTAATAACTCTTGCCAATCAGGTGTTATTTTGATACCATGACCAAAACAAATATGAATCGCGTTTTATTTTTCGGAGGGTTATTTTATGTCTCGCAAAGACAAACCGCAGCAAAATGAATTTGTGCGAGCTATGTCTTTCTTTTTACAGATAGGAGTCACAATTATCGCCTGTCTTTCTGTCGGGATTTTTCTTGGATGGTTGCTTGATCATTTCCTTGGTACTTCGCCGTGGCTTCTTATGGTTTGCTCATTTTTAGGCGTCGGCGCGGCATTTAAGTCTATCTTTGATTTTGCCAAAAAAATATGACGTTGATTAAGTTACTAAACTCGGCATAGGATTTTTGATCTCTAGTTTGAATGTAATCTAATTAGAAACGGACAATAATAAGAATATGAACGTCACAACAAATGAAAGTTTTGAGACTCCAAGAGCATCCGGATTAATGATCAAAATGGTCTTTGCAGCAGCATTGCTTATTATCGTGATCGGAGTTGTATATTACCGCTCGCTCGCTGCTCTCCCGTTTGCTTTTGGTGTTGCTATAACGTCCGGACTTAATATCATCAAGCTGCGTATGCTTGAGAAAACAGTGCATAAAGTTGTTCATATGGATGATCAGGAAGCCGGTAAAAATATGATCCGTCTTCAATACCTGCTGAGATACTTTCTTACCGGTGTAGTTCTAGTCGCCGTTGGTCTTATCAGTAATTACACAACTGCTCCTCCAATATACAGCAACAGAGAGTCATATTTTGCTGTTTGGGCAATTCTTTTCCCTAATGCTCCCGAAGCATTACTAAATTCTCCATTCATTAGTATTTGGGGTGCACTTGCCGGAATTTTCACTCTCCAACTCTCTGTGATAATCGTCAGATCGATGAAGCTTGAAAAAGACGGGGACAATTTCATCGAATATCAAGATGATGATGAGGATGAAGAAAACGATGCAACTTCCGATATCGACGAATACAAAAACAGCGATGATAACTCAAAGATCGATGACGAAGCAAACGCAGAAAAGCCGGATGCTGTTGATGGCGAATAACGTCAAAATTATCATGTGTTAACAAAGTGTGAAAAATCATCTTCTGCAGCCATAAATAGTTGACATGCTTGTATAGTTCATGTATAATTCCGTTGGTGTATTCTGAGGTCGATTGTTATTGAAATCTCAAGAAGAAAGCGCGACATTAATTTGAAAGGTATGGTCATATAATTGATTGATCTTGAAATTAAAAATCACGCTGTACTTAATCTGTTCGGACTGCAAATATGGATTACCGACACGATGATCTCGACTTGGATAATAATGGGTGTCCTTATTATCTTTGGTATAATTGTTCGAATAAAGGTCGGCAAGTTCAAAGAAGTACCGAAGGGCTTCCAGAACGTTGTTGAAGCGCTTGTAGAAACATTTGAAAATTACTTAAGATCAACAGTTGGAGATAAACTGATGTTCCTCGGGAACTGGTTTTTCACCCTGTTTCTTTTTATTCTTTTATCTAACCTGAGCGGACTCCTACCGGGAATGCGCACGCCTACGGCTGACTGGTCGATGACTTTTGGTTTGGCACTTGTGACTTTCCTGTTGATTCAAGCCATGGGTGTTCGTTATCGAAAGGCCGGATATATTAAAGACTTATTTGCTCCACTCCCCTGGTGGTGCCCGATACCGCTTTTTCTGCCAATTAACGTAATAGGAGAACTTGCAAGACCCATCTCTCTAAGTTTCCGTCTTTTCGGTAACATGCTTGCGGGTCTTATTATGATGTCTCTTATTTACGCTTTATTTCCTGTGTTTGTACAGTTCCTTATCCCGTCATTTTTACACGCATACTTTGATTTGTTCAGTGGTGTTCTTCAAACCTACATATTTGTAACACTCAGTATGACATTTATATCGGGAGCAGCGGCGGTTGCGGACGAGTAACAGGTCAAATTAACGTTGATAATAAATGATAAGTGATGAATGATAACTATCGATCTATTCACATTGATCATTAATTATAAATCATTAAAATATCGGAGGAATAACAATGGAAGCTTTAGCAACAATCATCGTTGCCGCTCAATATGCGGCTGCTTTAGCGGTCTTCGCCGGTGTAATCACAACACTCGGTCAAGCACAGATCGCCGCAAAAGCAATTGAGTCAATCGCACGTCAACCGGAAGCAAGAGGCAGTATAAGCACCTCAATGATCATCGGACTTGCGATGGCGGAAACAAATGGTATCTACGGGCTTGTCGTTTCAATGCTGTTATTGTTTGTTAACCCGCTGCTTGATCGTTTTGTCACGATAGCTCAAACACTTGGGCTAAGCTAGGGAGACTATACATAAAGCATCTTACTTTATAAGAAGGTGATTTGATTGGATTTCGGATTCTTAAGTACCTTTGCGGTTGTAGCTGTTGAATTACCACCCGGACGCGTGTTTGGTATTGATCAACAGACGTTCATCCAAATTATTGCTAATATTATCAATGTGGCTGCGCTTGCGGCAGTTTTGGCCTATCTGCTTTACAGACCTGTACGTAATATTCTTCAAAAAAGAACAAGTAAGATCCAAGGGCAATTGATTCAGGCTGAAGAAGAACTTTCAAAAGCCACAGAGTTAAGACTCAAGTATGAGCAGAGAATGGAAGAGGTTGAACGTGAGCGCGAGGAAATCCTGGGTGAAGCTCGTAAAATCGCTGCAGACTCAAGCCGACGCATTTTATCAGAAGCTAAAAAGGAAGCAGACACCGTCAGAGAACGGGCTGCTGCCAATGTTGAGATGGAATGGGAACGTGCCGAAAATGATATGCGCACTGCAATAATAGATGTTTCGGCAGTTATGGCGGAAAAGTTCGTATCATTGGCTATTAATAAAGAAACGCACGACAGACTCTTTAATGAGACAATCTCCGATTTGGAGGGGATGACATGGAGAGATTAAGTGTCATCTATGCCACAGCACTTTTTGATCTGGCACTTGAACAAGATTCTGTTGATGATTTTCTTAATCAGGCTGTA
>Ga0123356_10002670_pt1 | contig 18945 bp, 10 predicted proteins | sample TergutEmb28metaG_2_FD_92546 | JGI IMG/M metagenome (GOLD analysis project Ga0123356, IMG submission 92546) | Embiratermes neotenicus P3 segment gut microbial communities from Petit-Saut dam, French Guiana - Emb289 P3 | ecosystem: Host-associated > Arthropoda: Insects > Digestive system > Gut ...
GGTTTGTTCCGCTCACCGCTTCGCGCAGTCCGTGGTCGGCTACATAGTATTTTTCGTTGATGTTCAACGCCTTTTTGCCGATTACGTCTTGGTAGGTCATCTTCTTGAGCAGGAACGCTTCCTCGCAGGCTTTTATATAGTTCAGAATCGTTTCGGGGGCGACGGTCCTGCTATCGCGCCTGAAAAAGTTTGATATGCTCGTTGCGGAAAACTGTTTGCCTACGTTGTTCAGCACATAGTTCACGATACGCTCCAAGAGGTCAACGTCGCGTATTTTGTTGCGTTTCACGACGTCTTTCAGCAGCAGCGAGTTGAACACGTCTTTCAGATACTTTTTGCTTTCGGCCGGCTCGAAGTTGATGCTGTGCAGGAACGGCATACCGCCGTATTGCAGATATTCGTCGAAAGTGTAATCAAAATTAATTTGTTTAAACTCGGCAAAAGAGAAAGGCTGCACTACAAATTCGACATACCTTCCCGTTATATGCGTAGCGAGTTCGCTCGACAGCATTTTTGAGTTAGACCCCGTGATATATATGTCTGCCTTGAACTTCACGCGCAGGGAGTTGACAGTTTTTTCCCAGCCCTCAACGTCTTGGATTTCATCGAAAAACAAATAGAACCGTTCTTTGCTGCCGCCGATTTTCTCGCTGATATAATCGTGCAGCGCCTTATAATTCAACAGGTTTTCTATATCCAAATCTTCAAAATTCAGATAAATAGTGTTCGGGCTGTTTATTTCGCCGCGAAGCTGATTCAGGATGACGCTCTTGCCCGAACGCCGCAATCCGGTAATAACCTTTATGACATCTTTCCCGATGAACGGGCGTATTTTTTGCAGATAATCATTTCTTTTAAGCATAACTTTCAACTCCTTTTATTTTAATTATATCACAAGCTATATCTTTTGTCAATAACATATTTGCGATTTATATAAGTTATATCTTTTATAATATCCGATATTGATATGGTTTATTCAAATATATAAAAAAGCAATGACTATCGCGGGTGTGGCGTTCGGCGGCGAGGCGGGTTTTTTGGTAGGCGCTATGACGGGTTTCGTATCGAATATGTTTTCCTCAAATAAAAGTCGGCTAAATTTTATGCTGAATATAATTAAAAATGCTGATATTTTCTCTTGACAAATTGCGGCCTGGGTAATATAATGGAGTCAATAAATTACAATAGGGAATCAGGAAAATTTTTTATGAAAAAAGCGATTAGTATTTTGTTATTGTTGTCATTGATGATAGGCATATTACCCATTACGGTTTTTGCCGCGCCGGATAATACGTTTGATATGCCGGATACTTTCATTTCACTCGTTTCGGCAGACGAGCCGTTGTTTTTATCTACCGCAAGCGGTATCGTTTCATATCCCGTGGCTGGCGGTGAGCTGTTTTTTGATACGGACACCGGAACAATAACAGGATATGCAGGGGAAATAACAACGCTTGTCATTCCGGAGGAGATAGAGGGAATCGCCGTAACTTCCATAGGTTCCAGCGCATTTGCGGATAGTTATTACACTTTAACGTCCGTAAGCATGCCTGACAGCATATTATCTGTTGGCAGCAGGGCGTTTGAAAATTGTTATGGCTTATCGGACGTAAGGTTGTCTGAAAATCTTACGTCAATAAGCGAACGTATGTTCCAATATTGCTATAGCTTAAGGTCTTTATATATACCAGACAGCGTGACCTCTATCGAGACTTATGCGTTTTATTACAGCGGTTTAGCGTCGGTAACGATACCGGGCAGCGTTGCCCTTATCGGTCCGGATGCGTTTAATAATTGCAAAAGTTTGGTTGACGTGACAATTCTGGACGGCGTGGCGGAAATCGGCAACTGGACGTTTTGGTATTGCGGAAATTTATTCGAGATAACTATACCGGAAAGCGTAACATCCATAGGTAATTCCATATTTGCAGGATGCGGGTTTTTTATTATTACAGCAGTCGAAGGCTCGCACGCTTATACATATGCTTTGAATAATGATTTGCCGGTGGTCACGAATCCGCCCGTAATTTATGAAGTACCGGGCGGCGCACTGTATTTTAACGCCGACACAGGTGAAATCATCGGTGCTTCGGGAAGATTGACGGTCGTTGAAATCCCTTCGGAGATAAACGGTACCGCCGTGAAGTCTATCGGGAGCAGGGCGTTTGCGGATAGTTATTACACTTTAACGTCCGTAAGCATGCCTGACAGTATATTGTCTGTTGGCAACAGGGCGTTTGAAAATTGTTATGGCTTATCGGATGTAAAGCTCTCTGAAAATATTACATCTATCAGCGATTATGCGTTTTACTGTTGCAGCAGTTTAGAATCGATTGTCATACCTGAAAGCGTGACAGCGATTGGTGCTTATGCGTTTAATTATTGCACAAGTTTGACAAAAATAATCATACCTGAAAGTGTAACGTCTATCGGGGAAAGGGCCTTTGAAGATTGTTACTATTTAGTTCATGTAAAACTGCCTGAAAATATTACTTTTATCAGCGATTACGCATTTTACGGTTGCGTCCGTTTGGCCTCGATAACCATACCGGAAGGAGTGAAATCCATTGGCAGTTATGCCTTTGCCGATTGCTACAGACTGACGGAAATAAGCATGCCTGAAAGCGTAACGTCAATCGGTAACAGCGCATTCAGGTGGTGCGAAAGTATAACATCGGTTGTTATACCGGATAACGTAACTTCAATCGGGACTTACGCATTTGCTTATTGCGATAGTTTGACATCGGTTGTTATACCGGGCGGCGTAAGATCAATCGGGACTTATGCATTTGCTTATTGCGCCAATCTGACCGAGGTGACCGTGCTTGACGGCGTAACCGCGGTTGTCGCCAATTTGTTTTTTAATTGCGGCAATTTAACGGAGATCAGTGTTCCGGCCAGCGTAACTTCCATCGCATCTTCCGCGTTCAGCGGATGCGGCTCTTTTATAATACGGACGGTGAAAGGCTCCTATGCGTATCAATATGCGATAAATAACAGAATTGAAGTCGCCACGGAAACAATCGTAACTTATGAAATACCCGGCGGCAAGCTGTATTTTGACAAAGAAATCGGCGAAATCTCCGGTTACATAGGGAATTTGTCGGTTGTCGAAATCCCTGCGGAGATAGACGGCGTCGCTGTGGTTTCTATAGGCTCAAATGCGTTTTATAACTGCGGCGGCTTAACTGAAATATCTTTGCCGGACAGCCTTATAGGTATTGGCGAATGGGCGTTTTATAATTGCAGAAATCTAACCGGAATAATCATTCCCGAAGGCGTAGCGTTTATCGGTACTTACGCATTTTATTATTGCACCGGACTGACATCGGTAACAATACCGGGGAGCGTAACGCTGATAGATTCTGCTGCGTTTTATTATTGCAGCAGCCTGACTGAGGTTACGATACGCGAGGGCGTGGAAACGATCGACTCATATGCGTTTGCTTATTGCGGCAATTTATCAGAGATCAGTATTCCTGCCAGTGTAACTTCCATTTATTCTTACGCATTTTATGATTGCGGTTATTTTGTAATCAGGACGCTTAAAAACTCTTACGCATACCAATACGCGATAAACAACGGAATCGCGGTTATTACAAATCAAATCGCCGAATACTTTGTGCCCGGCGGCAAACTGTTCTTTGATGCGGAAACAAGCGCAATAACCGGTTATTCAGGTGCAATAACCGAAATAGAAATCCCTGCGGAAATAGACGGAACTGCCGTGACCTCCATCGGGGAAAGGGTGTTTTATAACTGCAATACTTTAACTTCGGCAGTTTTGCCGGACGGATTAAAGACGATAGGTTCCTCCGCGTTTTCCGGGTGCGGCAGTCTGTACTCGATCAATATACCCGACAGCGTAACGGAAATAGGCGACAGCGCGTTTTCGAATTGCAGAAGTTTAACATCTATAACCGTGCCGGGCGGAGTAAACGTCATAGGTTCCTTCATATTCTCCAATTGCGGTGGCTTAACCGAGGCGGTTATACTTGACGGCGCGACGAAAATCGGCGATTCTATGTTTCAAAGCTGCAATAACTTAATGTCTGTGACCTTGCCCGATACGCTTACATCCATAGGTTCGAGCGCGTTTTATGGTTGCCGCAGCCTGAAGTCGGTAATTCTGCCTGAAGGAATAACGGCTATAGAATATAGCGCGTTTAGTGATTGCGGGTTGACGTCGGTAACCATACCGGGTAGTGTTACGGCAATAAAGTTTGCCGCGTTTGATAATTGCGGCAGTCTTACGGAGGTAATTATACTTGACGGCGTGTCGTGCGTTATCGAGTGGGTCGCTTTTGGGGGTTGCAAAAATTTATCGGAAATCACCATACCGGGTAGCGTGACGTCGATTGATTCTTATGCGTTCTCCGGATGCGAATATTTCATAATCAGGACCGTGAAAGACTCATATGCTCATCGGTTTGCGTTATATAACAATATCACGGTTATAACGGAAGAAACCGCCGTTTATCCCGTGCCCGGCGGCATATTATTATTTGAAAAGGACACCGGTAAAATAACCGGCCATTTGGGTGAAATAACAGCCGCGGATATCCCCGCGGAGATAGACGGCGTTGCAGTGATGTCGATCGGGGAAAGGGCTTTTTATAACTGCGCCAGTCTGGCAGAAATAAAAATACCGGATGGTGTAACATCGATCGGCGATTACGCATTTTATAATTGCGGTGGCTTGCCGTCTGTAACTTTGCCGGACACTCTAACATCAATAGGAAATTATGCGTTTTCTTATTGCAAAAGCTTAACATCTGTAATCATGCCGGCGAGCGTAACATCTATAGGTTCCAATTTGTTTTCTTCCTGTGATAAATTGACGAATGCAACTATACTTGGCGATATAACAGCAATCCCAGGAGCTATGTTTTACGATTGCAGCGGTTTAACGTCGGTGATTTTGCCCGATGTAATCACAACCATAGAATGGAATGCGTTTTATAATTGCAGCAGCCTGACATCTGTGAATTTGCCCGATACGCTTGCGTCGATCGGCGATTCCGCATTTTCCTATTGCCGCAGCCTGACGTCTGTGAATTTACCCGATACGCTTACTTCCATAGGTTCCGGCGCATTTTCCGGCTGTGTTGGCTTGACATCGATAATCTTGCCAGAAGGGTTACAATCGATCGGAGACAGCGCGTTTTCCGACTGTACCGGTTTAACGTCGCTAACCCTACCGGAAAGCGTGACATCCATAGAATCGTGGACGTTTTACAATTGCAAAAATTTGACTTCAATCACCCTGCCCAATGAATTAACATATATAGGAACGTATGCGTTTTCTTATTGCGTCAATTTGACTTCGCTAACCATACCGAACAACGTAGCAACAGTCGAGTATTGTGCATTTTATAATTGCGAAAACTTAGCTTCGGTAACCATATCGGAAAACGTGAGGTATATAGGGTGGTGGGCGTTTTCCGGGTGCGACGCGCTTACGATACGCACCGTCAGGGGGTCGGATGCGCATACATACGCAATCGATAACGGGATCCCGGTCGTTTTAGCTCAGACGATATCATACGAAATACCCGGAGGAAAGTTCTATTTTGACACGGAAACAGGGGAAATAACAGGATTTCTGGGAGCGTTGACGATTGTTGACATTCCCGACGCAATCGACGGCATACCGGTAATATCTATCGGCGATTCCGCTTTTTATAATTGCCGTACTTTAACTCAAATAATCTTGCCGGACGGATTAAAGTCTATCGGCGAAAGGGCTTTTTATAACTGCGAAAATTTAACGGAAATCAATATACCCGCCGGAGTGTCAAAGATCGGCGACCGAACATTCTATAACTGCGGAAAATTAGCAATTATAACCATACCCGACGGTTTGGAGGCTATCGGGGAATACGCGTTTTACAATTGCGACAGCCTGACTTCGGTGGATATACCGGAGGGGGTAATTGTGATAGAAAATTATGTATTTTATGATTGCGGCGGATTGTTATCCGTAACCGTACCGAATGGAGTGCAATCAATAGGTTCTTCCGCGTTTTCAAATTGCGGCAGCCTAATTTCGATAGCCTTGCCCGATACGCTTACGTCCATAGGCTCTTCTGCGTTTTACTCCTGTGGCGGCTTGACATCAATAATCTTTCCGGAAGGCTTACAATCGATCGGAGACAGCGCGTTTTCCTGGTGTATCGGTTTAACATGGCTAACCATACCGAACAGCGTAACAGCCATAGGTTCGGGGGCGTTTTCCGATTGCAAGAATTTAACGTCAATCACCCTGCCTAACGAATTAACAGAAATAAGTTCGTATATGTTTTCTTATTGCGTCAATCTGATTTCGCTAACCATATCGGAAAACGTGAAGTCTATAGGATGGTCGGCGTTTTCCGGGTGCAGCGCGCTTACGATACGAACCGTCAGGGATTCATACGCGTATTCATACGCAATCAATAACGGTATACGGGTCGTAATCGACCAAACCGTTTCATACCCTATTCCAGGCGGAATGCTGTATTTTGATCCGGAAACCGGAAAGATAACGGGATGCTTGGGAGAATTGACCGTTGTCGTTATCCCGCCGGAAATCGACGGCATACCGGTAACGTCAATCGGCACGTCTGCGTTTTATAATTGCCATACTTTGACAAAAATAACTCTGCCGGACAGCATAAAGACCATCGGAAACGGCGCGTTTTCCGGTTGCGGCAATTTGAGTTCAATCAATATACCAGATAGTGTAACGGAAATAGGCGACGGCGCGTTTTCCAGCTGTTATGGCTTGACTTCGATAACCTTGCCGGACGGATTAAAGTCTATCGGCAATTCAACATTTTCGTATTGCAGAGGCTTGAAAGGGATAACCATACCCGGCAGTGTTTTAAACATAGGCGATTATGCGTTCCAATCCTGCTATGGTCTTACGGAAGTAACGATCCCGTACAATGTAACGTCAATCGGCGATTACGCATTCAGTTACAGCGGCTTGGATCAGATTGTCATACTCGACAACGTTACGTCCATCGGTTATAACGCATTTTACGGCTGCCCAAACCTCACGATCGTTACAGTCGAGGATTCGCATGCGCAGGGATACGCATTTTATAACGGCATAAAAGTAATACTCCTCGATATGGACTCCGACGACGAGCCGCCGGTAATAACGAAAATCACGACGAAAGGTTCCTTAAGAATCAATACGCCGTTTACTATGTACATCTCGGCGACGGACAATAATTTTTTATCTAAGATTGAACTGCAGTATTCCTTTGATTCCGGCGATACGTTTACAACAGCCGAAGTGAGAAACATAAACGCCTGGCAGAGCGTTACGGACCTTTCGTTTACGATCGACGCTTCCGTTTTGCCGGACGGCTCGATGATAATCAGGGCAAGGGCGTTTGACCTTGCGGGCAACGCCAGCCAATACGAATACTTTTTAGGCGCCATAACAGTCGACCATACGCCTCCGGCGAAACCGGATGATTTTCAGGTGAATACAACCCCCAGCTATATACAGCTGACCTGGACAAAAAATGCGGTTGAGTCTGATTTCAGCCATTTCAACGTCTATCGTTCGAGTTCGCCAAACGGGATTTTTACGCAGCTTAAATCTATCAACAGCATAGGGTATTTCGACGACGCTACCGCGGGCATCGAATACGGCGAAATCTATTATTACTACGTAACAAGCGTCGATGACTTAGGCAACGAGAGCGAAGGGACGGAAATTTTGTCGGGCTGCTTGAATAATGACGACATTCCGCCGACAATCGTCAGTTTCCTGCCTAAGGAATCCGAACCGCAATACCATACTATCCCGCTTCAGGTCTCCGCACACGACAATTTCAAATTAAATCGCGTGATCCTCGAATACAGAAAAACGGGCGAAACGAACTGGACGCCGATGACCGTACTGTATATCAGCAACAAAACGGGTGTGGTATCGTATAACTGGTATGTATTAGATTTGCCGCCCGGCAATTACGAGGTGAAAATGACCGCCGTGGACGCTGCCGGACTTTATTCCCAGCCCGTAACAGCGCAATATACGATCGGCGAGTACTCCGTGCCTGCCGTGCCCGAATTATCCGCTCAAAGCGGACATAAATCCGTGTCCCTGTCATGGACATACGGCGGACAGGGAAATATTTTGCAAGGGTACGAAGTGTACAGGAAACAAGGTTCTGGTGATTATGTTCTGGTGACACGCACAAGTTCAAACAGTTACGCGGAACGGCTTCCTTTAGGGGATTACACTTATATAGTCGTCGCCCATGACAAATACGGGGCGGCCCGCGAAAGCAACGCTGTTACAGCCGCGTCGATCTTAGACGACGACGTGCCGCCGGTTGCTATCATAGCCATGCGCAACACCCAATACGCCGCGGGAACGGATATCGTTTTCGACGCCTCGTACTCTTACGACAACGATGTTATCGTAAAATACGAATGGGACTTCGGGGACGGGTCAAATCATTCTTATGAAAAAACAACGACTCGCAGTTATTCCGGAGCGGGCAATTATACCGTTATACTGCGCGTTACGGATGAATCGGGCAATGTTGGAAGCCAGTCGATGACGCTTAATATCCTTGACGTTTCGGAAGACGGTCCGTACAGCCTTGTACGCTTTACGGTTACGGATAACCTCACGGGGGATCCGCTTTCCGGCTCGCAAATTATTATTAACGCGGAAGATATGGACGAGGTCATTATCTTTACGGGAGCGGACGGCATTGCTTCCGTCATACTTGAAAAGGGGAAACTATATGAAGTAACGACGCTCCCCAACGACGGAAAATATTCCATGAAACAGGACATAGTGGATTTAAGATCGGAAATACCGGCCGAAAACAAACCGCAATATATGGCGGCGGACATCTCAATTACGGCGTTTTCCAGCAGTGCCGACAATACCGTTGATGTGCCAATCAAGATGAGGCGCGCCAATATGCTGATAGGTGAATTAACTGCCCGCGAAATGACTTTTGATGAGATTGAAAAAGCCGGGATCAATCCCAATGACCCAAATAATATGATCGTCAAAAAATTTACGATAGATTTGATATATGAAGACGTTCTGGGTCCAAAAGTTTTACCGGTAACATATTATCAAAACTCTTACGGGGAATTCCTCGGCGGCAGCGGCAGTGGCTGGGGTGACGGTTGGGGCGGCGGAAATTGCTGGTTCGGGCTCCCTTATGTTGATGGGTATTTTTGTATCTACCAGCCTTTGAATGATGATGACGATAATAAAAACAAACAATATATTTTAAAAATCAGCGGCAATTTCGGCTGGATGAAACAAATATTTGAGGTTGAATTGTTTTTATGTAACACCTCGGTTGAAGATTGGATAGAAAATTGTTCGGCGACGCTTGACTTGCCCAACGGGCTGTCTTTTGCGGGCATGACCAGCGTGGGCCAGTGGGCGACCCAAGACATTGAAAAAATTGAAGAAGGCGAAGTGAAATATTTAAGATGGTACGTACGCGGCGACAATCCCGGCGAATATGATTTAAAAGTCGATGTAAAAGGGACGTATTATCCCGAGCCTAAAGAGAACTTCAAAAAAACTTTTGTCACATCCTCTCCCCTTGTGGTCAGAGATATTTTCGACGCGATTGCGGTCGATGTTTCTAATATCCCCAATGAAGTAAAAACTGGCGAAACGCACATGCTAACGTTTACATTTTCCAATATAAGCGATAGCGTTTTAAACTATGTTACAATGAGTATAGAGGGGATCGAAAAAAGTATTGATATCTTAGCGCCCGGCGAATCGGTCTCCTATCAACAGGGAGTGACTTTTAACTTCACTTCCTCCAACAAAGATTCGATCGGATTCAGGTTTGTGGGTATGATAAAAGTTTGTAATTCTGACATACCGCCGACGTTGGGGTTCAAATATGACCGCGAACCGCCCAAGATAACACCGATGAACCTCTATGGCGTGGTAAACAAGCAGTTCGACGTGGTGCTGGAACTTGAAGGCGGTGATTATCCCGATTATCCTGTTACATGGGAAGTTGTCGGCGACTATGACTTGCCTGAAAATCTGAAACTCGACAGAAATCAGGGCATCATATCGGGCGTGCCAAGCGAAAAAGGAACTTATGTTTTCAGCATACAGGCGGAAAGCCCTGCCGGCAAAAGCGAACCGGTTTCGTTTATTTTGACCGTGTACTCAGATACCCCTGAAATCACGATCACCTCCCAACCCGCGGACACAACTTCATACGAGAACAACAACCTGAATGTCTCGGCGACAGTGACTGAGGGTGCGATTCTCAGCTATCAGTGGTATTCCAACGTGACCGCAAGCAACGTGGGTGGCACGGCGATCAGCGAAGCGACAGGCGCGAGTTTCCCGATACCGACCGGTTTGTCGGCAACGCCGGGAACATATTACTATTTCTGCGAAGTCAGGGCGACAGGTGGCGCGGATCCTGTCCGATCCAATGTGGCGACGGTCTGGGCTTTCGATTATGATCCAAATCGTCATTTAGATTATTGGTTTCGCTCTAAAGCGATTACCTTTAGATTTATCAACGGCGATACAGACTGGCAGACAAGAATGAAGCTTGGCATGACCAACTGGAATGCCCATAGCGGCGAATCTGTTAAGTTTTCTGAAATTGCCTCTTCGATTAATACAGTTACCGTAAAAGCCATCGATGACACTTACATAGGGAGATGGAGAGTAAAAATAGGGGGGAAAAATGTGCCTCAGCAGTTCTTATCCTCTCCTAATCTTGGTCCAAGATTGATTCGTTTTGCGATTGAAATGAACTCAAGGGCATTAAATAACAAAAGAGAATGGATTACAAGTGTTTTTGCGCATGAGTTGGGGCATGCTGTAGGACTGGAAGATAATCCCATAGGCGCACCCGGAAAAAATGGCAGTATTATGAACTACAAATGCGACATGACAAAAATAACAGGGCCGACAGGATTTGATATTCAGAGCGTCAATATGATTTATGGCGGCGCCAGTGGTCTTAGCGCACAAACAAGCGATGCGGCGAATATCATGTACATTGCAGCAAAGTATCCACATTACGATAGTATTTCGGATTTGGCTTCATACGCGACAGATGTTGTTAGGGGAAAAGTGTTAGACGAAAGGGTCGAACTACTCAATACAAACTTGGAACCTTCCCCTCCGGGAGTGGATGATGATGAAGATGATGACGAGATATACACAGTATATCGGATTGAGGTTTTGGAAACATTTCTGGGCAATGCTGTTGCGGGCGATATTCTGGAACTGCGGCAGATAGGAGGCCAGTTGGGCGATGAACTGGTTATAAACTCAGATTACGTTTCAATCAATGTGGGAGATGATTTAATTTTTTTCATGCGGGAGTCATACATTGAAGACTATCCTCACGTTTACCTAAATTCACATCAAAGCATATATATTTATTCGGACACCGATGGGACGCTGGATAGCCTAAACCCTGAAAATGACTTGAATCTAACGCGCAAGGTCTTAGAACAAATATCAAGAAATTATACTGCGGAGGGTGAAATCACAATCGGCACGAACAAATGGAACAACTTTTTCGACACCATAACTTTCGAGCTGTTCTTTAAGAACACGCAGACTGCGACGATTACAGCGAAAGACGATGGCATGACGGTCGAGTATTATCTGTCGCCCGATATGCTGACGTTGGAAGAGTTGGAAGCCTTAACCGAATGGCAGATTTATGACGGCGCAATTGGGCTGAACCCGAACAGCAAATATATTATCTATGCGAAGCTGACCGGAGCGTCCGGAAACCCGGTCTACATAAATTCGAGCGGCGTCGTGATTTATACCGACAGCGAGGCATTGACGGAGAACATCAGCTACATCGGTGCCTCCGGCGAAAATCAGACTGTAGACGTGCGGCTCAACGGAAATACGATTCAAAAGATCATGTGCGGCTCGTACATGTTGGAAGACGGCAAAGATTATGCCGTGGCAAACGAAACGATTACATTCGAATCCGATTATCTTGAATCCTTTGCGGCAGGCGAATATACGCTGACCGTGTATTACAACCCGTTAGGTATGGAGTATGCGGACGCAGATGGCAACGAAGCTCCGGCAACCACGGCGATTGCATTAACGGTGCTGCCTGCTGTCATAGCCGAGCTGAAGAGCATAACCGTATCTACCCTGCCCGACAAAACGAAATACACAATAGGCGAAACCCTCGATTTATCCTCTATGATTGTCACGGCATCATACAGCGACGGCGCTGAAAAAGCCGTCACCGATTATGAAACAACCCCTACGCAAGGCGACATATTGGCGGAAGCCGGAAAACAAACAGTAATTGTCAGCTACGCCGAAGATGGCATCAACGTTACCGCCGGTTTTGAAATTATCATAACCGAACCCGGGCACGAACACGATTATACGGCGGAAATCACCAAACCGAATTGCACAGAACAAGGCTATACGACTTATACCTGCGATTGCGGCGATGAATATGTTGACAACTATGTTTCCGCTCTCGGTCACGACTTCTCCGTGCTAATAGACAATGACAATAAAGATGCGACTTGCGAAAAAGAAGGCTATGATGTTTATAAATGCAGCAGATGCGACGAAACCGATAAAGTGATAATCCCTGCGTTAGGCCACAATTGGAATACCGGAATAATTACCGGTCCGACCTGTACAGAACAGGGTTACACGACTTATACCTGCTCCGTTTGCAAGGAAAACAAGATTAGGAAGTATGTTGCCGCTCTCGGTCATGACTGGGACGGCGGCACAGTCACGAAAGAGCCGACCGAATATGAGAACGGCATAATGACCTACGCTTGCAGCCGTTGTGACGAAAAACGCGAAGAGAGCATATCCGCAACCGGTCACAAACACGATTATACGGCGGTAATATCCAACCCAACCTGTACGGAGCAGGGCTATACAACCTATACATGCTCCTGCGGCGACTACTATATCGACCATTATACAATCGCTCTCGGTCACGATTTTTCCGTGCTGATCGACCATAAAGATGCAACCTGTGAAGAAAACGGCTGCGACGTGTTCAGATGTAACCGCTGCGATGAAACCGATACGGTAGTTATTTCTGCGCTTGATCACGACTGGATTGCCGTAATCACTATACCGACCTGCACCGAACAGGGGTATACGACTTACACTTGCTCTATCTGCAACGAACCCAAGGTCGGGGAGTACGCATCCGCTCTCGGTCACGACTTTTCCGTTTTGATAGATCACAAAGATGCGACCGCAACAGAAAACGGCTATGATATATACAAGTGCGTTCGCTGTGCCGAAACGAAAACAATAATCATTCCGAAAACCGGCGAGGCTGTCATAATAGACGTTTCAATCGCTGAAAACGGCTTCATCAGTATAGTGGAAACCTCAAAAAAATCAAACATATGGGTGCTTACATTTAAAGCCGCAGTCACATACTCAGATGATAAAACAGAAATTGGCGTTTATTCCATCAGGCTCATAGGCAACAACTCCAATCTGGACGGCGAATACACATTTGCCGATAGCCACGAACTCGCAGGTTACATGCTGACATACGATATCAAAGGCAATGGCGCAAATATCAAAACCTTGAATATCAAAAAAATCAACTGACAAATCAAACGCAAAATCGAAAGCCCACGGCATTTTTCTCTTGGATTCAATTGACAAACCCCTGTTTGAAAAAACAAACGGGGGTTTAGTTATGTGTGGTATTTCTATCGTTGACATACTAACGCCAAAAGTTTTTATTTCCATAAAAATTTATATTGACATAGAAAGCCATATAATGAATGCGACGCTGATCCCGGCCTTTTCCTTTTTGTCCGCGGCCTCGAATTTTTACAAACGAAAAAGCATATATCTATTGACTACGTAGTTTATACGTGGTATAATATAGGAAACAGGAGGATCGAGCCAATGACGTTAAATGAATTTATACGGTATCTGAAAAAACAAGGCATAAAATTCAAAGAACACGGCACAAAACACGATGTATATTATAACCCCAAAACCGGCGATATTGCTCAAATCCCAAGACATCAATCGCAGGAAATTAAAACAGGCACAAGAGAAAAAATATTAAAAGACTTGGGATTGAAATAATTATTTTACAAAAGTATTAAAACAAATGGAGGAATCAATATGAAATATGTTTATCCGGTTGTTTTCAGCCCTGAAAACGAAGGCGGATTCAGTGTTTACTTCCCGGATATAAACCGCGGGGCTACGCAAGGCGAAACGATAGAAGAATGTATCGAAATGGCGGAAGATTTTTTATGTTTGGCCTTATATAACATGGAAAAGGAAAAATGCAAAATACCTGCGGCACGTAGCATTAAGGAAGTGGAATCCGAATTTGACGATATAGTCACTTTAATATCCGTTGATACTGACACATACCGCAGGTTTTATGAAAACAAATTGATAAAGAAAACACTCAATATACCATCATGGCTTAATGAAAGAGCCGAGAACGCCAATATTAATTTTTCACAGACTCTGCAAAAGGCGTTAAAAGAAGAACTGCATATAAAATCAGCTGACTAAAGTTTATATTTTGTTAATAAATATGACATACTAACGCCTTAGTTGTCGTATATGATGTAAATACCAAAGATCAAAATTAAATATTTGGGGACTTGGTTATGGAAGACGGGTGAAATTCCCGCACAAGGCCGTTACCGTGATTTTGCCGATGTTTTTTTTAGCTCGATGCCACTGAGGGGGGCAAACCCTTGGGAAGGCGCGAAAAAACAGGACCCGCCTGTGGGTCCGGGGCGATAAGTCGGGATACTTGCCTTCCCCAGCTGTCAGGTATGCCTGGCAGCGTATTCGGGCTCTGCGGACTTCCGGGGCACTTGGGTATGATAAGCGCATATTTCGCATAGTCTTTTTTGCGTGCTTGTTTTTTTACCTCCATCCCAAAATCCGCGAGCGATCGCGGATTTTTATTTGTTCTTTATAAAGAAAGGGGAAAAAACATGTCAAAAGAAAAACTGAATGAATACCTGTCACAGCTGCAAAACCTCGACGCCGGCGCAATGGAGCGAGCGCAGGCAAGGCTCGACAACTTGGTAAAACCGCCGGGCAGTCTGGGAAAATTGGAGGAAATCGCAGTCAGGCTCGCCGGGATCGGCGGCAGTATGGTCTGCAATGCGGAAAAACGCTGCGTGATCATCATGTCGTCGGACAACGGCGTGGTCGAAGAAGGCGTCGCCTCGGCCCCCCAGGCGGTCACGGCTGCGCAGACCGTCAATTTCACAAGGGGGATTACGGGAGCCGCGGTGCTGGCAAAACAGTTCGGAGCCGATCTGATCGTGGTCGATATCGGAGTAAACGCCGATATGAGCCACCCGGGAATCCAAAACAAAAAAATCAGAAAATCCACGTGGAATATTGCAAAAGGGCCTGCCATGACATACGACGAAGCGGTGCGGGCGATTCTGACCGGCGTGGAAACAGCCGTCGAGGCCGTCGAAAACGGGTACAGGCTGCTCGGGGCGGGCGAGATGGGCATAGGCAACACGACTACGTCGTCGGCGGTATTGTCCGCGCTCGCAAATTTGCCGGTGTCGTCGGTCACGGGAAAAGGCGCGGGATTAAAAGACGAAGCGTACAGGCGCAAAATAGAAGTGATCGAAGCGGCGCTGAAAAACAACAAGCCGGACGCTTGTGACCCCATCGACGTGCTGGCGAAAGTGGGCGGATTTGATATCGCGGGCATGGCGGGGGTTTTTATCGGAGGCGCGTATATGAGGGTGCCGGTGGTGATCGACGGCTTTATCTCCATGGTCGCCGCGTTGGCCGCCTCGAAAATCAACCCTTTGACAAAAGAATACATGATCGCTTCCCACGCTTCGTTTGAGCAGGGGTTCGCCCATGCGGAAAAAGCCCTCGGGACAGAGGCGTGCCTTGGTTTGAATATGCGGCTCGGCGAGGGCAGCGGCTGCCCGCTCATGTTCGCCGTGATCGACGCCGCCTGCGCGGTGATAAAAAACATGGGCACGTTTGAACAGGCCAATATCGGCGGGGATTATTTAAACGAAATAAAAGACGGGGATAACTTTACAATATGAAGAACAGCCATAAATTTTTCAACAACCGCGGCTGCAAATATTTTCCATGCCACAAGATATCGGACAAAAATTCTTTCAACTGTATTTTCTGCTACTGCCCCCTGTATTTTTTGGGCGACAAATGCGGCGGCGATTTCAAATACAACGACGACGGCGTCAAAAGCTGCGCGGACTGCCATTTGCCGCATATGCCCGCATATTATGACACCGTCAATTCAAAACTGAAAGAAGCGGGAAACAAATCATGAGAATATTCATATCGGGCGGCTGTAAAAACGGGAAATCGTATTACGCGCAGCACCTCGCAAAAGCGCAGCAGACCTCTTCACTGTACTACATAGCCACGATGAAATCCGTCGACGGCGAGGACGACGAGCGCATCGTAAGGCACCGGCGCGAGCGCGACGGCTGGGGTTTTGAGACGATAGAACAGCCCTGCGATATCGAAAACATACTCTCCAAATGCGACTGCGGCGGGTCATTTCTCTTAGACAGCGCCACCGCTTTGCTCGCCGGGGAAATGTTTTCGGACCGGGGGGTTAACGAAGGCGCCGCGCTTAAAATAATAGACGGGCTCGGGCAGATCATGGATAAAATCAAAAATATCGTCATCGTGTCGGACTACATATACAGCGACGCGTTTATCTACGACGAATTGACCGAAAAATACAGAAAATCGCTCGCCGAAATCGACCGGGCGGCGGCGGGTGGCTGCGAGGCGGTTCTCGAAGTCGCGTACACGAATGTGATTTTTCATAAAGGCAGGGAAGCGTATGACAAGGTATTTTAAAGGGTTGTATATGTCGCTTGGAATGTTTTGCGCGATTCCGCTGCCTTTTAACCTTTGGGATGACAAGTGCATGAATCTGATGCTGCCGTGTTTTCCGCTGGTGGGCGCGCTTATCGGGGCCATCTGGTGGGGAGCTGCGAAGCTGCTGGTTTTTGCCGGGGCGCATATCGCGCTTTGCTCGGCCGCGCTGGCGGCGCTGCCGTTTTTTCTGACGGGATTTCTGCACCTTGACGGATACATGGACACAAGCGACGCAGTGCTGTCAAGGCGGCCGCTCGAAGACAAGCTCCGCATCCTCAAAGACCCGCACACGGGGGCCTTTTCGGTGATTATGATCGCGGTTTTGTTTGTTTTTCAGTTTGCGGCGGTATACGCGGCCGTCGACAACGGAAAATATTTTTTGCCGCTGATTTTCATAGCGGTCATTTCGAGGTGCGCTTCGTCGCTTTCGGTTTTATGGCTCAAACCCATGCCGCAGAGCGGCTATGCGAATATGTTCAGGCAGAACACGAAAACAGCGCACAAAATATTTCTGATTCTTATTCTTGCCTGCGCGCTCGCGCTCTCTTTGCTGTCGGCGGGGGTTTGGGGACTTATCGTTTCCGTGTCTGTCATTTTTGGGTATGCCGGAGCTTTTTTGTACGCGTATACGGATTTAAAGGGTGTTTCGGGCGATGTGGCGGGCTTTGCGCTCGTTATAGGGGAACTTTGCGGGCTTGTCGCGCTCGCTTTGATTGGAGGTTGATTTGGTTATATGGTATTGATATTCGGCGGGGCTTATCAGGGCAAACTCGATTACGCGAAGCAAACATTTGAAAACAGGGATATAGTCGAAGATTTCGACAAGTGGATTTTGGAATTGGTGAAAGCGGAAGCCGACGTCGCAGAAGAGGTGCGGCGGTTTATCGAAAAAAACCGCGACGCGGTCGTCATATGCTGCGATATTTCCTGCGGGGTGGTTCCAATCGATCCCATACTGCGCAAGTGGCGCGAAGCCGTGGGCAGGGCGCTTGCGGCAATTGCCCGGCAATCCGACGAGGTGATCCGGATGTTCTGCGGAATACCGACCAAAATAAAATGAATCGCGAATGAAAAAAACAATTAATATAATTTAATAATGAGGAGAAAAAATTAAAATGAAGAAAAAAATCATCGCGCTTATCTTAACGGCGACTGCGTTTATGCTGCTGTTCGTTCCGGCCTGCCAAGACGCCGCCGAAAAACCGGATACGGGCAAGGACAGGGAGGGAAACCCGATCACCCTGCCGGAAAAAATCGAAAAAATAATATCGATAGGCCCGTCAAACGCCGAAGTGCTCGTCGCGCTCGGCGCCGGCGATAAAATCATCGCCGTGGACGCGTATTCGGGCGATGTGGAAGGGCTGAAAGCCGGTATACCGCTGCTGCCCTCAATCACCGAAATCGACGGCGAATTTGTAATTGATTTACAGCCCGACGTCATCTTTGTCACCGGAATGAGCAAGGTCAGGGGGGAAAACCCTTTTCAGGTAGTCGAAGATACGGGAATCTGCGTCATAGTGATACCATCGAGCGTGAGCGTGGACGGAATAAAAGAAGATATACGCTACATGGCGGCCGTGCTGGGGGTCCAGTCAAAGGGCAGCGCGATAATATCCGATTTTCAGAAAGAAATAGACGCGATAAAAAAAATCGGCGAAACCATAACCGACAAGAAGAGCGTATATTTTGAAGTAGGGCAGATGTACAGCCTGGGCAAAAATACGTTTATAGACGAGATGATCAAACTAATCGGGGCAAACAATATTTTCGCCGATCAGGAGAGCTGGATCGCGGCCTCGGAAGAAAGCGTTTTGGCCGCCGACCCCGACGTAATCCTGACGACTACAAACTATATCGACGATCCGCTCGGCGAAATCAAAGCGAGACCTGGCTGGGATTCGGTGACGGCGATAAAGCTCGGCGCCGTGTATTATATCGACACGGATTCGAGCAACCGGCCCAACCACAACGTGGTAAAGGCGCTGAAAGAAATGGCTTTGGCCGTGTATCCGGATGAATACAGCTCAATAAAGTGAAATAAAGAAAATGAAATTGAA
>Ga0123356_10002671_pt1 | contig 18941 bp, 16 predicted proteins | sample TergutEmb28metaG_2_FD_92546 | JGI IMG/M metagenome (GOLD analysis project Ga0123356, IMG submission 92546) | Embiratermes neotenicus P3 segment gut microbial communities from Petit-Saut dam, French Guiana - Emb289 P3 | ecosystem: Host-associated > Arthropoda: Insects > Digestive system > Gut ...
CAGCGTGCCCCGCAGTTTGTTGACGACCAGCGTGGCGAGCGCTTCGCCCTCGACGTCTTCGGCGATGATGAGCAGCGGCTTGCTGCTCTTCGCAATCTGCTCGAGCAGCGGGAGCAGGTCCTTCATCGAGCTGATCTTCTTCTCGTTGATCAGGATGTAGGCGTTCTCGAGTGCGGCTTCCATGCGTTCGGGGTCGGTGACGAAGTAGGGCGAGAGGTATCCGCGATCGAACTGCATGCCCTCGACTACTTCGAGCTGTGTTTCCAGAGTCTTAGACTCCTCCACGGTGATGACGCCGTCCTTGCCGACCTTCTTCATGGCCTCGGCAATGATCTTGCCGATGGTCTCGTCGTTGTTGGCCGAGATGGTGCCGACCTGCGCGATCATTTCGCCGGAGACGGGCTTGGAAAACTTATCAAGTTCGCCCGGTAGGCGGTTGCCTTCTTTGTCGAGCTTGCCTGCGATTACCGTCACTGCTTTTTCGATCCCGCGCTTCAGCGCCATTGGGTTGGCGCCGGCTGCCACAGTCTTGACGCCTTCGCGATAGATCGCTTGCGCCAGAACGGTGGCGGTGGTGGTGCCGTCGCCGGCTACGTCGCTGGTCTTGCTGGCGACTTCACGGACCATCTGGGCACCCATGTTCTCGAGGCCGTCTTTCAGTTCGATTTCTTTCGCAACGGTGACGCCGTCTTTGGTGATGGTCGGCGAACCGAACTTCTTTTCGATAACAACGTTGCGGCCCTTGGGCCCGAGTGTAACTTTCACGGCATCCGCCAGAAGGTTGACGCCGCGGAGGATCGCCTGGCGCGACTCTTCTCCGTGAACGATGTGCTTTGCCATGGTTTCAATCTCCTCTGAATTCGAATTTCTTTAGGCTGTGAGCTGTGAGCAATGAGCTAAGGCTCCTACCGATTAAGGCTCCCCGCTACCAGCTGTCGGTTTTAAGTAAGTCTCTGGTTGCGGAAGCCGTCTTACTTCTTGCTGCCAGCCAGCTCCTTCTTCGCCGAGTTCGTGGATGCGGAGAGGGTGCCGAGGACTTCGTCTTCCTTCATGATGATGAACTCTTCGCCGTCGATTTTGATCTCGGTGCCAGAGTACTTGCCGAACAGGATGCGGTCGCCCTCCTTGACAGCCAGCGGGAAGGTCTTGCCTTCGTCGTTGGTGCGGCCTTTGCCGGTGGAGATGACTTCGCCCTCCTGCGGCTTGTCTTTGGCCGAGTCGGGGATGATGATGCCGCCGCGGGTGGTGGTAGCTTCCTCCACACGACGCACCAGAATGCGGTCATGGAGCGGTGCAAACTTCGCCATGGTGTCTGAACTCCTTTCAGGTAGTTAAGAGATTGTTTGGTCGAATTGAAACTTCCGTAACCCTATGATTCGGTTGGCTTGGGTGTTCCTGTTAGCAGTTACGCCTAACGAGTGCTAATTGTAGAGAGCGGAGTGCGGAGTTGTCAAGGGGGGCCATCTGGGGAGGATCTGGGAGGTGAACTGAATCTTCCGGGAGAATACAGCAACCAAAGCAATAGAATCCCAAACTATTTTGATTTAGCGCCACCTGCGGGACTCTGATCGTCGAGGCTCGGCACCACAAAGTTCTCCAGGTATTCTTCCTCCTTGTCGCGATTCTTGGCTCGGTAAGCGGTGTAGTCCTTCGCGATACCTTGATCGCCCAGGCTGAACAAAACATAGGGCTCGATCATGCCCGCGTCGTATAGCTTTAGCAGCAGGCTCAGGCTCGGGTTGTTGCTTATCAATGGAGCCGTGTGGGGGGCATCCGCCAATCTCTTCACCACCTTCGCGGCAGCCGTCAAGGCCTCCGCTTCTTCAGGCAGGCTGTGCCTGTATTGTTTTTCCTCCGGAAAGTGTTTCCTAAATCCATCGCCCTTCTGCCAGAATGAGATCACGCTCCGGTACGCTTGCCAGACCGATGAAATCTCGGTCGGTTCCCGATAGCCGCTTCGTTGGTATTCGAGCGGCGCAGGAACGGCGACCAATACCTCGTGGATATGAGTGTGGTTCAGCATAGCCCAGGCATGCAATTCTCGCCACGCGAGCTGGTTGTAGGGCTCGGCCACCGCAGTGCGTATGAGCATAGTACGGGCTTTGGCCATGTCCCCCTCTCTAGCCAACATGTCGGCGTAGTAGCGATACGCGGTTTCGAGGTTGGGATCGAGTTGGATGGCCCGCTCATACCATTCGGCGCCTTTGGCAAATTGGTTCTGCTTGTCGTACGTATTGCCGATGAAGAGAGCAGCTGTGTAGTTTTTCGGGTCGAGTTCGAGCGCCTTGGAATAGTCCTTGATCGCCTCATCAAAATCGCGGCGGGAGAAAGCGCTCTCCCCGGCTTCCATGACCGTTTCCACCTGAGGATTATCGGAGAAGGTGAGGGTGCCGTTCTCAGGCAGGCTTTTTAGGAGATCCGACAGGTTCATGGCCAGCGTGCTGCGATTGCCAAGTTTCCAGGCCTGGTCGAGAAGATCGCGGGCTCGCAGCCGTTCCCTGCCGGCTGCACTCTGGTCGCCGAGGGTTGCTGCATGTTCCACCAAGCAGGCCGCCAGCGCCACCAGCATCTGGTTGTCATTTGGGTTGGCTTTCAACAGCTCTTCTAGAAGCGGCAGAGCTTCTAGGCGCCTCCCCTGATTAAAAAGCTCCGAAGCTTTCTGCCGTTCAGCCTCATCAGGCGCGCCCGCAGTGACTTGCGCTGGCAGGCAAGGGATAAACAAGCAAAGCACCAACGGAACCGCGAGATAAAATTTCTCCTGTTGAGCCATCGCATGAGACTTTGAACCCTTGTTCTTGTCAACCCCTCTCATCATGCAATTTTGCCTTCGACCAACAGCTCAGAGGCTCTTCGGCAACTATGGCGATGGCGCCCTCGGCAATTCTCCGCGACTTTCCGCCATCGGCCTTCCGCTCGGCGACTGTAGCGGCCGCGCCGTATCGTGATAATGCTTCATGTATTCCGCGATCTGGGCTTCCGACAGCTCAATCGGGTTCTTCATTACAAACCAGGTCACCACCTCACCGCAGTTTGGGGTGGTCAACGATCCGGGATAACGGTAAAAGCTCCTGAGGTCTGCGGGCAGCAAATCCATTGGGTCGATCTTCACTCCCTCTACTCGGTTCTCCTTACCCGGATCTGGCAGGTGTTCCCACAAGGTCTTGATCGTCGGATTCTCTTTTCCCGCTACGATGGGAACCTCAATGATGAGGAAAACTCCCTCCGGAGAAAAATGCAGAAACTGAACCGACATTGCCGGACGCTTGCCGTTTACAGCGGTTTCCCCGGGCTGGCGAAAATGAAGTTCGGTGAGGTTATAGACTTTCCTGCCAACTTTGAGCCAATAGTTGTCTGGGAACTTGACCAGGATCCGGTAGCGGTTGCAGTCGTTGACAATGTCCAGATCAGCGGGCTGATAGTTGAATTTGAGAAGGCTGCCGATCGGCAGCGGTTGCGTATCCAGAAGGTCAATAGGGGCCTGCATTTTGCCCGTGGTGCACAGTCCAGGCCAGTGATCAGGGCCTTGAGGTCCCGCTTCATAGGTGTACTTTGGCGCGCACTTCTCTTCGCCCATGGGCAAGTGCAGGTGATGGTGTTCATGCTGATGACCGGGCTCCATCTTCTCCTGGGGCTCCAGCACTTGAGCTCTTCCCGGCGGGACCGCCACAAGCAGTGATACGGAGAACGCCAGCAGGACCCTGCCGACAACTGGGTTCCAATACATACCTAAGGCTCCTCGGACGATGTTTTGGGAAATGCCATCGCAAACTAAAATTCGCGGAAACTACTGCCTGGCGCTTTTTCGATAGCAACGAGGCTGCCAACAGCCAGCGCTCAGGCGGCCGTCGCCCGCCTGAAGAAAAATTCGGCTCCCAGGACATTCTGCCCTGGGGGCCGTGATGGTTTTGCTTGGTTCAGGCGGATGTTACGGTAGTCCTCCGCCACCAGTTGAAATAACGCGCTCGGTGATTTGAGGCATGGTGAAGGGATTTGCCTTCTTGTCCGCGAGCACTGGGGTTTTGTTGTCCTGGGATGGTTCTGCCTTCCCCGAGTTCGCGTTTACTTGTTCGATTGCCATCATACCCAGGTCTTCATGGCCGAGAATATGGCAGTGGAAAACGAAGTCGCCGACGACCATGCCGCGAAAATCCATGAGCATTTGGACATCGGGAAAGGGCGTGCTGGTGTTGCCATTCCAGAAGGGAACCTGGACCATGTCGGCAAACTGGCCGGTAATGGCGGGCGCTTGTGTAGAGCCGTTAACTTCGAAGTTATCCTGCGATAAGACCAGGAAGTGGATCTGGTGCTGGTGGAACTCATGGTTTTCCATGGCCTGATTCTGAAGGATCCACTTCTGAACCGATCCCTGCTGAATCATAATCGCTGGGGGATTGTTCGGGTCGAACACAGTATTGACCGGGTAAGGCTGCGTATCGATATTCATGAAGAAAGCTGTGCCATTCGACACTTCCTGGAAGTTCAGGTTATGGGTGGCCTGGATGGGCGCACTGCGGAGACCGGCGAACATTCTCGGCTCGGTGTTCCGGCCGGTGGATTGGGGAACAGTATTGTCCGCCACTTCGCTGGTGGTGTCGTTGCCCGTCAAATGAACGGTGAACAACGGCCGCGTTGGATCTTCATCGCCATTCGGCCCGGTGGGGATGAAGGCCGTCACAAACTGCACCACCGTTGCCGATGACGTGGGAGCGGTAGCGATGATTTCGACACGCGCTGCAGGAGGTAAATGGTAGTCCGTCACGGGAATCGGTGAGCCGGTCTCGGTCCCGTCCTGCGAGTTCACCGGCACCGCGTCAATTCCCACTACTTGAAACGTCTGGGGCGTACCGTTAAACAGCAGTTGTAGGTCCAGAATTGTGTCCGCAGTGCAATTGCAAATGCGCCAGAATTGCTTCTCACCCGGTTTCATGTTGAGAACGGCTGGAGTAAAAGTGGTCACGCCTGTCGTCGTGTCGGTGTTGGCGTTCTCCGGAATATAGTTCAGCGAAAGATCCAGGTTTGGAGTCTCCACCGGGTTATTCACTGGGGGGCTGGTTTCCGGCAATCCCTGGGTTGTCGGCATGTCGCGCACGACCAGGATGCGCTGCCGCAGACCTTCAACCGCAGGCTGAAAATCCTCGATCCCCTCGACCACGATGGCTCCTGAAGCGCCGCCCTGAACATCGCGTTCCGCCAATCCGTGGATGTGGGGGTGGTACCAGTAAAGACCGGGGGGCTGATTAGCCGGAAACGCAATGCTGTATTGGAACGTCGCTCCGGAGTTGATAATCGTTTTCGTTACATTGTCACTACCGCACGCCGGGGACGTATTGGTGCCGTGAAAGTGGATGTTCATGGCGGAACCGACTTTAGGGTCGCCAAATGGCTGCTGGACAAACTCAACTTGCGAATCGCCGCAATTCGGAGCATTGAAAATCTCACCAAGCGGCGAGGCTTGAGTATTGTTGGTCACGGTGATATTCAAAGTATCCCCCGGCTTTACGTAGAGAGTAGGTTCCTGCAGGCCTTCGGGTGTGGTCAGGCACCATAATCCCCTGCCGGACGAATCGGTCGTCGCCTGGTAGGTAAACTTCACGTTGAGTACACCGTTTCGGCTGAACAACGCGGGCGGATTTTGAACGACACCACCCGCCGTTGTGGTGCGAGGACAGGGATTGGGAATGGCGGCAACCGCCGTCCCCCCAGGGCCGACGGCTTTGGAACTCTGGGCGGCCAAGCACACGGACAGCACCATCACAACGGCTACTCCAATTAAAAGGGCGGGGAAACTTCGCTGAAAGTCTCTCATTGGGGTTTCGCTCCTGCTAAGAAAACGGAAAGTCCACGCTATCGACTTAGACACAACTCCTCCTGTCTGCTCGCTGAAGTGTCTCGCACAGTCGGAATGGCGCAGGAATGCGGCCGGAATGGCGCAGGAATGGCGCGAATGCATGTGCAGTCTCCGGCTTGTGCGTGCACAGAACCGGAATCTGTGTGGAGATTTTCTAACTCAGGCTTTCGCTCAAAGGCAAGGAAAATCGTCTGTACTTACAAACCCGGAACCGAGCAGCGCGCCCAGCTTCTTTCTGATGTGGATTGTTTTCTGTTTGCTACGGACAATTCCTCTATGGTGTATTGTCTTAGTCACAGGTGTTAAGCCTTCGAACGTTTTGCGAAAACGGCGTCTTTCCCCGAAGTCTGGACGCTGATCTTTCGGCCGGATTGACGATGCTCGATTCCGGCCTGTCCCAAAATCGCGACAAATTTGGTGCAACCTCGGAATCCTGCCTATTTGGTGGCTGTGCCGAAATAGTGGGATGGGGTAACTCCAAGGACTTTGCGGAACATGGAGATGAAGGAGCTGGGGGTGCTGTACCCGGCGTCGAGGGCGGCGTGGGTGACCTTGGCGCCTTCGGCGAGGAGGCGCATAGCGTGCATGAGGCGGAGCTGTTGACGCCACTTGCCAAAGGTTGTCCCGGCTTCTAGTTGAAATAGGCGCTCTACTGTTCTGCGGCTGGCGCCGCATCCTTTACAGATTTGCTCGAGGGTTTGGGTGTTGCTCGGATCGCTGGCAAGCGCTTCGGCGACGCGCACGGCTCTGGGATCGGTCAGGTGCGGGAGCTGTAGCGGGACCATTTGGACGGTTTCAAGCTGGTCGATGATGGTGTCGATCAGGTGGCGGTGGGAGCGGATGGTTTTCTTTAGAGCTCGAGAGCCGCAGGCCTGGAGGATGAGTTCGCGGAGGAGGGGTGGGACGTTGACCACGCAGCAGTCACGAGGTAATGCGCGCGCGAGTTTCGGCTTGAGGTAAAGAGTTCGCATCGCTACGACTCCCGACATTGTGATCGTGTGCCCAACTCGAGCAGGAATCCAGACGGCACGATGCGTGGGCACGACCCAGGTGCTGGCGCCGGTACGGACGGTCATTACTCCACGGGAAGCGTAGACAATTTGGTCGCGGTCGTGGAAATGCATCGGCACGATGTGGCCGGCGGAATAGTTATAGGTCAGCGTGGTGATGGGCGAGGTGCGGTCGCGGGAACGATCGAAGATCGGGCTTTGGCGCGTTGGCGACATCCGTTGACACAATAGCGAAAGCGGGCCGGAGGAACAAATTTTAGAGTGTTCGCCTATCCCACCCCAAATGTCGCCCCTACGCGACCTTTGGAATGGGCACCCGAACCGTACATAATCGGAGTGCCGGGAACCTTTCCTCTGCGACTCTCGTATTCCGTCCCAGCAGCACACATCCTTTCGAAAGCGAGAAGCCATGACCCAGCCCTGGATCGTACGACCTGCCACGTTTGCTGTTTGCATGTCAGCGTTGTTGGCATTTGTGCTGATTGTGGGCCCTGCGAGTGCGCAGAATGTGCCGGAGCTCGAAAAGATTCAGAATCAGGAGCAGCTGGAAAAGGCCATCACGGCGCTCGATGCCGCGCTGTTCGATGCCTATAACAAGTGCGATCTGGTGAAGTTTGCTGCGTTCATCGATGAGCATGTCGAGTTCTATCACGATCAGGCTGGAGTCACACTGGGCCGCGAGGCATTAACCGAGAGCGTGAAGAAGAATATTTGCGGGACCACTACGCGCGAACTTGTTCCTGGGTCCTTGCAGGTTTACTACATGAAGGGATACGGCGCGATCGAGATGGGGGTGCACCGGTTTCATCACCCGGGGCATCCCGAGATTGGGGATGGCGAGGGCAAGTTCGTGCATCTGTGGCAGTACAAGGATGGAGCCTGGAAGATTACACGCGTGTTGAGTTACGACCATCGTGCGACGAAGTGAGAGTTCAATCAGGTGAAATCCCCACCCCCTTCGCACAATACGCGACTCGTGGCATCCGATTGGGCTCGGTACTGTGCTCGCCCTGAAGAAAGAAGATCCCCGCGCTAAGAGCATGTGGGAGCTGGCGACCGATGTTGACGAAGTCGCCGAGGCCAAGAGACTGGTGGCGCGGCGACTTCCCCGGAGGCGGTGAAGAGAGTCTTCTCGTTTGTGAATAGGGAGGTGGTCTGCTCACTGGCGGCGGTTGGGTGGCGCCTGCAAGAAGCAGGTTCCTCTCTGCCTTCGCGGATCGGAGCAGCCAACTTTTCTTACGAGGCTCCGAGCACGATCCGGATTGGACAGCGCCTTGCTCGCCGGGTCAGCGGAGGCCGGTGGGCTTGTGGTATTTTCGTGAGTTCGCGTTTTGGGAACGCGGACCTTCTTCACTTCATCCAATCGAGATCCTGCCGAGAAATTCATGGACCAGAAATTTCACGTGTTTGCTAGCTGCGATATTGGAGAGGCAATTGAGCTGCTGCGGAGGCGGGGGTACGAGGTGGAGGTGTATCCGGAGCCGGAGGCGCCGCCGAAGAAAGTGATTGTAGAGAAGGCCAAGTCGGGGATTGATGGGCTGATTACGACTCTGCGCGATTCGATCGATGCGGAGGTGTTTGAGGCGGGGAAAGGAACGCTGAAAGTTGTGGCGCAGTATGCCGTCGGGTTTGACAACATCAACCGGGCAGATGCGAATAAGTACAAGGTTCCGTTTACGAATACGGCTGACGTGCTCACCGAGGCTACAGCGGAGTTTGCCTTTTTCATGATGGGGACCCTGGCGCGGCGGATGTGGTCGGCGGAGCATTTGACGCGGGAGAACAAGTGGGGATTCTGGCATCCCTATTTGCCGTTTTTGGGCGATGAAGTCACGGGCAAGACAGTTGCCGTCATTGGGACCGGACGGATCGGGCTGGCGTTCATCAAGAAATGTGTTGGGTTTGACATGAATGTTTTGTGCTACGACCCGGCGTATGAGAATCATGCGTTTGTGAAAACGGTCCAGGAGATTAACGATCTGCGGCACGCGCGCGGGTTGACCGAGGACAAGACCTGGATCAAGTACGTGGGGTTTGAGGATGCGCTGCGCGGCGCGGATTTTGTGAGTGTACATGTGCCGCTGTTGCGGGAGGGCGAGAGCGCGACACCCACGTTTCATCTGTTTAACGAACAGACCTTGCGGTTCATGAAGCCGACGGCGTTTCTGGTAAATACTTCGCGCGGGCCGGTGGTGGACGAGGCTGCACTGGCACGGGGGTTGCGCGAGAACTGGATTGCGGGTGCAGCGCTCGATGTGTATGAGAAGGAGCCGCTGCCGAAGGATTCTCCTCTGCGGGATCCCTCGATTGAGGACCGGTGCCGGCTGATGCCGCACTTTGCTAGCGCGGCGCGGATCACCCGGCTGTCGACTGATCCTGAGAAGGGGATGGCGGGGCGGTGCGTGCAGGGACTCATCGACGTGCTCGAAGCGAACTATGGTGGGAACGTGACGAAAATGCCGTATGTCGTGAATAAAGAAGCATTTGGGAAGTAGGGTGGTCCCAGAATCCCTGGTACGCGCTACATTCCTCGCCTCCTGTGAAAACGCGGACCTTCGGGATGACGCCGTGGGAACATTGGGGGGCACACCGTTTGCCGGAGGAAATCTTGCCAGTTGCCGGGTTGGAGCGTATAAGGGATGATCTGTTTCTGGTACCGTCGCGGGCGGTTCGCAGGTACAATAATGAGCCTGGGGCGTTAAGCGTAAGGATGACGATGAAGAAGCGACTTCTGGGACTATTGGGCTGCGCATTATTGGGGGCGCCGGCTTTGTTGGCGCTCGATTCTCCCGAACATCCGGGGCTCAAGCTGGAGCCGCCGCCGAAGGAAGTGCAGCTGCGGGATGGCGGGTTCCATGTGTGCGCGCGAACGAAGATCTTCGTGCTGATGGGGCATCAGTCGGAAGATCGCATTGCGGCCGAGACGCTGGCCGAAGAGGTTGAGGATCAGTCCGGAATGCGGCTCGATATTTTGGGGATGAAGGCTGCGGGCAAGGCTGAGGGGAAAGCGATTGTGCTAGCGCGACTGTCGGACTATCGCGTGCGGCGGTTCCTGGCCAGAAACGGGCTGAAGGCAGACCAGGCAGTAGGGGCGGAAGGATATCTGCTGTTCTCAGACAAGTCGCATTTGATTGTAGCTGCCAATACGGGAGAGGGATTGTTTTACGGCGTGCAGACTCTTCGACAGCTGCTGCGGCCGGCGGCCAAGGGACTGATGTGCCCGGCGATTGGAATTCGGGATTGGCCAAGCAGCAGCCGGCCGAGTCGCGTGACCAGCGGGCCGGTCATTGTGCGGAATGAAGCAGGGCCGCGGGCGTAGAGCCTGGTTTTGATATTAAGCGGCGTCCTGTAGTGGGCGCCTTTTCTTTTTGCGCAGAAAGCGCATTCGTCACAGAGCAGACAAAACCCATTGATTCTCTCTCTGTGACTCTATGGCTGTGGTGAGATCAGTTCTCGGGTTTCGAGTGCCTCCTCCGCTCATCCGATAAAATCCATCCATGTTTTCTGAGAGAACGAATTGGCGTCTGGCGAAGAATCGGTTTACGCAGGCGGTGGAGGAGGTGCGCGCGCGTGGCTCGCAGATTCTCGATCTGACGGCTTCAAACCCCACGCGGGTGGGACTGTCCTACGACTCGGCGGCGATTCTGGGAGCGCTGGGCTCAGAACGGGCTCTGGATTACGATCCGCAGGCGAAGGGACTGCTTTCGGCGCGGAAGGCGGTGGCTGGGTATTACGGCCAGTCGCACGGGGTTCCACTCGATGCGGAGCAGATTGTGCTTACGGCGAGTACCAGCGAGGGATATTCGTATGTGTTTCGGCTGCTTTCGAATGCTGGGGATGAGTTGCTGGTGCCGAAGCCCAGCTATCCGCTGTTTGAGTTTTTGGCGGATTTGCAGGATGTGAGGCTGGTGCCTTATCCACTGATTTATGACCATGGGTGGCAAATGGATTTTCCTTCACTGGAGAAAGCGGTGACGGGGAGGACCCGCGGGGTGGTGGTGGTACATCCGAATAATCCGACGGGATCATATGTGAAGGCCTCCGAGCTGGGACCGTTGAATGATTTTTGCAGAGAGCGGGGGTTGGCGCTCATTGTGGATGAGGTGTTTGTGGATTATGGGCTGGATGGGTCCATCTCCGGCAGTCCAGAAAACCCTGTCGAGCTTCGCTCGACCCGACATCTGGGAGCACCTCGAGACCAACGCGCCAACACCGGGACTGTCCCCACATGGGCATTGCCTCGGGGAAGCTTCGCCGCAAATCAATCTGTCTTGACGTTTACGTTGAGTGGGCTGTCGAAGATTTCGGCGCTGCCGCAGATGAAAGTGGCTTGGATTGTCACCAGCGGGCCTGCGGATCAGATCGAGCTGGCGATGGCGCGGCTCGAGGTCATCGCTGACACCTATTTATCGATGAGTGCTCCGGTCGGGTGGGCGGTGCCCGTGCTGCTGGCGCAGCGGAAGAATATTCAGGTGCAATTGATGAATCGTGTGGGGAGGAATCTGGCGGAGTTGGATCGGCATCTGGCCGGGCAGAAGACTTGCCAGCGGCTGGAAGTCGAGGGCGGGTGGTATGCGGTGGTGCGGGTTCCCGTGACACGGTCGGATGAAGAACTGGCGATTGAGTTGGTGCGGGAGAAATGTGTAGTGGTGCATCCCGGGCATTTTTATGATTTTGAGAGTGACGGTTATTTGGTGTTGAGTTTGATTGGGGCGGAGGCGGAGTTTCACGAAGGGATCGGAAGAGTCTTCGATCACCTGCTTACGTAACAGGTTCGACTCGGGGGACGCCATTCGTCGACGTGCGTGAAGTAGAGGAGGACCACCCTAAACGTCCCAAAGAAGGCGACGTAAAGAATCGGGTGGCTGTTTTACATTCTCGAGGCGTATCGCCTTTGAGCCGGTGCAATTCCCGCTTCTGGCCAACCCGGCCAGAAGTGCGGCCCCCCAAATCTTCAACGTGAAAAAAGTTTTCAGCGAAAGTCCCGACTTCTTGCGCGGAAGCTCCGCGAGAAATGGGGCACCCGGCGCGGAATTTGCGCTATAATCCCACCCATGCCTGCCGCACCTGGAGCGACCAAGGCCGTGGGGATGGTTCCCGACGAGCTCAAGTTTGAACCGAAGTCCAAAGGGCTTGCCACGCCGCGGAAGAAGAAACCCAAAGAATTGGCGGTGATCACCGAGTGCTGTACGGGATGCGCGGGTTCGCCTGCGTGCGTGGAGTACTGTCCGGTGGAAGACTGCATGTTCTGGGTCCCGGATGAGGACCATCCACCGTTTGGACGGATTCAGGTGGATCCGATTCTTTGCATCGGGTGCAAGAAGTGCCTGAGCAAAGGCCCGGATGGGTGCTTCCTCGATGGGTGTCCTTGGGATGCGATTGTGATGGTCGACATCGCCGAAGTGGAGAAAGAAGTCGGAGCGATGATGATCTAGGGCGGGTTTTCTGGCTTCGGCTTAAACTCCAGTATCGATTCCGCATCGAGGCAAATCCGTAAGTCCTTGACTTCGCTGGCCGGCAAAATGCGCGGCCCTCAGGATGACAAGAATCCTGGTTGTAGCAAGTCCCACTGGTTGCCGTAGAGATCTTCGAACACGACTACGGTTCGGTATCCTTCTTCTTTTGGTTCCCTTATAAACTTCGCGCCATTGTCTTTCATCGCCTTGTGGTCACGCCAGAAATTGTCGGTGTGGAGGAAGAGGAAGACGCGGCCTCCGGTTTGCTTGCCGATGCGGGCGGATTCCTGCGGGGATGAGGCTTTTGCTAAGCAGCAACCTCGATCCGCTCGAACCCTGGGGAGCCATGAGCATCCAGCGTTTGTGGCGGCCGTGGCGGTCCAGCGAGGGCTTATCTTTATGAGATGGCCTCGTCGTTGTCGCGGACTACGAGAGTAACGTAGCCGATCGTCGGGGACATCGTAAGTTGGGTGTAGGGCGTCGCCACCCTGCGGCGTCGTCATCTGCTGAAGCGCACGACACCGCGCCAAGCGTGTGCTTACTTCTTGACTACCGGCGGCGCAGCGGCGGGCGACGCGGTTACTCCGGCGAGAATATCTTTGGCTGACGGCGGCAACTTGTCGGCATTCGCGCACACCAGACTCACCTGCCACATCTGCGTCGTCGAGAGGCTCTTGTCGAAGCTGGGCATTCCGCTCATGCGGATTCCTCCGGCGACTTTCCAATAGGTCTCGCCGGGCGGATCGTCGGTGACACCGGTTCCTTCCATCAATTTCGGAGGCTTGGGAAACATTCCCTTCGCGATGGCACTCTGTGGCTGTCCGGCCACGCCATGACACACGGCGCAGTGGTCTTTGTAGACCTGCGCGCCCGCGGTGTAGGCCGCGTCGTCGGCCTGGATCGGTACGGTCGTCGGTATTTCTTTGTTGAGGTGTGCGTGCAGGGCCATCCGCGCGAAGGTTTTTTCAAAGGGCATGGGCGGCGCGGCGGTCGCGATGGGCGCCATGCCTGTCGAAAAATACAGATAGACGATAGCGGGCACTGCTATGATCCCCACAATCAAACCAAAGATGAACTTTGCCATGAACACTCTCCTCCGGAACTGAAAGCGTCATTCGATACTAACGCAGCGACAAATTTCCGACCATCCTACAGATCGCGACTTGGTATGACAACATGCTCGGCGAGCGCTTACGCTGCGGTCCGCGTGAATCGAATCCCTGGATATCGCGGAATTCTCACTGACTCATACGGTTTGGAATCGCTCTGCCAGTGCTCGGGCCGAAGAAATTGCCTGAATTGGGAAAGGGATTGGGGAAGGCATCCTGGGATTCAAGTCAGCTATGGCGGCAAAGGACGATGACCAAAAGCCCAGCTTGCAACCGCCGCAGACCTGAAACTGACGGGTGCGCCTTATTTGTTTCTTCGGGCGCAAGAATGCGCCGGTGGCCGGGATTTTTCGCCGGCTCGCTGCCGTAAAGTCGTCGAGGCCGCGGCCAATCCGGAGCCTTAGCTCTACCCTGGGGCCGCTCCTGCTCGCAACGCTTGGGGCTCGCAAATCGTCTGCTACACTCGCATTCGGTATGCTGACGCATCTCGAATGCACCCGTTGTGGAGAACACTTCCCTGCTGACCGTCCGCAATCGGTTTGTCCCAGGGACGGCGGGGTTCTTTACGCGCGCTACGATTTGGCTTCCATTAAGCGCACGTTTGCTTCGGCGCAGCTTGCTCGGCGTGCCCCGACCATGTGGCGATATGATGCCATTCTTCCCGAGGCGAATCCTGTTTCGCTCGGCGAAGGATTCACGCCGATGCTGCCCAGTCGGGAATATCCGAATGTCTATCTTAAGGATGAGGGGCTGAATCCAACGGGATCGTTCAAGGCTCGCGGGCTTTCGGCTTGCGTGACCATGGCACGGCATTTCGGGTTGAAGAAGTTGGCGATTCCTTCCGCCGGCAACGCGGCCAGCGCTCTTGCGGCATATGCGGCGACGGCCGGGCTCGAGGCCCACATCTTTATGCCGAAGGATGTGCCTGCGGCAAACCGCGTGGAATGCGATTACTACGGGGCGCACGTGACGCTTGTCGAGGGGCTGATCAGCGACTGCGCCAAGAAAGTGGAGGAGTTGAAAAAGTCGGACTCCTGGAAGAAAGATGGGTGGTTTGACGTGTCGACTACCAAGGAACCCTACCGCGTCGAGGGTAAGAAGACGATGGGGTACGAAGTCGCCGAGCAGCTTGGGTGGCGGATGCCGCAGGGGATTATCTATCCGACGGGCGGCGGAGTGGGATTGCTGGGGATGTGGAAGGCGTTTGAGGAAATGGAAGCGCTGGGATGGATCGGCTCGGAACGGCCGAAGATGATTGTAGCGCAGGCGACGGGATGCGCACCGGTGGTGAAGGCGTGGGAGGAAGGAAAGTCATCCGCGGAGAGCTGGATGAATGCTCGAACGCTGGCTGCCGGGCTGCGGGTGCCCAAGCCGTACGGCGATTATTTGATTCTCGACATACTGAAGAAAAGTATGGGGACTGCGGTTGCGGCGAGTGATGAGGAAATTGTGGAGGCCACACGGCACTGGGCGAAGGTCGAAGGCATTTTCGCGGCGCCGGAAGGGGCGGCTTGTTGGGTGGCTTATCGTAAGCTCCGAAACAGTGGATTCTTCAAGACTGACGATACGGTGGTGCTGTTCAATACTGGAAGCGGGCTGAAATATCTGGATGTGCTGGGTGCTGCTGTGGGGCGTGCACCGGCGAAGCCTGCGGCCCGGCAGATTGCGGGGATCATCGGGCCGTACTGAGGGCTTTGGGGGGAGCTTTTTGCCCCTCATGAGTGGATTAACGCTCGCAAAATTCAACTGTATCGTGACTCTTACACCAACTTCACGGTGTTCAGGCATATGACATTACGCCACTTTTAGAAACCAACCGACCCCAAGGGCGACTAGCGCAAGTTTTGTTAACCAGCCAAGCGCATAGGAAATTACGAATACCCGGTGGAGCTTCATAAAGGCGGCGTTCGTCAGGATGAGAGGCAGTGGGCCGATCAGCCAGACTGCTACCGCCAGCTTGACGGCGCTAGGGACATTGTGAAGACCCAGTCGTGCCGCGAGGTAGGCAAAGAAGCCGCAGGTCAAAAACGGTAGCGGACTGGTCAGGGCAATTGCCTTACTCTCTACCCCTTTTCGCCAGATTTCAGGGTAACTATAGCGTCGATGAATCCAGTCGCCCGCAAAAAACCAATCGGTCAGCGAAGTGAGTATTCCTGAACCTATGGTGATCAGTGCGAGTCTTGTCCAGTTCATGCGCCTCTCCATTGCCAACGCACGAGCATTGTACTCGCTCAAAATTCCCGAACCATGCCAAGGCCGAAATCGTATATTCCGCTATGCGAACCCCATTGGCTCTGTTATTGAGTGTGATGTTTGTCGCCAGCGGCGTGGCTCGCACCGCCGACCTGGCGCTGACTGGCGCAAAGATTTACACCTCGCCTACCGATCCACCGATCGGGAACGGATCGATTGTTATGCGCGACGGCCTCATCGTTTCCGTTGGGCCCAGCTCGACGATCAAAATTCCGCACTCGGCAACAGTCATCGACTGTAAAGGACTCTTCGTTACCGCGGGGTTCTGGAACAGTCACGTCCACATTCCGCCTCTTCTTCAGATACGAGACTCGGATGCAAGGAAGCTCGATCAAGTACTGGACACAATGTTCAACCGTTGGGGCTTTACCACCGTCTTCGACCTCGCCTCCGTGCTAGACAACACTCTCGCACTGCGTCGCCGCATCGAAAGCGGTGAATTGCGCGGGCCACGGATTCTCAGCGTCGGAGAGCCTGTCTGGACCATTGAGCCGGTGTATGTTCGTGACTTGATCCGCCAAAATCATATCCATATCGAGAACACGGAGACCCCGGAACAAGCAACCGCTCTGGTGCGTGATCACGCCCGAAAAGGTGCAAATGGGATCAAGCTGTTTACGGGCTCCGACCAGGGGCACGGCCAAGTGGCTCTCCTCCCCGTAGCCACTGCTAAGGCTGCCGTCGATGAGGCACACCTTCACGGCCTGCCAGTCTTCGCCCATCCCACGAACGTGGAGGGCGCGCGTATTGCAATCGATAGCGGAGTCGACGTACTGGCCCATACACTTCCCGAATCACAACCATGGACCCCCGGCTTCATCCAGCAACTCAAGCGTGCGAACTTGAGCTTGATCCCAACCCTGACCTTGTACGATGTCGAGGCGCGCAAGCAAAATATCCCCGACCAGCAACGCACGGCTTTGATCGCGCAGATGGTCGTCCAACTCCATGCTTACTCCGAGGCCGGCGGCGATATTCTGTTTGGCACCGATGTTGGTTATACCGACCACTACGACACGACCCTGGAATTCACTCTCATGTCGCAGGCCGGCATGAACTATAAGCAGATTCTTGCGTCTCTCACGACGAATCCAGCACAAAAGTTCGGGGATTCGGACCGTACCGGCCGCATCGCGAAGGGCATGCAGGCCGACCTGGTGATCCTAAGCGCCGACCCCTCCCAGGACGTTACGGCATACTCAAAGGTTCGCTACACGATCCGCCATGGCAGAGTCCTCTATCAGGAACGATGATCTCAACAGACGGGGTTTAACAACTTCTCGTGGATTCCGCCCCTTTTGCGCCTTTTGCATAACGGAAGCCCCTCACGGAGTGGCGATGTTTCACCGACGAGTGGCACCTTGTCTGGCGCTGGCGTTGTAACGTGTCCTCACCTCCGGCTGTTTTCGTCGGTCGGAGACAGTTGCGCAGCGCGACGACGCAAAGTGCCTAACTGCACTTCGGAATACGATTACGAAGGGAGGCAGCCAGCTGAGGGCACTCGGTCCATGCAGATATTGAAACAGCGTCCCGCCCAGGAAGAATCACGTCACAATGGCGTCGCGGCTGTGAAAACGATCCTAGTGGGACTGGGGATTTACGGCAGCACGGCCGATCAGGACTTGGGTTCACGGTGCGACCTAACGGATGCACGGATTGGAACACCAGTTCCGCTGACGATGTAATCGAGCCGCGGATCGACGTTTGCCTTCCGTGGTTAAATAGAAGTCTCCATGACCGACCGGCTTTATTACTACGACTCTTTTCTCTATGACTTCGACGCCGAAGTGCGGGAATTGCCCGAAAGCGCCCGGCCGTCGGTGATCTTAGACCGAACCGCGTTTTATCCGACCAGCGGAGGACAGGTGTTTGATACCGGATGGATCACTGCCGGGGACGCCAAGATCCGCGTCAGCGAAGTGGCTGAAATGGAGGATGGGCGCTTGGTGCATTACCTCGAAGCACCGGTGAAGGATCTTGCGCCTGGAACTCGCGTACGTGGGGAGATTGATGCAACGCGGCGGCGGGATCATATGCAGCAGCACTCGGGGCAGCATGTGCTTTCGGCCGCGTTTGTGCGGCTGTTTAACATGCCGACGGTTTCGTTTCACATGGGTGACGACTACTGCTCGATTGATCTCGATACGCCCAACGTCACGAAAGACCAGGTGGAGCAGGCCGAGCGGCTGGCGAACGAGATCATTCTGGAGAACCGGGCGGTCGACATTCGCTTCGTCACACGGGAGGAGGCGGGCAGATTGGGGCTGCGGAAGACTCCCGTGACTGAACGGGATGAACTGCGGATTATCGACATTCGCGACTGGGATCTTTCGGCGTGCGGCGGGACGCACGTGGCGCAGACCGGGCAAATTGGGTGCATCCTACTGCGCAAATGGGAGAAAGTGCGGCAGGGCTGGCGGGTGGAGTTTGTGGCGGGGCAACGGGCGGTGGCGACTGCGCGACGCGATTTTATGGCACTGACCGAGGCGGCGTCGGTGTTCTCGGCGCATATCTATGATGTGCCCGAGCAAGTGCGCAAGTCGCTGGAGGAAAGCCGGGCTTTGCGGAAGCAGCGGGAGCAATCGCTGGAGGAACTCGCGGCGGCCGAAGCTGCGGCTCTGTTGGCGGAGACTCCCGAAGCCAACGGGCGGAGGCTCGTGGTGCGCACGTTTAGTAACCGCGAGATCAACTACCTCAAGCTGCTGGCGCAGAAATTGACCAGGCTGGCACCGAACGTGGTGGCCCTGCTGGCAACGACCGCACCGCAACCTTCGGTTGTGTTCGCGCAATCGGCCGGACAGGCATCGGACATGGGAGCGCTGTTGAAGGACGCGTTGGCGAAACTTGGTGGGCGCGGCGGCGGGAGCAAAGACATGGCACAAGGGGGCGTTACCAGCGCGGATGGGGTCGAAACGGCACTCGCGTCGGTGGCCGCGGCCTTTCGGGGATGACTCCCTTCACCTTCATCTAATTTTCAGGTAGCCCAAGTCTAATGGCGCTGTTTTGTGAGGTTGGCTCTGAGGGCAGCAGCCCCTGCCATATGCTGCCCTCGTTTTGCGAGGGTAAGGATACGCTCCGAAAACCTCCGCATGATCGCCCACCCTGCGCCACCGCGGATCCCCATCCACAGCGGTTAGCGATGATCACGGAGAGCAGGCCGATCTCGGCGAAATGGTGTGGGCGGGACCTCCGGCGGTTGTGATCGTTGAAGTGGTACTGGGTGCGTCCCGTCACATTCCCGGCGAAACCTCAGAACTACAATTCC
>Ga0123356_10002672_pt1 | contig 18934 bp, 13 predicted proteins | sample TergutEmb28metaG_2_FD_92546 | JGI IMG/M metagenome (GOLD analysis project Ga0123356, IMG submission 92546) | Embiratermes neotenicus P3 segment gut microbial communities from Petit-Saut dam, French Guiana - Emb289 P3 | ecosystem: Host-associated > Arthropoda: Insects > Digestive system > Gut ...
AACCCGGGATATGGGATATAGATATTGATGCGATTTACAAAGGAACATTGTATGCTACAGGTTCGGTATCAGATTACGAAATAATTGCAGGACAGGTTAATACTGTTACTACAACAATGGAGCAAACTTTATGGGCTGTTTTAACGTTTGAAAATATAACTATTAATAATGCAGCAGTAGGATATTCAGGTACGCCGCCAGCAAATGTTGTAATCGCAAATAACGGAACTGCACCTGCAACGATTTCATCCATAACAACTAATCGCCCGGATTTATTTACAATGCCTCCTCCTCCCGCAGGTATAACTGCCGGCGGTAATTCATCATTATTGGTGACGGCTGCTGCATCGCTTCCAATCGGAACACATAGTGCTCAAATAACAGTAACTTACAGCGGAGGTAATACATCGGTTGTTTCAGTTACAAGAAATATAAGTTTTACTGTAACACCGATTGCTGCTCTTCCCGGAAATGTGACCATTACACCGGCAACCGCAAATGTTGGAGGTACACTTACAGCAGAATATAGCGGAACTGAAACTGTTACTTTCCAATGGAACTTTGACGGTAATCCGATAACCAGCGCTACAGGCACAACACACACTCCTGCATCACCGGGTAGTTATACAGTAACCGCAAGCGCGGCAGGTTTTAGCCCAAAAACAAGCGCTGCTGTAACTGTAACTCTTCCTACTCTGAGCGGAAATGTTACAATAACCGGGGATCAATGGGTAAATGCTACATTAACTGCCAATACAACCGGAATTACAAATACATCCGGAACACCAACTTATCAATGGCGAAGAGGGACAACCAATATTGGTTCAAATTCTGCATCCTATCAAATTACCGCGCAAGATTTAAATCAAACTATTTCGGTTACAGTAACTTACAGCGGTAACGCAGGATCGTTAACAAGCACGCCAACTGCTACAATTAACAGAACAGGAATATATTCCGGAGAAGATTTTAATGCGATTGTCGCAACAAGAAATTATATTCTTGCAATTGATAGTCTTACCTTTTCTACTCCATTAGAAATAAATTTTACCGGAACTTTTGATGGTAATGGGAAAACAATCGCATTAAATATAACAACAGCAATAACAACAACAAACGGTTATGCGGGATTATTTACTCAAATTGGCGGAGGCGGAGTTGTTAAAAATCTTAAGTTAACAGGTTCAATAGATATTACTGATACAGCAAATTTATATGTCGGAGCAGTTGCAGGTTCAAATGCAGGTAATATATTTAATGTATCATCATCAGTAAATGTTAATGTCACATCATCCAATGGTGCAACAAATTGCGGAGGCATAGCGGGAAACAATACAGGGACAATTAGGAATTGTTATAGTACCGGAGATATATCCGGTATTGCAAGCACTTCATCACGTGTAGGCGGTATTGCAGGAATAGCCGATGGTAATACTAGCTTTTCATGGGCTTCCGGGAATATTAATGGTTCACACGACAACCCAGGCAGCAGAGCAGATATTGGAGGAATTTGCGGGACTGCTTCACTGGCTGCCTCGGTGGTTTCTAACTGTGTTGCTTTAAACAATAGTGTAAACTCAACATTATATCTTTATCGTGTAAAAGGCGGAACTAATGGAACGCATGATAATAATCACGCAATTAGTACTATGACAACTACTTCACCGTCGTGGAGTTCAAATGGTAATACCGGTATGCATGGTACAGATTTTACGACCCCCGACTGGGATGCAGCTTGGTTTGGCAGCGGCGATAATCCAAATTGGTCAACGGTTTGGGTAGATGGCAGCGAAGATTTTGATAATAAACCATGGAAGTGGGGTGTTACACGGCCAATACTTTGGTTTGAAACAACAGTGAATCAATAAAGGCAAAAAAAAGTGACTGACACCAAATTGTCAGGTTTTAAAAAGAGGTGAGGCGTAAGCCGGGGAGTGCCGAAAGGCGCTCCCTTTTTTTTGGGGTTTTTTGGAAAAAGAGTTCACACGGAGGCGCAAAGGCGCGGAGACCACGGAGTGAAGAAATTAAGAATTTTTACCACGAAAAGTACCTTCGGTACTTTCACGAAATCGTGCCTGCGGCACGTTCACGAACCTTTGCTCCGTTGTCTTTTTCTTTTTCGTGTTGGTTCGTGTGGTTCGTGGTAAATCTTTTTTGGATTTTTATCTCGCAGAGGCGCGGAGGGTGTGGTTCGATATCGAAGCGAGCGTTCGTGTTGGTTCGTGTGGTTCGTGGTTAAATTTTTTGGAGTTTCATCTCGCAGAGGCGCAAAGGTGCGGGGTTGTTGAAAGGTGCTCCCTTTTTTTGGGGGGAGGGGTCTCGCAGATTTCTGACAAAACACTGAAGAATGAGTTATGAATTTTATTAATTCTATATTATAATAATAAATATGGAATTAATGGAAAAATTTGAATACTGGCATGATATTGCTAAATACGACTTAAAAACAGCTCAAGTTATGTATAAAACCGGACGCTGGTTGTATGTAGTTTTTATGTGTCAACAAGCAATTGAAAAGTTGTGCAAAGGTTTATATTTATTATTTTTGGATGACAATGTTCCATACACGCATGATATAAATTCATTAGTAACAAGATTTGCAGATAAATTACCAGATTCTGTAAGTGACGATAGACGTCTTTTTTTTGCCCGATTAAGTGCATTCTATTTGAATAATCGTTATCCTGAGTATAAAGAGCGATTGAGTGAAACTTTAAATAAAAAAGACGCTAAAGAAATTCTAGGAAAAACAAAGGAAGTATTTAAATGGCTATTGACAATGAAACCGTAAATAAAATTGTTCATCAATATATTTCTGATGTAAAAAGAACTATGCCTATTGACAAGGTGTATTTATATGGTTCTTACGCAAAGGGAAACCAAAAAGAATATAGTGATATTGACATTTGTTTTTTTTCTAATTCTTTTGAATTCAAGCGCACTTTGGATGTTCTGACAGAATTATTTTACTTAAAAATTAAGTACGACAAAGACATACTGATAGAGCCAAATGCATTTCCTTCGTCTGAACTATATAACGATAATCCCTTTGTTAAAGAAATTCTAAGGACAGGCAAGGAAATCGCCTAGAAAAGAGCTCCCCTTTTTTTGGGGTGACTATTATTGAATATGCCCCTTTAATAATTACCTAAAAATTGGCATTATTATAGTGGAGTTATAAAATGAACATTTACAGAACACATACATGCGCAGCTTTGCGAGAAGATCATGTGGGGCAAACAGTAAAACTGTCAGGATGGGTTGATACTATCCGCGATCATGGCGGCGTTACTTTTTTAGACCTGCGGGATCAATATGGAATTACTCAAATCGTCTTACACGAAGAATATACTTCCGGTAAAGAAAGCGTTATTACCGTTAGCGGTACTGTAAAAAAGCGTGACAGCGAAACTGTAAATAAAAAAATCGATACAGGAACTGTAGAAGTTCATGCCGAGTCGGTTGTAATACAAAGTAAAGCCGTGCGTAATCTGCCGTTTGAAATAAGCGAATCAAAAAATACCCGTGAAGAAGTCCGTTTAAAAAACCGCTTTTTAGATCTTCGCAATCCCGCAGTTAGGGATAACATTTTATTGCGTGCAAAAGTTGTAAGTTTTCTGCGGACAAAAATGCAGGAACTCGGCTTTACAGAATTTCAAACGCCAATTTTAACTTCGTCTTCACCCGAGGGAGCGCGGGATTACCTCGTTCCAAGCCGAAAGCATCACGGAAAGTTTTACGCATTACCGCAAGCTCCGCAGATTTTTAAACAGCTTTTAATGGTTTCGGGATTTGATCGCTATTTCCAGATTGCGCCTTGTTTCCGTGACGAAGATTCACGCGCAGACAGATCCCCCGGCGAGTTTTATCAGCTTGATTTTGAAATGTCATTTGCAGGTCAGGAAGATGTTTTTGATACAGCGGAAAAAGTTTTGTATGATACCTTTAAAACCTTTTCAAAAAAAGAAGTAAGTCCCGCTCCTTTCCGCTGTATTCCTTATGCCGAAGCAATGTTAAAATACGGAACGGACAAACCCGACCTGCGCAACCCCCTTACAATAGAAGATTTAACGCCATTTTTTGCCGATGTAGATTTTGCGCCGTTTAAAAATGTTCTGGTACGGGGTATTGTAGCGCCAGGTGCTGCGAAGCAGTCAAAATCTTTTTTTGAAAAAATGCTCGCCTTTGCTACCGAAATCGGAATGAAAGGTCTTGGTTACATCTCTGTTTTGGAAGACGGCTCTTTAAAAGGTCCCATTGTAAAATTCCTAAGCGAAGAAAAACAAGCTTCCCTTAGAATGGAAATGTCACTTAATAATAACGATACATTATTTTTTATTGCCGATGCTCCAAAAGCGGTCAATGGTCTTGCGGCGCAAATACGCACAGCTCTTGGAACACAATTAAATCTTATCAATACACAAAAGTTTGAGTTTTGTTTTATCGTAGACTTCCCGATGTATGGCGCTAACGAAGAAACAGGAGCTATCGAGTTTACGCATAATCCTTTTTCGATGCCGCAAGGCGGACTTGAATCTTTACAGACAAAAAATCCTTTGGACATTTTAGCATGGCAGTATGACATTGTTTGTAACGGAGTAGAACTTTCATCAGGCGCGGTTCGTAACCACTTGCCCGAAGTTATGATAAAGGCGTTTGAAATCGCAGGTTACACACAAGCCGACATCGAAAGTAAATTTGCGGCGTTGTTTAACGCTTTCCATTACGGCGCTCCTCCTCATGCCGGCATGGCTCCGGGAGTTGATCGCATGTTGATGCTGCTTGCAGACGAAGAAAATATCCGCGAAGTTACGGCTTTCCCGATGAACTCAAACGCGCAAGATCTTTTAATGGAAGCTCCGTGCGAAGTTACGGAACAACAGCTGCGGGAAGTTCACATTAGATTGCGCCAAAAAAATTAGGAAATTTAAAACCGGAGTTTTTATGAATAAAATTAAAGCGCAAATTACCGAAGGCATTTTATCCGTTGTAATTAATGCAGTGTTGTTCGGCATAAAGTTTTGGGCAGGATTGGTAACAGGATCAATTGCGTTGATAGCAGACGCATGGCATACACTTTCTGATTCGCTGACATCGATATTTGTTATCGGCTCTGCAAAACTTTCTACAAGAAAGCCCGACAAAAAACATCCGTTCGGACATGGAAGATGGGAACAGATATCATCAATATTTATCGCTTTTATTTTGGGAATAATCGCCTATGATTTTTTTATCAACTCGATAGATAGACTTCAAAACAGGGAAGATTATAAAGATGTAATATTCGGAACTCTTGCAATCGTAGTAACTGTTGTTTCGATAGTTGTAAAAGAACTGCTTGCCCAGTACGCTTTTTACATCGGGCGGAAAACAGACAATGCAATTGTAAAAGCAGACGGCTGGCATCACCGTTCGGATTCACTTTCGTCGGTTGTTGTTTTAATCGGTATAATTATTACAAAGTTCACAGACAAGTTTTGGTGGATGGACGGCGTACTTGGAATCTTCTGTGCGCTTGCAATCTTTTATGCGGCTTATGAAATTATGAGAGAGGCGATTAGCAAGCTGCTTGGAGAAGAACCCGATCAAGACCTGATCGAAAAAATTAATATGGAAGTTAAAAATATTTACGACAGGGATCTTAGAACACATCATTTCCATCTGCATAATTATATTACGCAAAAAGAAATTACACTGCATATAATGCTGGAAAAGAATATGTCAATCGAAGAAGGTCATAAGATAGCCACCGTGATCGAAAATATGATCAAGGCTAAATTTAATATGTCAGCGACAATTCATATTGAACCGCTGGAATAAGTGTATAATCGTAAGGAAAAAACATGAAAGATATTACAAGCCTCTTTGGCAGTATGGTTTTTAATGACAATGTCATGAAGGAGAGGCTACCGAAAAAAATTTATGAGGCATTAAAAAAATCAATGCTGCAGGGAAGACATCTTGAACTGGATGTCGCAAATGTTGTCGCTGCCGCGATGAAAGACTGGGCTGTTGAAAACGGAGCGACTCATTTTACACATTGGTTCCATCCGATGACAGGCACTACAGCGGAAAAACACGACAGTTTTATTTCCCGTGTTGGAGACGGCTCGGAACTCCGCTGCGGAATTATAATGGAGTTTTCCGGCAAGGAATTAGTGCGCGGTGAATCTGACGCATCAAGTTTTCCTTCGGGCGGTCTTCGCGCCACATTTGAAGCCAGGGGTTATACTGTTTGGGATATTACTTCGTACGCGTTTATTAAAGACGGATCATTATACATACCAACAGCTTTTTGTTCGTATTCTGGCGAAGCTCTCGATAAAAAAACTCCATTATTAAGATCGATGGAAGCGATTAACAAACAGGCGGTTCGTATACTGCGCCTCTTTGGAGATACTAGTACACAACATGTAATTACAACAGCAGGTCCCGAACAAGAATATTTTTTAATCGATAAAGAAATGTTTTACAAGCGCCCTGATCTTGTTTACACAGGAAGGACTTTATTCGGCGCACGTCCGCCCAAGGGTCAGGAATTGGATGACCATTACTTTGGCGCGATAAAACCGCGCGTGTCTGCTTTCATGAAAGAGCTTGACGAAGAATTATGGAAGCTCGGCGTGCTTGCAAAAACAAAACACAATGAAACAGCGCCGGCGCAGCATGAACTTGCTCCCATTTTTACAACAGCCAACATAGCAGCCGATCACAATCAGTTAACAATGGAATTAATGAAAAGCATAGCAAACAAACACGGTCTTGCGTGTCTCTTGCACGAAAAACCTTTTGCCGGCGTTAACGGAAGCGGTAAACATAACAACTGGTCAATCTCTACCGACACAGGTGTAAATCTTTTTGAACCAGGTGATACACCGCATGATAACGCGCAGTTCCTTTTATTTTTGCTTGCCGTTATTAAAGCCGTAAACGAGTATCAGGACTTGTTAAGACTTTCTGTTGCAAGCGCGGGTAACGACCATAGACTTGGAGCGAACGAAGCTCCGCCTGCGATTGTTTCAATGTTTTTGGGCGATGAACTTACAGAAATATTTGAAGCGATAGAATCGGGCAGCAGTTATCAAAACAAAGAAAAACAGCCGATGCAGATTGGCGTGTCTGTGTTGCCGCATTTCCCGAAAGATACAACCGACCGCAACCGCACATCTCCTTTTGCGTTTACAGGCAATAAGTTTGAGTTTCGTATGGTTGGTTCCGCTTTTTCAATCGCAGGACCCAACATCGTGATAAACACAATTGTCGCCGAAGTTTTGCGGCAATTCGCTGACACTCTTAGCGATTCCAAAAATTTTACAAATGATTTGGCGATCTTAATTAAAAAAACATTCAGCGAACACAAGCGCATTATTTTTAACGGCAACAATTACAGTGACGAATGGATCGCAGAAGCGCAAAAACGAGGGCTTTCAAATTTAAAAACAACAGTTGACGCACTGCCGGAATATACTTCCAAAAAGAATGTAGAGTTATTCAACAAACATAATGTTTTTTCCGAAGCCGAAATACATTCACGCTACGAAATATTAATGGAAGCGTATTGCAAAACACTTCACATCGAAGCACTTACAATGGTAGATATGGTAAAAACCGGCATAACATCTGCAAGTGTGGATTATCAAAGAGAACTGGTAGACCTGTTGCGCCAGAAAAAAGCATACGGCGGAACCACCATAGACTGCTCGCTTGAAGAACATTTTTTATACACGATAAGTAGATTGTCTGCAAGTCTTTATGAAAATCTGACTAATCTGGAAAAAGCTATAATAGAGTCCAAAGAAGAGCGCGATATTTTATCGCAGGCTCATTTTTACCGTGACACAATTTTATCCGCCATGTCGCAGCTTCGCCTAGTAGTCGATGAACTGGAAACTATTATCGCAAGAAAATACTGGACATTTCCGACTTACGCAGAAATTTTATACAGTGTGGTATAGCTGAACAATAAACCGGCTATTTTGTGTTCTAACATGCTCCTATTTTGCAGTACCGTATTCGCCGTCTGTTTTAAGCAAATCGTTTAAGTCAGAGGCTCTCTGCGCCGCAATCACATGAAGACGCGGCGATGTTCCCCTTGTATTAATCGACTCACTTATTACATCACCGATAAGCTCTCGTCCCCTGACAATAGAAGTCATGAAAGGCATAGCATAAGGATAACCGTATTGGGATGCGTGAATCATGGTTTCGACAATACCCGGGTTTAATAAAGATGTAATCGAAGTATCGTTCCAAACGGAAGTACGCGCCATGGTGATGTTTGCAAGCATTGCCTTTTTTGCCATTTCTTTGCTTGTTGCCCATTCAAGGAATTTCGCGGAAGAATCCATGTCGCTTGTGCGCGAAGAAATACTCATACCCCACGAAGAAATAATGTAAGGCTCGTTAGTTACAGGTCCTCGCGGCAGAATTGCTACTCCAACATTTTCTGCAGGAACTTTTGAAACTAACGGATCAATTAATTGACTGTAAAAGACAGAAGCGTCTGTCCACATAGCAAGACGTCCTTCCTGAAAAATCGGCAGTATTTCGTTCCAGGACATATTTTGTACACCCTGAGGTCCGTAGATTCCAAGAATCCTGCCATAATAACGGAAGGCTTCAACAGCTTCAGAGCTTGCAAATGCCGCTGTCCCGTTTTCTATGTATCTTCCGCCAAAGTTATAAATAAAGCTGGAAATCTGGGTTACTGCGGCAAAACCTGCTCCGCGAGATCCAAAACCATAAACGCCGTCTCTGTTTAAAACTCTTGCGGCATTTTCAAGTTCATCAAAATTGGCAGGAACATTTAAACCGGCAGCAGTGAGCAAATCTCTTCTATAGAAGAGTACTTGCCATTCAACAATTAAAGGAACAACATGGAGCTTTCCGTCTTTAAGTCCTATTTCGGCAGTATTTTGCGGATAATCCGAAAAATCATAATTCGTAATTGGCGCGATCCAGTCGTTTTTTAGAAAAAATAGGGTTTCTTGTATCGGCCGGGTCATAAAAACATCCGCTGCACATCCGCCCGCAGTAAATTCTTCGGTTAATCTGGAATTAAGTTCGTTTTCTTTAAGTTGTTCGAATATTACCTTGATGCCTGTTTCTCTTTCAAATTCAGGGATTAAAGGTATAAGTAAATTGCCGTAAGGGTGATCCGCCAGTAAAACACGTATTTCTTTAGGTGTTTCGGCTTCGCCGTTTGTGCCTGCGTTTCTTCCGGGGCATGAAGTAAAAAGGGTTGTATATAATATCAGACATAATAAAATTACCAAAAATCTTTTCATATTTTTTTCCTCACAAACTATTATTTTAATGCATTTACTTTAAATGGTATACATATTTTTCTAAAAAACAACATTTTTTTATCCAGGTTGATTTATTCTTATTTTAGGGTATAATGTATTACCCTGATATGAAGAAGAAAATCAAACAATTTTATGGAATTAAGGCGAAAACTACTTTATATATAATTATACCTGTTACTGTGACTTTTATAATTATTTGTTCAGTAATGTTTGTTTCTTTATTCAATTCTCAGCAAAATATGGCAATATCGGAATTTCAGAATATTGCCAGAAGACATACGGCAAATTTTGAAAGAAAAATCAATATTGCGCTCGATTATTTAACGTCTGTAACAAGCGTTCTTGAGTTTCAGGTATATGAAGGTATAGCTGACAGGGAAGCGCTTCAGCGTATAATGTATTATATCTTTGACGGGCATACAATAGACAGTTCCAGTATTTATTTTGAACCTGATATGTACGATGGCTTGGACAATGTTTATATCAGCACTGTATATGGAAGTGCTATTTCCGGAAGAATAAGTTATTATTTCTATCGTTTTAACGGCAGAACCGGTTACAGACAAGAGGCTATGGAAAATGAAATTGAATTTAATTTGCCGTTTTATATTGATACAAAAATGCTGAACACTCCCACTTATACGGAACCCGGTATTTACAATATAGACGGAGTAGATTCTCTCATGTTTCTTATAGTGTATCCAATCCGGGATATTAACAATGAATTTATTGGAGCGGTTACTGCCGATATTTTTTTAACGGATATTTATGCGGAAATTCAAGCGGAAAAAATATTTGATACTGGGTATATAATAATCGGAAATGACAAAGAACAGCTGATTTACAGCCCAAGATATGAAGATATCGGCAAAACGCGGGATGAAGCCGGATTCTTATATTCACTTCCTTCACATGATGAAGAAAACATGGTTTTTTTCGCAAGATCGATTTTAAATAATGAAAGAACCCTTATAGCAATTAATTCAATTTATATACCTCAGCTTGACAGCCGTTTTTATATATCGGTTGCTGCTCCCATTAATGAAATTAACGCAAGCGGCAGGCGTTTATTATTTATTGTAATTACCCTTAGTGTAATAGTTCTTGTTTTTATTGCTTTATTTTTATACTACCTGATAGGTAGAATGACAAAACCGCTGGTTGAATTTTCTGAAAGCGCCGATAAAATAGCGCAAGGCAACTACAGTACAAGAATTTTGGGTGATTATAAAGACGAGTTCGGCGTTTTAAAAGAAACGGTCAATATTATGGCTGAGCGTATCGATAATACTTTTAGCATTTTACAGAATATTTTAAACGGCATTGACGCTTTTGTTTGCGTTACAGAATCCAAAACAGGAAAGATACTTTTCATTAACGAACAGATGAAAAAAGAATATTTCGTTGAAGGTGATATAATCGGACAGTATTGCTACAAGATACTGCGTCATGACCTGGATGCGATTTGCGATGATTGCCCGTGTTACAAACTGGATATTAATCCGGACATACCTGTTGTAAGGGAAGAATACAGCACAATAACAAAACGGTTTTATCACAAAACTAATTGTTATATCGACTGGATTGGAAGTGAAAAAGTACACCTCCAGCATTCAATCGACATTACTGATTTAAAACAAATTACAGAAGAAAAGTTTAAAGTCGAATCTGAAGCGCTTGAACTGTCACGCAAAAAAGATCAGGCGGAAGAAACATCCCGCATGAAATCCGTTTTTCTTGCCAGTATGAGCCACGAAATAAGAACTCCGATGAACGGAATAATCGGATTTTCAGAACTTGCTCTTGACGATAATCTTGAACCAAAAACAAGAAATTATCTTTCAAAAATAAAAACAAGCGCCGAAAGTCTTTTAATGATCATAAATGATATTCTTGATGTATCAAAAATCGAAGCCGGAAAAATGGAGCTTGAAAAGATTCCTTTTGATGTAAGCGAAGTATTTAAACTTTGCCGCACGATGGCGGCTCCCAAAGCCCGTGAAAAAGGACTTACCCTGTTTTGTTACGCCGAACCTTCGATAGGAAGACATCTATTAGGCGATCCGACAAGACTGCGCCAAATTCTTCTTAACCTTTTATCCAACGCGATTAAATTTACAAATAGCGGCATAATTAAATTGCTTTCTGCCATAACAGAAAAAACAGAAAATACTGTTACAATACACTTTGAAGTAAAAGATTCAGGAATTGGTTTAACAGAAGATCAAATCGAAAGAATATTCCAGCCGTTTATACAGGCAGACGGAAGCACTACGCGCAAATACGGCGGTACTGGGTTAGGTCTTACAATAACAAAGAATTTTGTCGAGCTTATGGGCAGTAAATTAATGGTTGAAAGTTCATACGGCTTGGGAAGCAGATTTAGTTTTGACATAACATTCGATACCATTGACGCAGATTCAGCTCAAGTGCAGCAGATTACTGCTGTACGAAGCGATGAAAAACCGATTTTTGACGGCGAGATTCTGGTATGTGAAGATAATACTTTGAATCAGATTGTCATAAGCGATCATCTTTCTAAAGTAGGGTTAAAAACTGTTATTGCAGGTAACGGCAGGATTGGCGTGAATTATGTACAGGAACGCATTAAAGGTAATGAAAAACCGTTTGATTTAATTTTTATGGATATTCACATGCCGGAAATGGACGGACTTGAAGCGACAAAAGCGCTTATAGAAAGCGGATGTAAAACACCGATTGTCGCATTGACAGCAAATATCATGGCTAATGACAGAGAAACATATTTTGAAACAGGTATGCGTGACTGTCTTTCAAAACCATTTGTCGCATACGATTTATGGTCTTGTCTTTTAAAGTTTTTAAAACCTGTCAGTATGTTATCTGTAAATGAAGAAGACGATAATGCTGATGATGATGAACAATTTATGGAACTTGTAACTGCATTTGTAAAAAGTAATCAAACTACGGTTAAAGATATAAAGGACGCTATCGAAGCCGGAGATACAAAACTCGCTCACAGACTTGCTCATACATTAAAAAGCGTCGCAGGAGTAGTCGGAAAAACTGCGCTTTCAGAAGCCGCGCAAATTGTAGAACATGCGTTATATACGGTTAAAGTTGATTTACTAGACCAGCAAATAGAAAAACTTGAACATGAACTGCAAACAGCACTTAAAGAACTTACTCCTTTAATGGAAAGTCATATTGGTAAAATAAACAAATCTTCTTCAGGTGATCTTTTAAGTAAAGAAGATGCTTTAAAACTTCTTGATAATCTGGATTCTCTTTTGGAATCGGACAATTTTGGATGTTTAAACCTTGTAAGCGATTTAAGAAAAATATTAGGAACAGAATCATTAATTGAACAGGTTGAGAATATGGAATTTGAAAACGCCCGTGAATTACTTGTTGTAATCAGGCAAGGAGTAAAAGATGGAAAATAAAAAAATCTTGATTATTGACGATGAAAAAATTAATATCCTTTCTTTGGCTCATTTTTTAAATCCGCAGTATGAAATCATTGTAGCTAAAAACGGGATTACAGGTATCAAGGCGGCGGAAAAACAAAAACCGGATTTAATTTTACTTGATGTGATTATGCCTGAAATGAACGGTTATGAAGTTCTTGAAAAACTCAAAGAATCAGATGAAACAAAAGATATTCCGGTTATTTTTATAACCGGAATGACAAACGCCGAAAATAAGGAAAAAGGTCAGCAGCTTGGCGCTGTTGACTTTATTTCCAAACCATTTGACAAAGCTGTCGTGAAAGAAAAAATAGATTTATTTTTTAAAAATTAATAAATCAAGGATTTATAAATCAAAATATGTTTCAAACTCTACAGGGTGGGGCAGTTGCTTGTAACGCAGCGATTCTTTCTTTTTATTTTCTATCCAGATTTCTATAAGGCGTTTTGGAAAAACACCTCCTATTGTTAGAAAATCATTATCTTTTGAAAGAGCATCCAGCGCTTCATCAAGATTTTGAGGAAGAAACTTTATTTTTGCCTGATCTTTTTTTGATAAATTGTAAAGGTTAATGTCATAAGGTCCGTAACCTGCTTTTTGCGGGTCTATTTTATTTTTTATTCCGTCAATGCCTGCCATTAAAATTGCGGCATAGGCATAATACGGATTACAAGTCCCATCCGGGCTTCTTAATTCAAAGCGTTTTTTATCGGGAGCTTTTGCGTAAGCCGGTATTCGGATAACAGAGCTGCGGTTGGATGTCGCATAACCGATTGTAACGGGCGCTTCATAACCGGGAACAAGTCTTTTATACGAATTGGTGCTTGGATTTGTAAAACCGCACAAAGCTCTTATGTGTTTTAAAATACCGCCTATAAAAAAAAGCGCGGTTTCACTAAGCTGTGAATAACCGTTAGTATCATAAAAAAGAGGTTTACCATTTTTAAACAGGTGCATGTGTATGTGAAGACCGCTTCCTGCTTCATCGTAAATCGGCTTTGGCATGAAGGTCACAGTTTTACCTTCGCTGTAAGCTGCGTTTTTTAAAATGTATTTTGTAAGCATGGTTTTGTCCGCCATTTCCAAAAGCCCGCCGAACTCAACTTCAATTTCTACCTGCCCGGGACCTGCTACTTCGTGATGATGATACTTTACGGCAATACCCATGTTTTCCATCATCAAGGAAACGCTGCTTCTAAAATCACTTAACCTGTCCAAAGGAGGAGCGGCATGGTAGCCGCATTTTGCAGGAATCTTGTATCCCAGGTTTGCGGATTTTGAACTTGTATTCCACTGCGCCTGATCGGCATCAATTTTATAATAAGATGAATGTCCGTCAATATAATAACTTACGTGATCGAATACATAAAACTCAAACTCTGGGCTTATTCTCATTTCGTCTGCGATACCTGTAGAGCGCAGGTATTGTTCGGCATTATAAGCGACATTGCGCGGGTCTTGATCAAAGCGTTTGTTTTCGGGAAGGTCAATTACATATACATCTCCGATCATGGAAAGGGTCGGAACTTCGGCAAACGGATCGATATGAGCGCTTTGCAAATTGGGAATAAATACCATGTCGCTTTTTTCAACGGGAGCAAACCCGTAATTGGAACCGTCAAAACCAACACCGTCTTTTAAAGTTTCCTGTGTGAATCTGTTTATAGGCATAGTCAAATGCCGCCAGCGTCCTGTTAAATCGGTCATCATAAAATCTACCATTTTAATGCTGTGTTTTTCGCAGATTTTATTAATTTCTTCCAATGTAATCATGATTTATTCTCCAATGATATTAATTATAGCATATTCTCAGTATTATTAAACCATGTTTGAAATATTACAGAGTCATTTTATTTACTTTTGGTATTATTTTGAAATTCAATTCCGCATGATTTTCGGATACTGGGTAATTGGAATGGCTGTAGGTTCTCTTATTTCTGTTTTTGGTAAAAAGAAAATTAACCAGATGTTTGTTTCCCTTCGTGAAAAAAAAATTGGAATATGGGGAGTAATTCCGGCATCTTTATTAGGGATAGCTTCTCCCTTGTGTATGTACGGAACAATCCCGATAGCGGCTTCCTTTGCCGAAAAAGGACTGGAAGAAAATGCTGATTTTCAAGCCATTCTTGCCGCTTTTATGATGAGTTCGATTTTGTTAAATCCTCAAATTCTTTTTTATACTGCAGTTCTTGGCACTAATGTTTTTTTAATACGATTCTTTTTGTGTTTTTTATGCGGTATAACCGCAGGAATAGCTGTAAGATTTTTCTTTAAACAAAAAAAGTTTTTTAATTTTTCCAGTTTTTATCCGGTATCAGACAAAGACAGCGATTCTAATATTATTTTACGTTTTCTAAAAAACTTTGCAAGAAACATTAAAGCTACCGGTCTTTTTTTTCTGATTGGTATAATACTTTCATCTTTGTTTCAATGTTATGTTCCCGCGGATGGTTTTGCAAATCTGTTTGGCAGCAACAGGGGATTCGGTGTATTAATGGCAGCGGCAATCGGGGTTCCTTTTTATGTTTGCGGCGGAGGAACAATACCTCTTTTGCAGGCGTGGCTTCATTACGGAATGAGCCTTGGAAGCGCATCGGCATTTATGATTACAGGAGCGGCGGCAAAAATCACAAATCTAGGAGCGCTAAAAATAGTACTTGGAATAAAACCATTTGTTTTTTATCTTTTGTTTGTTTTTATTTTTGCTTTTCTCAGCGGGTTTATTATTGATTTATTCTATTGAATTTTATAGATGAAAAGACGAAAATGATAGTGTGAATGTAAAACATAGTGAAAATCCATATATTATAAGATCAATTTTGCTCTTTATTGTATTTTTCCTATTTTGCACGGAAAGTTATGCGCAGAATTTTCCGGCGCAAGCTATTTTTAAAATACCTGAAATTACAGCTTATTCAATTGTGGAGCGTTCGGACTGGCGCAGATTTGATAACGGGCGGTACACAGGACTTGTACAAAATGAAATCAGGGGAACAATACTGCCGGACAGCGATTATTTTTTCCGTGGAAATTTTCTTGTTTTACAAAGTACTCTGCGGGATATGAGACACAGCGCCCAGCCTGTAGATGCGGTTATCCCTGTTAACTTTGAAATTGATAATGACGGAATAATTATTTTTGAAGGTGAAGATCGAGGATTTCCAAGGATGCGAAACTTTCCGTCACTTCCTGTCGGGGTTGTAAATAGCGGATACAAATGGAGAGCTGAAGGAGTGCGGGCGGTTGATCCTTTTAATTCAGGAGAACCTGCGATTATTCCTTTCCTTGCAGAGTATGAATACCGCGGTATCGATAATTATCATGGTACACCCGTGTATAGAATTAACGCGCGTTATGCAAGCAGGTACAGAAGCGAAATACCGGGAGCCAATAATTTTGTTTCGATTCAAGGAAGACACAATGTTGATATTTTTGTTCGTATAACCGACGGGCTTCCTATTTTTATGCGCGATGAACTTGATGAAACATATACAATGACTAACGGCTCTACCATACGTTTTGCAGGATTTACATTAACATTCCGTGACGGAATTGAACCTATGGATCGTGATGAAGTACTTGTAACATTGGAGCCTGATGACCTTGAAGAGTCGGACATTGAACTTGTATCAATCCCGGAAGGCATACGTTTAATAATCAGGGATATTCGTTTTATTCCTGATACCGCACAATTTCTTCCCGAAGAAACTTCCCGCCTCGATTTAATCGCCGATGCTTTAAAACAAATTCCGCAGCGTACTTTCCTTGTTGAAGGACACACAGCCGCCACAGGACGCCCTTCTGCGGAAATGGATCTTTCAGTTCAAAGAGCTATGCGTTTAATTGATGAACTTGTCAAGCGCGGCATCAATGCGAATCGTTTTGTTTACATTGGCTGGGGCGGTACAAAACCAATAAGCGATAATTCAACAGAAGAAGGAAGAGCTCAGAACCGCAGAGTCGAAATCACAATTTTAGAATAGACTCGCGGTTCTGTTAAAAAAATTAATTAACCTGTCTTATGCTTACAATTCCGCTTGTATTCCGGCTTATGCTGGGACTTCCTCTGTATTGAATTGTACCCGCGCCGCTTGCGTTAATCGTAAGTCTTTCAGAGCAGCTTATTTTGATCGTACCTGCTCCCGAAAGATTTATCGTTGTGTTTTGCGTTTCAAGCGAAAGCGCGTTTAATTCACCCGCGCCCGAAAGATCAAATCTGGCTGTGTTTGCGCTGCCTGACAGATTCAGTTTTCCCGCTCCTGATATTTCAACAGAAAGTGTCTGTACATCCAATTCTGCTTTATTATCTCCTGCTCCGCTGAAATTAATTGTAAGCGAGTCGGAAGTAATTTTATCATGTGTGATAAAATTACACGCGCCTGATACGAACAAACTATTTAGTTCCGGAACAGAAATTGTAAGTACAGGAGTTTTGCCGGGATTAATACTTCTTGTTGTTTTGATAATCAGTTCACGATCTACAACCTCAACAACAAAATATTCATGTAAGTTTGGTTGTACTGCCAATGTAACAGTATTTGATGGAGCAGAGTAATAATGGATTTCACAAAAACCCTCTACCAATACCCTGTTGTATTCACCGACACTGTATTCATACGTTTCAAGGTTTCCTGTTCCTGTTACAGAGTTAAAGCTAAACAGGTTCGCGGCTACACAGCCGCAAAATAACAGACCAGTAAGCGCTGTAATAAAAATAAGCGCTATTAAAATTTTTCTTTTCATATATTTACCTTCCTTTCTAATAATTTTGCTGTTAAATAAAACAATACGATAATTTCCAGTAAAGTAAGTATCGTATAAAACGGATAAATCACAGGGCTAGTCGGTGATAAAATAATTGTAAATGCAATAACCTGTATCGAAGCAAACGGAACTAAAAATAGCTGTAAAAGACTAATAGCATAAAAGCATCCCAAAGCCAAAAGAAAAACCAATAAACCTGAAGCAGGTGTTTTGTAAAAAATCGATTTTTTTGCTGCTATGCAAAAAAGGATTATTATTACAAATAAAATATAATTCGCAATCATTTGTATTAGAAACCAAAAATTATACAACGATGATGAATACATGGTTATAGTATTCCAAACAAGCTGATTCAAACCGCTTCCTGCAAGATTTAACGCAAGCCACACTTGAGTTGTTATGGCAAATGTCATTGTAAATAAATCCAATACAACAATTGTTACAATGCTTGAAAGCAATGTTTTCCATTTTGGTACAGGTGTAAGTGCGTTTAGATATGCCGCTTGCGAAAATAAAGTGCGCCGTATTATTTCGATATCGCTTATAATATTTGCTGTTATCATGACCGCAACTGCAACTCCTCCAAGTGAAACTGCTGTAACTTTAGCCGCAAACGGCAGAAGACCAAGAGAGCCAAGGAGCAGAAAAACCGTGTTCATTATAAAAATTACAGCGAACACATGACCTCTGATGTGAAGTCCTGTTTTTATTGTGTACTTAAATTGATTTTTCATGCGAACACCTCCAAATAAGCCTGTTCTACAGTTTGCCCTTTTTCTTCACGTATGGTGTCGCATATACCGCTATACACGATTTTTCCTTTAGATATAAAAAAGACACTGTCAAAAATTCTTTCGATATCTTTTACAAGATGTGTAGACACAAGCGTGGATGCTCCCTGCGGCTGCATTGCAATTATTGCATCTATTACGCGCATTTTTCCGACAGGATCAATTCCGTCAAGCGGTTCGTCTAACAAGTACAACTTTGTGTTCCTTGAAAAAGTTAATGCCAAAACAAGGCGCTCTTTCATTCCTTTGGACAATTTATTTACATACGTATTTTGTATTTCATAAAGTTCCAAATTACGCATAAGTTCGTCTGCCCTGTCCTGCGAATAATCATCGTACATTTCTTTGTAAAAAATAAACGCGTCACTTATGCGCATCCATTTCGGAAATTTTAAAACATCAGGGCAGAAGGCGATTGTTTTTCTTGATTCAGTACCCTGCGGCGCGTCATTATAATATTGTACAAAACCTGACGTTGGCTGAAGCAACCCGGCGATTGTTTTTAAAAGCGTTGTTTTTCCCGATGCGTTCGGTCCCAAAAGACCTGCGATTTGCCCTGATGGTATAGACATATCGACACCCTGCAATGCTTTACAATTTAAAAAATGTTTTTCAAGTCCG
>Ga0123356_10002673_pt1 | contig 18928 bp, 17 predicted proteins | sample TergutEmb28metaG_2_FD_92546 | JGI IMG/M metagenome (GOLD analysis project Ga0123356, IMG submission 92546) | Embiratermes neotenicus P3 segment gut microbial communities from Petit-Saut dam, French Guiana - Emb289 P3 | ecosystem: Host-associated > Arthropoda: Insects > Digestive system > Gut ...
AAGCCGGTTATGTTGGTGATTGTTAGGGTTGTTTGTGGGGTTAGTTTGTGTTTTGTTGGCATAAAACTAGGTATATACAATGTATATATTTAAACGTTTCGGTAGAGAGCTAAATACATACAGTAAAGGAGCAAAATCGCATTCGTTTTATGCGTTTGCCATTGCCATGATTGCCATAGCTCTTCTAATGCATGTCTCGTTGGTCTCTAACTATATTTTGCCCTATGGCGGTGACTCGCCTGTTGAGCTCTATGTGTTTAGAGGAACAGAGCTTAATTCGCATTGGAATCCTGTCTTTAGTCCCGCTGATGAGGCCTATGGCCGATACAACGCTATGCTAAGCATAACCATACTTCCCACTGTCTACTCCAACGTATTGGGCATGGATCCCACCTGGGTATTCAAACTGATATATCCGCTGATTTTTGCGCTTGTTCCTGTGGGGTTGTATTTGCTCTGGCATCCCTACATTGGCAAAAAACTAGGCTTTATAGCGGCATTTCTGTTTATGGCCCAATTAACATTTTTCACCGAAATGCTGGCACTAAACCGCCAAATGATAGCTGAGCTATTCTTTGTATTGTTGCTGTTAACGCTGTTAACGCCCAAGTTATCTCAAGGTAGTAAATTTGTTGCTTTTGCGCTCTTTAGTTTTGGATTAATCTTTTCCCACTATGCCCTAGCTGAGATTTTTCTTTTCTTCATATTGGCCGCTTGGGCCGTCTCGACATTTTATATTAAGCGGCCCAGTTTTAATTTACAGCTAAGTTTTGTCGTATTCTTTTTTGTCGCCATGTTTCTTTGGTACATCTATGTCTCAAATGGAGTCGTCTTTGACAGCTTTGTCTCATTTACCGGCTACATCTCGGCCCAGTTTGGAGATTTCTTCAACCCCGCCTCCCGAGGACAAGCCGTTCTAACCGGCCTAGGATTGGCAACCTCACCCTCAACACTTAACACCATCAGCCGCGGCTTTGCCTACCTAACAGAGATCTTTATTGTCATAGGCGGCATCACCCTTATCAGAAAAAAAACACCATTTCGCTTTGCACGCGACTATGCAGTATTTAGCATCTTAGCCCTGGTCTTTCTAGTATTTCTAACAGTCATCCCCGGACTAGCCAATGCATTATCAATGACACGCTTCTACCATATTTTACTGATGATACTAGCACCGTTTTGTGCAGTGGGTATGTGGATGCTAACCCAGTATCTCACCAAACACAAAAGACAACTATTATTCTCGGTGCTTGTGGTGGGAGTTTTGGTTCCCTATTTTCTATTCCAAACCAACTTTGTCTACGAAGTGGCGGGAAGTGAGAGCTGGTCAGTGCCGCTAAGCGGCTATCACATGCCCGCAACACTGCTCTATGGACACTGCGGCTACATCGACACACTAAGCGTACAGGGCGCCAAATGGGTCTCAACCAACGTCCCCTACGAATACAACATACACGCCGACAACGGCCTCTACACCTCACTAACCGCATACGGGCTAGTCTATCGCGGATACATAAAAGAACTCACAAACAACACCCAACTCTACGGCGGACAATACGCCTACCTAAGCTACATCACCATAAACCACGAACAAGCAACATCAAACGGCACCATACCCAGACTCCTCAACCAAACCGATATAGTCTATTCAAACCGTGGCAGCGAGGTCTACTTTGTACCCATGCCATAACTACCTCTTCGACAAAATAACCGAAGAGCAAACAACAAAAAACAAACCAGCTTTAACGAGGGATAATAGAGAAAGCAACAGGCAGGATTTTTGGGTTAGTGTGGTTATTCCTACCCACAAACGAGCCGATGTTTTACCCTATTTGCTGGCCGCACTTAGGCGTCAAAGTTACAAGGATTTTGATGTAGTGTTTGTGGTAAAACCCTCAAATGACAACACCGAATCCATCCTAAGAGAAGCCGCAGACACACTTAAGCTCAAAGTGGTGGTTCAAAAAGAGGGCTATATTGTAGATGCCTACTTTTTGGGGGTTAGACACACCACAGGCGATATCGTGGCGTTTCTTGATGATGATGCACTCCCAGCAGAGGACTGGCTGGAGGAAACGGTAAAGATTTTTCAAACCTCCCAAGCCGATGGGGTCACCGGTGATTCGTTTCCAGTTTTGTTAAAGAAGGGTAACCTTGAAATAATCAAAGAACCCGAAGTCCCAGAAGCATTTTCTCAGTTCGAGTTTGCATTTTTTGGTTGTCCCATAAAAGGTTTGGAGAAATACAAAAATGCCATAGCCAACTCGGGCTTTGTGTATGAACGCGGCAACAATGCCTACTGGCGTAAACGCGGCTCCGTTAGAGCACTGCTTCGGGGGCCCTCGATGGCAGTTTGGGGGGAGGTTTTAAGAACTATCGAATTGCCAGGTGAGTGGCTTTTGGGCTGCGCTTGGGAGATGGTCCTTGGCTGGCAGCTATGGCAAAAAGGACTCCTGTTAATTTATAGTCCACAGGTGAGGGTGTATCATATTGTACATGGTCGAACCTCTAGCCGTGATTTTCTTAGTCCTCGGGCGGATCTTTTGTGGGCTGTGGAGGCCGAACTGCTATTTTATCGACTCTATGGAGCCGAACCCCAACTCTCAGCTATACACAAACTAGAATCTGATCTTTTCCGTGTTGCACATAGTCTAAAAAATATACGGTCTAATCCGCGTTATCATATTCGAAAAATTGAGGGCATCGGCATAGGAAATATCATAGGCATAAAATGGCTACTATACAAATCACTAGGTGCCAGCTACTCGCCGCTTCCAGACTTGATAAAGATAAAAAAAATCCAAACACAAACCTAACGCACATCAAATTTGGAGAGAACGGTGTTTTGTCTCAACCCCAGCCGCTTATCTCAGTAATCATACTCAACTATAACGGCAAAAACTATCTCAACAACTGTCTAGCCTCAGTGCTCAAAAACAACTATAACAACTATGAAGTTATTTTGGTCGATAATGCCTCCACAGACAAAAGCATCCAAACTGCAGAACGCCTCTTTGGGGATGACCCCCATCTCAAGATCATCAAAAATAAAGCGAATCTGGGGTTTAGCGGTGGCAACAACGCAGGCTATGCGCATTGCCATGGGGAGTACATAGTTTTTCTTAACAACGACACCACCGTTGACACAACATGGCTCACCAGCTTGGCAGATACCATGCAAAGTGATCCTACCATTGGGTTGGCGCAGAGCAAAATTTTAATGATGAACAGCGACCAAATCCAAATTGGCGGCTGGATCTTTAGCGACTATCTGATACGCAAATATTCCATAGCACAAAATCAGAGCAACCAAATAAAATTTGAGTCGTGTTTTGAAGTCTCGGTTGCCTCAGGGGCCAGCATGATAACCCGGCGTTCACTAATTGAGAAATATGGGCTATTTGAGGCAAAGATCCCGTTTTTCTATGATGATACCTTGCTCTCAGTTAAGACGTGGCTGGCAGGCAAACGAGTTGTCACAATTACCGATTCGCAGGTCCGCCATATCCTAGGCGCTACCAGTGCATGGACTTTGGAGAAAACCACCTTTAACTTGCTTAGAGCCAAAATTTGCCTGCTCTTTGACATATACTATCAACCATATGAACTCATAAAAGCGATTTTTGTCAATGCCGTGGATACACTGATAAGCACAATATACGCTCTAAAGGGCAAGCGGTTAGCGGTTGTTTATGCTAATATCCAGGGGTTTACTTGGATGCTTGGGAATTTGAGGTTTCTGTTGCAGAATAGACATACCCGATGGAGCAAAGCCAAGATTTCGCCCCAAGAACTCAGAGAAAAAATCATAAAAATCCACCTGCCGATGGCGCTATATCTTTTACCCTCAAAACTTGGCACAACCACATTCACAGTAGCAACAACAAATTATGAACACACACTACACAAAAACCACCCAAACAAATAGACACAAGAGCATTTTACCATTTTCGGTAATCACAAGATGCTTACCATCTAAAATTTAAGGGCACAATTACAACAGAAAGAACAGAAAAATGCATTTACAGCCCCTACCCGTCAACAAACCTATTGGAACATTTCTGCCAGTATCTGAAGTCAATCCAAGGAAAATTTGGGATGCAATCTATTTAAGATTACATTAGGACTCGGCTAATAAACAGGCCAATAAAGGGTAAAATCGGCTGATACATAGTACTCGTCATAATCCCCGGGGGAGCGTATATAACGAAATCTTTTGGTAATTTGATAATCCCCAGGGCTTAACTCACCATAATATCCGGTCCAATCTATGTCTTTTTCTTGGGTACTGTTGCCTTCTAAGATATAACCTATCGAAATCCAGCCAACATTTTCCCTAACATATGAAAGTTGACACCACTCGCCATCAACTCGTTTTTCAATAGTATAGCTTTCACCAAAACTATATTCATCTGACGCAATGTTTTTTATTATTAGGGTAAGTCCGGTATTGGAAACCGTGTTTGCTTTTACTTCTAAAATTACGGCTTCTGAGGCAGGGGTTGGTTCTGTGTCAGAATTAGGCTCATTGTTGCGACCCATAAATGATATGCATACCACACAGCCCGCGACCGTTATAGCGAACAGAATTATTGCCGCCACTACTTTTGCATTCATATCTATTGGGCTCCTCGAATACAAACGCTATTTTTGCTCATGACATCATCCATGTTAATCCCCACTAAGTATTTGTCAGAAGTTAGCTTTAGTTCTAAGTGTTAGAACACCTAAGTCTACAACCAGAACAGCACTATTGGGACTGGTTGCCGAGCGTTTGGTGGTTAATGTTGGTGAGTCAAGGTTTTGCAGGTGGATATTTTTGTGCTGTTTGTTGTTTAGGATTTTGGAGGTTTTTTGGTGCTTGTTAAACCCGGCAGAGTAGATGGTTGTCATATAGTGAATTTTCCTAAAGTGAGTGATTATCGTGGTAATCTCTCCTTTATTGAGGAATCGCGGCAGATACCCTTTGCGATTAAACGTGTTTATTATCTCTATGATGTTCCCAGTGGAGCCAGCCGCGGCGGGCATGCCCACAAAGAACTTGAACAAATTGTTATTGCTCTAAGTGGGAGTTTTGATGTCATCTTGGATGATGGTGACAGTCGTCGTACGTTTTTTCTTAATCGCCCGCATTATGGGCTCTATATTCCATCTGGGATATGGCGGGAGTTGGAGAATTTTTCATCTAATTCGGTTGCGCTTTCTTTGGTTTCGCAGGTCTATGATGAGTTGGATTATTTGCGGGAGTATGAAGAGTTTAAGCAGTGGGTTACAAATAATGCTGGGACAGAACAAGGACCTCGTGATTATAGGTGAGGGGGAAACGGCAGAGCTTGCTTGGGACTACTTTAGCCATTTGGGGTTTAGGGTAGCGGGGTTTAGTGTTGAGCAGACACATCTAAAAAAGCAGACCCTGTTGGGTTTGCCGGTTGTGCCTTTTGAAGAGATGGAGGATACTTTTAAGCCTGAGTTTTATCGGGCGTTTGTTGCTGTATCCTACACTCAGCTCAATTATCTCAGAAGCCGACTTGCAACAGCCGTCAAAGGTAAGGGTTACCGGCTTGCTACATACATAAGTCCCAAGGCCTGCATTGGCAGTGAGGTGGAGATTGGGGAGAATTGTTTCATTTTGGAAAATGTTGCAATTCAGCGGGGTACAAAAGTGGGCTCCAATGTCACAATTTGGATCGGAAGCTCCATTGGACACCGCACAACGATTGAAAACAATTGTTTTTTTGCGACTAATGTGGCTGTTTCGGGGTTTTGCAGTGTGGGTGCGAACAGTTTTTTAGGTGTTAATAGCTGCACCTCCGATGGTGTAAAAATCGGACGGGACTGCATCATTGGCGCCGGCGCAGTCGTTATCAAAGATACCAGAGAGGGCAGGGTTTATGCGGGAAACCCCGCAAAAGCGTTGCCGAAAAAAACCACCACACCCTACATTTTAGGAGACGAAACAATTTGACAACACCAAGAGAAACCACACAAAATCTAGACGTTTTAGTGTACAACCCCGAGAACCGAGCCGATTGGGATAAGTTTGTTTGTTGCGCTAAGAATGGGGTATTTTTGTTTTGCAGAGATTATATGGAGTATCATTCACACCGCTTCACCGATCACTCCTTAATGTTTTATAACAACAACAAACTCGTTGCGCTAATACCGGCTAGTCTTGAGGGGTCGACTCTTTGCAGTCATGGCGGGTTGACTTTTGGCGGGATAATCTCAGCCTACGATATGAAAACACCTTTGATGCTTCAAATTTTTGATGCCCTAAGCGCACACTGCCACAATCAGAGCATAACAGAGGTGGTCTACAAGCCTACGCCCTATATCTACCACTCAATCCCTGCCCAGGAGGATCTTTATGCGTTATTTAGCTATAATACGTATTTGGCGGCGCGTAATGTTTCCTCAGCTATTTATCTGCCCCATGCAAAAGAGTTTGATGGCAACCGCAAAGCCAATCTGCGCAAAGCCAAAAAAAACAATTTGATGGTGCGCCAATCAGATGATTTTAACTCATTTATGCAAATCGAAGAAGAAGTGCTCATTGAACGCCATGGCGTTAAGCCAGTCCATTCAGCAAAAGAAATCAAATTGTTAGCTAAGAGATTTCCAGATAATATCAAATTGTTTGCCTCTTTCAAAGATGAGGTTATGCTTGCAGGCATTGTTATATATGAGAGTCAAAATGTGGCTCATGTGCAGTATGCCGCCAATTCTAAGACCGGCAGAAACCTTGGCGCACAAGACATCATCGAGGATTATCTCATAAAAGAATACTATAGAGAAAACAAACGCTATTTTGACTTTGGAATCTCTACTGAGAAACAAGGAACCCTGTTAAATGCAGGGTTGATTCAGCGTAAAGAAAACTTTGGAGCAAGCGCCATCGTATATGACACCTACAAAATAACCCTATAGAACACGATAGTTTGAGTTGCTAGCATTAGGGTTGTGTGGTGTAATTCTGGTTGGGTAGCAATCAGGGGTTGGTTTTGTTTGTTTGTGAATGCGCAGATTGCTGAGAATCAGAGGGTATTTAGAAAGACTGTGAAAAGAGCAAGTTCGGCTCTTGCTAAAGGTAACTTGACCTCAGCTATTGTGTGGGCTAAAATTGCGGCTCATTTTGCGTTTATTCGCCACCCTGGAATTTATGCTGATTCTGAGCTGGAGGGTCTTTTGTTGGATATTGCGCGTCGTGTAGATCAGCAGCCTCCTGATGTCAGCGGGGCGTTTTATCTAAAGGCTAAACCGAAAAATTTTGGGAAAATGCGGTTTCTTCATGTTCTAACGGAGTGCTATGATACAGGTGGTCATTCGTCGTTTGCTGCTAGATGGATAGAGAATACATCTGAGAGTTCGGTGCACAGTATGATAACAACCGCGCAGCACAGTGAATTGCCCGCTGTTTTGCAAAATGCGGTGGCTAAATCGGGCGGCTGGTACTGCTCACTCACCGAATTATCTGCGGATTTGGTGGAACAGGCGCTGCTGTTGCGTCTGCTGGCCCAAAACTGGGCTGATACCATCGTGCTGTTTATTCATCCCTTTGATCCCATTCCGCTGGTTGCTTTTGGTATTGAGGGGGGTCCACCGGTAATTTTTTGCAATCATGCCGACCACGCATTTTGGCTGGGAAACACCATCGCTGATATCACCGTAGATTATCACAGCTCCGCAACAAAACTAAACCAGGCCCGCAGAGGAATCAAAAATACCAAACTCTTACCCATCCCCCTCACAAAAAAAGAGACGCTAACCCGTAGCAGTGAGTTGCGTGAGCTGTTGGGGTTTTGTGAGCAGGATATAGTTTTACTAACGGTGGGCCGCCCCGAAAAGTTTTATCCTTTTGGGGGTTATGATTTTTTGGAGGTTATGGTCCAATTTTTAGAGAACCATCCAAAGGTAAAGCTGGCGGTAGCTGGACCTAAATCTATGGGCCGATGGGCAGAGGCCTCAGAGGCAGTGAAGGGTAGAATTCAGGCCTTAGGACCTCTGGAGCATTCAGAGCTTGAGAAATATTATGCGGTGTCGGATGTGTATGTTGCGAGTTTTCCCTGTGGCAGCGGAACAGCCCTACTTGAAGCCGCAACGCATAACCTGCCAATTGTCGGATTACATATTAAAGAACTTCCGCATCTGAGCTTAGAAGATGATGTAGGATTTAAAAAATTAAAAGTGCATCAAGCATCACTTGAAGATTTTTTGCATGTACTAGAGTTTGCGGTACTAAACTGCCGCTCAGATCAACAAAAAAACAGAGCCGAAACAATTAAGCAAAATGTGGAGCGGGAACATTGTGCACCAAACTGGAACAACTATATAGATATGATTCTGCAGTCGTTGCCATCTCAGCACGCAATTTATACATCTCAGGTTTTAGAGAAAGAAGCAGATTACGCCGATGTTTATTGGGAAGCACTAAGTGCGCATATGATGGCAAATGAGCAACCGCAGCATTCCCTTAATCGACTGGTGCGCGCCTATGGTAGCCAGCTCTCCAAAACCGAGATAACAAGCGCTCAAACAAAAAATCTATGCACCGCATTGCTCAGAATAAATAATTTTCAAAAAAGCAAACAATTCCTCACAGACCTCAAAGAAGGCCTCACCAACAACAACTAACATAACAAATAAGTCGATTGAAGGAGCCGAGAGTATGAGTCTGGTAAGTTTAGTAAAGATTCCACTCAACACTGAGCACCCTCTCAAAGAGGCAATAACCCAAGCACTAAACCTAATCGAGTACCCCTTAGATACGAGCATACGCAAAATTGTGATTAAACCCAACCTGTGCTACTACTGGGACGCAACCACAGGCCAAACAACCTCACCACACTTTGTAGGCACCCTGATTGATTTAATCCGCACACAAATCCACCCCGAGACCGATATCTCCATTGTAGAATCCGATGCCTCAGCAATGCGCTGCAAATACGCCTTTAAAATGCTAGGGTACACAAAGCTTGCAGAAGAAAAACAGGTACAGCTAATCAATCTCACCGAGGACCAAACAACAAACCGACGCATACATTGCAACGGCAAGACCTATAATTTTATGGTGCCAAAAACCATCCAAGAAGCTGAACTAAGAATCAATATTGCACACATAAAATACACCACTGATCCCATCAAGCTTACCTGTGCACTCAAAAACATTTTTGGTTGTAATCCAGTACAAAAAAAATCCAAATATCATTCCGATCTGGGCAATGTTATAGTTGCCCTAAACAAAGCCATGCCCTTCAATCTAACACTAATTGACAACACTATTGCTACAGGGGTTCAGCCGCGCAGAATGGGATTGGTTATGGCTAGTCAAGACCCAGTTGCGCTGGATTGTGCGGCGGCAAAAATTGCTTGGCTCAACCCCGCAAAAATTCCCTATCTTAGAATTGCCGAACAAGAAGGCATAGGAAAACGCACCTACAGTTTACGTGGAGAACCCTTGGAGACCTTTAGGGCGCTCTATCCTAAGCCGCCAATTAATATGAAGCTCAAAAAACAGCTCAAAAAGACCCTGGTAACGGTTGGGTTGGGTAAGCGAATGGGGTTGGTGTAGTAGTTATGGAAAGTAAAAAGTTGCAGCTGGGGCTTATTGGAGCCGGTGGTGTGGGTCAGATGCATCTAAAGCATGGGTTGATGCTTAGCGGCGCAACCATTACAGCTGTTGCAGATACATCTAAACCCGTTTTAGAGCGAGCCAAAGCGTCTGGTATTAAAAATATTTATGTGGATTATGTCGAGTTGCTCAAAAATCCCCAGATTGATGCAGTTATAATTGCGCTACCTACGTTTCTGCATCATAGGTGTGCGCTTCTTGCCGCAGAGGCTGGTAAGGATATTTTTTTGGAGAAGCCCATCACGGTCAATGTTCAAGAAGCCCAAGAAGTTATCTTGGCGGCTCAGCGCAACTCTGTAAAGTTGATGATGGGCTATCCTATGCGGTTTAATCATCGATTTCTAAAACTTAAAGCAGACTTGGAGGAAGGTGTGATGGGTGATGCGGAAAATGTGCATGCAACCTATGTTTGCTCGGGTCCTTTTGGTCATCGCTCCGATGGGCACTCACCAGCGCCTGTTCCGGAGTGGTGGTTTAATACGCAGTTAAGCGGCGGAGGGGTTCTTGCCGATTTGGGATGTCACCTAATCAATCTGCTACGGATGCTGTTTGGCGAAATTGTGGATATAAAAGGCCAGTTTGGTTACCGCTACCATATGGAGTTTGAGGACTCAGCTATGTGTCTGGCCCGCTTCACCTCGGGCACCCTATCAGTCATCAATGTAGGCTGGTATGCACAAGATTATCTTTTACGGCTTGATGTTTTAGGAAGCGTCAAAAACAGCTCAACTGGACACATGCCGCCCAAAACCATACCAGCCGCCTACCAAATGCTCACCAAAGGCATATCAGAGTTCAATCAACCCCATTTTGATGAACTCCAATACTTTGTAAACTGTCTCCACACCAACCAAGAACCCTCACCCACAGGATTAGACGGCCTTAGAGATCTAGAAGCCATAGCCAAAGCATACACAAACAAAATAAACATCTAAAGAAGATGGAGAACAAATCCTCACTTTTTCGTGTAGACGTGTTTTTGTAAAGTTGGTTTCTTGGCAAGAAAATGATACTTCTAAGCGGATTTATTGAATTTTTGAGGTGGATGAGTTGGCTAAGGCGTTAGAGATGGGTAAGACCTCCGCTACGGGTAGTTTTCATTTGTTGTTGGGTGTTGCGGGTTCTACGATCATTATGGCTATAGGCACCATTGCTTTAGGGATGTTACTTCCTGCGGAGGGGGTTGGACTCTATGGTATGGCGCTGATTCCTGCAACTATGATCAACTTTTTTAGAGACTGGGGAGTCAACTCGGCGATAACAAAACAAATCGCATCCTTGAGAGGAACCAACAGAGATGCCGAGATTCATGATGTTATTGTTTCGGGGGTTGTTTTTGAGGTTTTAAGCGGCATTGTCTTGTCTTTGATTTGTTTTGCGATTGCATGGCCACTGGCATACATAATCAGCCCCCAAAATGCCGCCGAATTATCGCGCTATATTGGGATTATGTCGATCTCGGTGTTTGCCGGTGCTATTGCGGCGGCTGCGGGGGGTGTTTTTGTGGGTTATGAGCGTATGAAGCTCAACAGTTTTACTCAAATCAGCCAAGCTATCATCAAAACTGTTCTGGGCCCCTTGCTTATTGTAATTGGTGCGGGAGTTTTGGGTGCGGTTGTTGCTACGATGGTATCTTTTTTGGCAGGAGGCATCATTGCCATTGTTTTGGTTTACTATGCTCTGTTTAGACCGCTACGTAAATGTAAAACGGGTAAATGTGACATAAAACAAACGCTAAAACCTATGCTAAGATATGGTTTGCCCCTAACGGCCTCAACTATAGCAGCTGGTGTTTTGCCGCAGGTTTTCTCGTTTGTTATGGCCATTTATGCGGGTACGTGGATGATGGGAAACTATTTTACGGCCGCAAACTTTGCGGTACTGCTTACCTTTGTTTCTATTCCAACGGCAACTGCGTTGTTTCCGGTTTTTGCGAAACTAGATCCTAAAAAAGAACCTGAAACTCTAAAAACTGTGTTTGCTTTCTCGGTAAAATATACTGCACTGCTTCTTGTTCCAGCGACCATGGCCCTAATTACGCTAGCAGTACCTTTAGTTCATACTTTGTTTCCTATGGATGGGATTTTTCAGTCGCTTTTTGTTGCTGGTGCAGAACCTAAATTTCCCTTTGCACCTCTTTTCTTAGCACTCTCCGCAGTGGTTAATCTGTTTGTGCTCTTTGGCAATGTCAGCTTAGGAACCTTTTTGATAGGCATCGGCGAAACCAAACAACTCATGAAACAAAGCGCCCTATCATTGGCAGTTGGATTGCCATTGGCGTATTTTTTGGTTAGTTATGCTTTTTCTCTTGGCGGCGCAAATGTGCAACTCTCAGCGGCTTATGCAGTGATGGGCGGATTGATGGGTTCGCTTATTGCAAGTATGCCCGGGATGATTTGGGGACTGGTTTGGAGCTGGAGAAAATATCAAGTTCGGGCGGATTTTGGAATTTCAGGCAAAATATTTGCCGCGTCACTTTGCGCGTCTCTGGGATCGTTTGTATTGATTAGTTTTTTGAATCTACCCTACGCTATAGTGTTGGTTGCGGGTGTTTTTGTGTTTATGGGTGTGTATCTTGTTGCGGCGCCGGTGTTTGGGGCTGTTAATCGGGGCGATATTGAGAATTTTCGCACCATGTTTGCAGGGCTGGGGGTTGTTTCCAAGTTTCTCAATGTGCCCTTGTTGTTTATGCACAAAATATGCCGCAACAGTATTGAGCCGCAGGTTTCAACCGAGACCCTCTCAGCACCCATTGATAGCCAGAAGCCTTAAAGCCAACGTGCCAAGTAGTAATTTAGTATAGTTTTCGTGTTTTGTGAGGTTTATTTTTATGTCATCTAGAAATTCTTCAAGCATAATTATCGCTGGGGTATTCTTAGCCGTAGGGGGTCTTTTGTTGTTTTTTTCATTTTTATCTGAGATGCAAATACCCGCGTTTGTGGGGTTAGGCCTAACCTTTTGGGGCGCTGTTTTTGCTTTGACGCGAAACGGCAACTATGTGGACAGCCGCCTCTTAGATAGCAGTGCACATGTCACCTATGCCACCATTGATCGAATGGTTAACGAATTAAAATACAATGGACATGGCTACTACATTCCAGCTTACCCCAAAGATGTTGCACTGCCGGATTATCTAAAGAATTTGCGTGAACCCACAGTTTTTATCTCGGACAGTTTTGATGGGAAACCCTCTCTTGATGAGTTGGCGCAGAACAAATTTATATCCACTCAAACCCGAGGTGTCTTTGTAACTTCACCGGGAGCAGGCATTATGGCGCAAATTGAACAACAGCTCCGATTGGATCTTAGCAAAATCAGTCCCGAAGAACTCGCAGACGTTTTGCCCAAATTTCTTACCGAGCGGCTGAATTTAGCTAAATCCGCAAGTTTAGTGTTGACGACTCAGGGAGCTGAATTTATGGCCCGAGGCCTCATCTATGAGAGCCTATACAATCCCCAAACCAGCCCCAAAAGTCGAAATTTGCTGGGCTGTCCAGTTGTTAGCGCCGTAGCCTCTGCCCTTGCCAAGACAACAGGCAAAACCGTTGCTATATCAGAACAAAAGAGTTTGCCGGGAAAGGGTGTGTTTGCAGTATTTGTTTTTATTGGGAGACAAAAAAATGAACTTTCCCCTAACAATCCCAGATATTAGCCTCTGGCTGGCAGTAACAGCAATCATTTTGCTGATTACCTCCGAGTTGCTCTACTCCTCCACAGCCTTTACATCCAAGATTCAACTCGACAGAAATCTACTGCGCCTGCTTGCCATAGGCTGCGGGTTTGGGTTTATGCTAACTGTACTTATGCGCTTTGCAAATCTATAGTCTACAGCAAATTATTTTGTATAACAGTTTGTGTTTGTCGGTTTTCTGTTGCCTTTTGGTTGCAACCGGCACTCACCTAAGGGTTACTCTAAATTATCTGAGCGGACCTATATCCTTAATAGATAAACAAACGAATTTTCTAAGAGCAATTAGAGGAGGATAACAGTCTGTTTGCTGTTGGGCACATGGCCCTTGCATATCTTTTAGGCAAAGGCGCCTCAAAAGCACTACACACAAAAATCAACATACCCATACTACTAGTCTTATCCATACTACCCGATATAGACATCCTCTCCGATTTCTTATTTAATTACCCCATCCACAGGGGTCCAACACACTCAATTATAGTGGCCCTGCTGATTTTTCTGCCAGTCTTTGTTATCTACCGCAAAAAAGCCATACCATATTTTTTGGGGTTAATTTCACATTCCTTAATTGGTGACTTTATCGCAGGAGGACAACTCCGCTTACTCTGGCCAATCTCACAAGCAGAATTTGGCCTACATGAACTAGGCTTTCCCATAATCAAAGTAGGCAGCCAAACAGAGATCATCTTGGAGCTAAGTCTATTTGTTATAGCCACCACAGTGCTAATTATATCCAAGGACTGGCGCGTCTTCTTCAAAGGCCGCCTATCAAACCTTGTTCTTATAATCCCCATAGCCACAGTCCTACTACCAAGCACAATCGGCTACCCCTTCAACGAATCACTCCTAATAACCGAACCCATACTAGCAATAGCACACATATTCTACTCAGTACTCTTCAGCATAGCCATACTCACCACACTAAAAACAATCTACCACCACTGGTTGGGCAATAAAGATAACAAAAAATCAACTAACACACTAACCAACCCCGCAATTAAGACACATAGCAATTGATAGTGAATAGAAGAAAACCAGAACAACAAACAAATAGAACAGCTAAAAGGCCCGCCATAAATAGAGTTCAACTAGAAAGGTACTTAAGCTCAGAAAAATCCTCCATAAATTAAAACAGCAACTCAAGGGCGATTTTTTTGAACTGGGCAAAATATAAAACCAAAAAAATCCGCACCGTTAGGTATGCTGTTCAGGTGTTATTTTTTTTCCTAATTTTCTACATGTCAATTATTGGTATCTGGAAAGGCGTATTAGTACTTGTAATTTTTGGCATGACAATTTTTTTGGGACGAATTTTCTGCGGCTGGATATGCCCCTTTGGCCTCTACATGGACACCATCACATGGCTACGTAACACCTTAAAAATGTCCCATTGGCCGCTACCTCAAAAACTCAACCAAACACTCCACAAAACCCGCTATATAATAGCCGCTATGATTTTTGCAACCATATTACTGGGTTTTATTTTAGGTTCAGCTACACTTTTGGATTTACCCAATTTTATTTGGTTACGTCCACCGTTTGTGCCTTTCACATTTTTCCTTGAACCCCTACAACCACTCATGCTACCCTGGAAACCACCCTTTGGAGCCCTCTTTGAAATCAATGGCGCCTACTTCACCTATCCCTATGTAGGCGAAATCATGATATATCTACAAAAAAGCAGACTGGCCCTGCCCATCGCATACATATTTACCACAGCTACATTGGCCGCATCATTTAAGGTCAGACGCTTTTGGTGCCGCTTCTGCCCCACAGGCATATCACTAAGCATCATAAACAGATTCAAACCATTTCACGCTTTACCACTTCTGAGTTTAAGCAAAGATTCACAAAAATGTACCAAATGCGGCATCTGCAAAAGAGTATGCCCAGTACAAGTCACCGAAATCTATGAAAACAAAACTGGAAAAGTCAAAACTTCGATGTGTATCCTTTGTTTACGATGTGTTGAAATGTGTCCTCACAAAAACTGCTTGAGTCTAAAGTTCACAAATAAACCGCTTCATAAAAATTGCAACCAATAAATTGAGAATTCACGGGCATTAATGGCACCCGTTTGGCAGATGTTGATCTTAGGCGGGTTTCTGATAAAGAGATAGTCTCGTGAAGCTAACCCCCGCACTTGTTATAATTAAAAATAAAGAAGGAAGGGAAGATTATTCCCATTGTTTTTCATTTAGGGTCGTTTACGTATTGCTAGTAGTAGGACTACGCCGACAACAGCGACTGCGGCAATAATTCCGATTATGCCTGGGATAAAGTATAGGTCAGCCATGGATGGAGGTTGTGTTGGTTGTGGTGTTGGTGTTGCCGGTGCTTCAGAGGCATAGAAGTAAGTTACTGCATTGGATGGATAGTATGACTCTGAGCCTTCAAAGACTGCATAGACTGTGTAAGCACCTGAAATGTCTGGAGTCCAGTTGAGTGCAAATGTTCCGCTTGTCTGGCTTGTTGTTGTTCCAATGGTTCGATAGTTTCCGTTAGCATCTAGCACATTTATGGTAATTGGAACGCCGGTAACATTGTTTGGTAGGGGTTGTTGTCCATAAATATGGCTCATCCAGGCCCCTTCGCTTGCATCAGAGACACATGGAAGGCCATTTGGATAGTTTGCGGCTACTGCATTTTGTTCGGAACCTGCAGCGATGTCAGTGATTGTTCCAGTAATCGTGATAGGCGTGGAGGTTGTTACGCCAACTTGAGGTGCGGCAACAGTTGTTTTGCTGGGTCCTTTGCCGATGCAGTATATTTGAGAATCGTATACGTTGACGCCTAAGAGATAGCCATCTGCAATAGCGCGTAGATACAGCATGCCATTCATATTCCATAGTTCATCGCCAGTAGTGGCATTGAGGGCGAAGGTTCTTGCGCCTCTTGTTAGGGGTTGTTGGGGGGTTTCAAATCCGTTGCTAGCGTAGAGTACTCCGTCGGCAATTATGGGTCCGTAGAAGAAGGGGTAGGTGCCAGTTGTTGTTTCTAGACCGCTGTTTCCGCTGAAGAATTTCCACGCTTGTTTTCCTGTTTTTATATCAAAAGCGTGCACGCATCCGTCATATGATAATGAATATAATTTGCCGTATGCAATGGTTGGGTAGTATGATGTGTAGTCGCCCCAGGGATAGTCTTGTGGGTCGCTTACCCAGAGTAGTTTTCCTGTGTTGATGTCATAGCCGTTCCATCTCATTGAGACGAGACTAAATTGGGCGAGCACTCCATCGCCAATAGCATGCCAGTAGGTTGGAAATGTGCCATCTAGAGCCAAGATACCTTTTGTGTAGTTGTTATACCAGAGTTGTTCGCCGGTGGTTAAGTCGTAGCCCATGTCATAGACGATGTGTGCAGAACCGCCCACTGAAACTCTTCCCAGAAGTACGTTGCCATAAGCACCCAATATTGTAGGGGCGGGAGAACTGGAGATATTTAGGGGGGCAAATAGTGATTCGGGTACGGTTAGATTGGGAATTGTCACGTTCCATTGTATGCCTCGGCTCCATTCTCTATTAGTTCCAAGTCCTGCCAAAGAGGAGTTCCACATGGCTAGCCAATCGCGGCCAATTACGTAATTGATTATACTTCCGTCGTCACTTAAAACGGGGCGGGTAAGTGTTGAGGGGTAATTGATATAGTTGTACTTCAGCGTTCCATCGAAGGGGTCATATACTTGCCAGGATCGGGTCCATAAATATGCTTGAACTCCGGCAGCAGTATAGGAATATTTTTGGGCATTGTATTCTTGGCCGCAAGTAAGCTGGGTTAGGTTGTCGTTTCGCCATAGTTCTTTGCCGGTGCGCTGGTCCACACAAACAGTTCCGCCACTGGTTAGGCTGTAGTAGAGTTTGCCGTTCATGACAATTGGCGGCGAGAAAAGTGAACTATATGATGGCCCGCTGTAGTAGCTGTTAGTATCTTGTTCGCCTCCGACTAGACCCCCTGTAGTGATTGCCTTAGTCCACATTATATGTGGCGCGCCTGGGGCTTGGCTGTAGGGATTTAGTGCACCAACACTCACACCCGCAGCGGTTGTATAGGTTAAATTATAGGCCGCCATCAGCCAGTCACCTGAGATAGAAGACCATAACCGGTTTTGACCATTTATTGGTCTAGTCCAGTAGTCTGCCGGAAGGGGATTATCTTGAAAATAAGGTATCGGGTCTTGTTGCACTTGAAGAGTTATGGTTTGGGATTCACTAGATGCGTATTGGCCGGGGACAAGTTTTTCTCCGGGATAATGAGATTTGAAGGTATAATTTCCAAGTTTTGTAGGGGTGTAAGCAAATGCATAGCCGCCGTTTACGTTTGTAGTAAAGGGTCCTTTTGTTTCAGTGGTGCCGTCAGGTGCAGTGATTGTTACTGTGAGACCAGTGAAGTACTCATCTGTGCGTGTGGAAAGAGGTGATACCCATGTATCAACGGTTACTTGTTGGTCGACGCCGACAGGATTAGGATTAATGGCAAGGTAAACGTAGGATTGAATAGTTGCATTAGTTTGAGCGTTAAGGTTTGTAATGCCAGTAGTAAGTGTAGTTAAAGCTATCATCAGAATCAAAATAAATGCTAACACACTTTTTTTATTTTTTTTACCAAATTGGTTTGTGTTCATTTTTTCACCTTTTTTGGTTTTAACGTATTTCCTAAAAGGAAACTTTTAAACCTTTAAATTCAATGCGAAAAACAATAAAATTTCCTTCAAAAAATTGTTTAATTTACCGATAACAGGCCTCACCCAAACTATAAATATCCAAATTACACCAATTTTTGTAGAGAGAACACCACAGCTCGCCAACTTGAACTATATGAAAAGCTTCAAACCAAACACAAAAAAATTAAACAAACAAGCGACAAAAAAACTTCAATAATCACCCAAGTAAAACTGTTGGAAACTAACTTTACACCGCCAAGATTAACGACTCAGGTCACGCATTTAAAAAGCCATTCAAGAACGTCTGGTTGAAGAGTCGACAACGTAGGTAGAGGCCAATCATGTGAAGCATGAATCATAGGATCAATAGCAATAATTTCTTTAATTTGCCTAACACAGGTAATGAACGTGTCAATCTCTCCAAAGTCCCTAAAGCCTATTTCTAAATAAAAATCGTATTCCCCAAGCAATTTAACAAGACCATAAACCTGCGGAATATTAGCCAATGTTTCACCGACCGCTGAAATGCTCGAACCAGGTTTAACTTTAATATAAAAAGCATACCAACCTTTAAGCCCAATACCCACTGAACTTAGAATAACCGTTGACCCCAAGATTTTCCCCTCTTGCTCAAGCTTCTTAAATCGCCTAAACACTGTGTCAGTACCAATACCCAACATTCGCCCAATTTTACTAAACGGTGTCCGAGCATCCTTACAAAGAATTCTAATAATCTCAGCATCAATTTCATCCAAAGCACTCAACAACCCAACTCTTTCTCTAGCCCAAGAGCCTCAAATTTATTTTTATACAAACTAAGATCTATACTTAGAACCTGTCCTCAATAGCAGAGCCTCCTAAGCAGAGTTGTTGAATGTGCAATCATTATCATATTTTCTTCTGATCTCGTACTTATTTCATAATCCTTAGATAATCGCCTAAACCCTGT
>Ga0123356_10002674_pt1 | contig 18923 bp, 15 predicted proteins | sample TergutEmb28metaG_2_FD_92546 | JGI IMG/M metagenome (GOLD analysis project Ga0123356, IMG submission 92546) | Embiratermes neotenicus P3 segment gut microbial communities from Petit-Saut dam, French Guiana - Emb289 P3 | ecosystem: Host-associated > Arthropoda: Insects > Digestive system > Gut ...
CCAAAACCGCTTCGCCGATTTCGTCCGCGCCACCGACAAATCAAAATTTGAATTGCAACAGGGGTTTAATAAGCTGGAGTTGTTATACAAATCTCTTATGCAGAAATGCTTTAACGGGGAGTTATTTTAATAAGATTGCAATTGTAGCTCAATTGTGCTACAATGTGATAAAAACATTGAAAAGGTGATACATTATGATGAATACTTATGCTAGACCTGTGAGAGATTTGCGTAACAATTACAAGGAAATTATTAACCTCGCAAATGAGGGCAATAAGATAATTATTACTCAAAACGGCAGAGAAGCTGCTGTCGTTATTGGAACGCAAGAATACAGAGATTATGAAACATTATTGCACAACCAATATATCAAAAAGGAATTAGCCCTAACAAAAGAGATGGCAAAAGACCCTAATACAAAGTGGCTTACCGAAGAAGAAGTTTGGGATGATTTTATGGAGACACTATGACATATCACAAAAAATATTACAGGGCACTAAGTGCTTTAAGAGGGTTTTAGTTTGAAAGATATTCCTGAGGTAATAACTTCTATTGAAGAGTTGTTTGGAACACTGTCGTGTGAATTAGACTTGGAAACAGTAAAACTTATGAGGATATTGAATAAAGCTGAGATGTCTCGATTATCTAATGAGCCCTCATATTCTCTAGAGCAATCCAAAGCCCTGTTGGATAATATCTATCAAAAAGAAGTAATTAAGGAACAACAATGACAAACTTTGACTTTTTGAAAAAAGATAAACAGTTTGATGCGTTTTCTGATGCGGCGATTGCTGCGGAGCGGATTTTGAATATTGATGCTGCTGCGTCTGCTATGAATAGCCGGCGAGCTATGGAGTGTGCTGTTAAGTGGATGTACAGTGTCGATAAAGACCTTGTTGTGCCCTCTTATCAGCCGCAGTTGTTGTCGCTAATGACCACAGAGGAGTTTAGGGATATCGTCGATAGAGATATCCTTGAGCGGATGCATTTTATCCGAAAAACAGGTAATGATGCGGCGCATAATACAAGCAAGGTGACGAGAGAACACGCAGAGTTGTGTCTTGAGAACCTTTTTATTTTTCTTGATTTTGTTGCTTATTGTTACAGCACTGATGATGATTACGAAGAAAGCACATTTAACCGCGAATTACTGAAAGAAGTTGATTTAACGCCATCTCCTGTAATTTCTGAGGCGGATTTAGAAGCATTGGTAGCGGAAAATAAGTCATTAAAAGAAGAAATGACAGCCCGCCGAGCAGACCACCAGCAAACTTATATACCCAAACCGCTTGAGTTATCCGAGTTTGAGACACGCAAAATCTATATTGACAGAATGTTAATTGATGCAGGGTGGACTCTAGGTCGAAACTGGCAAAATGAGTACGAATTGCCCGGTATGCCGAACCAATCGGAAGTAGGGTATGCCGATTATGTACTGTTTGGTGATGACGGGAAGCCACTAGCGGTTGTTGAAGCAAAACGAACTTGTGCCGATGTAATAAAAGGTCGTCAGCAGGCGAAGCTGTATGCAGATTTACTGGAAGAGAAATTCAGCCGTCGTCCTGTTATTTTCCTTACAAACGGATTTGATACGCGGATATGGAATGATAAATTTGAACCGGAAAGAAAAGTCGCAGAGATTTATTCAAAGCGAGACCTTGAAAAACTATTTAACTTACAAACGATGCGAACAAGCCTCAAGAATGTAGTAATTAACAGAGGTATTGCAGGGCGTTACTATCAGGAAGCGGCTATCAAAGCAGTATGCAGTACGTTTAATGATAATAAACGAAAAGCTCTTATTGTAATGGCTACGGGAGCAGGTAAGACCCGTACAGTAGCAGGGCTTACAGAGGTTCTTTTAAATCATGGCTGGATAAAGAACATACTATTTCTTGCAGACAGAAACTCACTTGTTACACAAGCAAAGCGTGCTTTCACCAATCTTTTGCCTGACTTGGCTGTGACGAACTTAGTTGAAGATAAAGATAACTACAATGCCAACTGTGTGTTCTCAACATATCAAACGATGTATAACTGTATTGATACAACGTGGGATGCTGACGGGCGGCTATTCACGATTGGACATTTTGACCTTGTTATTTGCGACGAAGCCCATCGCTCTATTTATAATAAATATCGGGATATTTTCAATTATTTTGATGCAAAGTTAGTAGGTCTTACAGCTACACCCAAGAGTGATATTGACAAGAATACTTATGATATTTTTGATTTGGAATTTGAAATGCCGACTTATGGATATGAGCTTTCACAAGCTGTGAGTGACGGTTATCTAGTGGATTACAGAACTGTTGAAACAAAGCTGAAGTTCATTGAAGAAGGTATTATATACGACGATTTATCGGATAAGGATAAACTCGAATATGAGGATACCTTTAAAAATGAAGACGGCGAATTGCCTGAACGGCTTAGCTCATCTGCAATAAACGATTGGATTTTTAATAAAGATACAATTATCAAAGTAATAGACACACTTATGAAGTATGGACACCGTGTTGATTATGGTGCGAAGATGGGAAAAACCATTATATTTGCCAAGAACCATAAACATGCAGAAATGATTCATGAAATATTCGGACTTGAATATCCGAATTTGCCCGGCTATACAAAGGTAATTGATAATTATTTAAACTATGCTCAAAGTGCTATTGATGAGTTTTCTGATGCCTCGAAGTTACCGCAGATAGCAATATCAGTCGATATGCTTGATACCGGTATTGATATACCTGAGATTTTAAACTTGGTGTTTTTTAAAAAAGTGCTCAGCAAAGCAAAGTTTTGGCAGATGATAGGTCGGGGAACCCGTTTATGCCCGGGGTTGGTTGATGGAGCAGACAAATCAGAGTTTTTAATTTTTGACTTTTGCGGAAACTTTGATTTCTTTAGAGCGGGCAATGATACTGTAGTGCCGGCGTCTTGGGGGTTGCAATGTGCGATATTTATGCTCAAAGCCAAGATGGTGCTTAGGCTTCAAGGCATGGAATATCAAACAGAAGAACTCGTCGCTTTTAGACAAGGCTTGATTGATAATTTGGTTAATAAAGTAAGGGAGCTTAACCGCGATAATTTTGCGGTTCGTCAGCATTTAAAGAATGTTGAGATATACTCAAACTCTGATAATTACATGACCCTGACATTCGGTGATATAGAAGAAATGAGGGCTAATCTTGCTCATCTTATATTACCGTGCAATGACGATGTAAATGCAGTCAGATTCGATGCTCTTATTTATGGAATAGAGCTTGCTTTGCTTGAAGAAAAGAAATATACAAAAGCGAGAAATGAGCTATTGAAAAAAACTCGCTTAATTTCGGGAATTGCTAATATACCTGAAATTATGGCACATTCGGACATTATCAATAAAATCCTGCATACAGATTATATTGAACGTGCAGGCGTTTCTCAGTTTGAATATATTAGAGAGAGTCTTAGGAACTTGATTAAGTATATACCTAGAGAGAAACGGATATATGAAATAAACATTGATGATGAAATAATTGATATCAGTGTTAATGAGTCTGATACAGAAGAAGGTTATTTAAGGAATTATAAAGAAAAAGCCGAAGCTTATATTAGACAAAACCAAGATAAGGTTGCTATATCGAAGCTCAAAACCAACATACCGCTAACATCGGGCGATATTGGTGAGTTAGAGCAGATACTTTGGAGTGATATCGGAACGCAAGATGATTATTTAACTGAAATCGGAGAAAAACCTCTCGGTGAGTTTGTCAGAGAGATTGTTGGTCTGGATATGAATGCAGCAAAGGCTGCGTTTTCCGATTATCTTAACGATACAAACCTAGATATACGGCAAATTTTCTTTGTCAATCAAATTGTCGAGTATGTTGTGCAAAACGGTATGATGAAGGATTTATCAATTTTACAGGAAACACCATTCACAGACAGAGGCAGTGTTGTGGAAATATTTACAGATATGACGGTTTGGTACGGTATACGAGCTATTATTGATAAAATAAATGCAAATGCATTAGCGGCATAAAAGAGGGTTGGTCTCAAAATGGGACCAACCCTCCAAAGGAGTCATTAAAGGAGCATACATTATGGCAGAGAAAGCTTACATACACCCGTCGGCGCATGTTGCGGATTGTGCTGTTATTGGTGAGGGGACGAGTGTTTGGGTGAATTCCCAGATACGTGAGGGTGTGACAATCGGCAAGGGGTGCAATATTTGCAAGGACACCTTTTTTGATGTTAATGTCAAGGTCGGCAACAATGTTAAGGTAAAAAACGGAGTTGCTGTGTTTCAGGGTGTGACTATTGAAGATAATGCACTTATCGGACCTAATGCGGTTTTTACGAATGATATGTACCCGAGGTCGTTTAGTGAAGAGTGGGAGCTTGTCCCGACACTCGTTAAAGAAGGTGCGTCAATCGGTGCCAACGCTACGATTATATGCGGCGTGACATTAGGCGAATATTGCATGATTGGTGCCGGAAGTGTTGTGACCAAAGACGTTCCGCCTTATGCTCTGGTTGTCGGAAACCCTGCACGTGTCATAGGAAGTGTTTGTAAATGCGGTCATCGTATCGTGGACGGAAAATGCGGAAAATGCGGCAAAAACGAGAATAAGGAGAATTAGCAGATGAAGCTTGCGGTTTTTGGTTATGGATATTGGGGACCGAATCTGGTCAGGAATTTTATGGCAGTCGGGCAGACGGTTAAATATGTTGTGGACAGCAGTCCTGCACAACTTCAAAGGGTAAGTAAAACATACCCGTCCATTATAACGACAACAGACGCAGATACAGCGATTAACGACTCTGAAGTCGATGCGATAATAATTGCACTCCCTGTGCGGTTTCATTATGAGTTATCAAAAAAAGCTCTGCTTGCAGGAAAGCACGTAATGGTTGAGAAGCCAATGACCGTGACGGGTGATGAAGCTGATGATTTGATAGAGATTGCAATGAGCAAAAAGCTTGTCCTCATGCCCGACCACACATTTCTGTACACTGGTGCGGTGAGGAAAATCAAGAGCCTGATTGACACGGGTGAGCTTGGGAATATGCTGTATTTTGACTCAGTACGTGTTAACCTGGGGCTTTTTCAGCATGATGTGAATGTCTTATGGGATTTGGCTCCGCATGATATTTCAATTTTAAGTTATTTATTCGACGAGAAGCCGATAAGTGTTTCGGCAACGGGTAAGTCTCACAGCGAGAGCGGGATTGAGAGCATTGCGTATCTAACGATGCATTATCAGTCGAATTTTATCGCCCATGCAACAGCGTCTTGGATTTCACCCGTTAAGCTTCGTACGGTCTTGATTGGCGGCACTAAGAAAATGATTGTATACGATGATATAGAACCGACTGAAAAGGTTAAGGTTTATGACTCCGGATTCGAGTTTAAGGATGCACAGGAGCATAACAAGTTCAGGGTAGATTACCGTGTCGGTGATATCTATATTCCAAAACTGGAGATGACCGAGGCGTTAATGGGAATGGCAACTGATTTCGTAAGTGCTGTCGAAAGCGGAGGGAAGCACATACCCGTATCGGATATGCATTTGGGTGCTTTGGTTGTAAAGACTTTGGAGGCAGCCGAGAAATCAATTAAGAAAAACGGTGCGGAAGTTACTTTAGCTTGAGCAAGTTTGACTTAGTCAGAAAATATAATTTGAAGAGGTAGTTGCCAATGATTAATTTCCTTGACTTGTCACGTCAATATGAGAAGCACAAAGAGGAGTTTCTTTGTGCGATTGAGGCTGTTTGCGATAAAACGGCGTTTGCAGGGGGACCGTTTGTTGCCGAGTTTGAAAAGGCGTTTGCCGCATACACAAATACTAAAGCGGCGGCAGGGGTCAACAACGGTACAACGGCTCTTCATCTTGCTCTGCTTGCCATTGGCATAAGAGCAGGAGATGAAGTTATAGTGCCTGCAAACACATTCATCGCAACAGCATGGGCGGTCGTTTATATCGGCGCTGTGCCTGTGTTCGTCGATTGCACAGCCGACACGTGGAATATCGACACCTCGTCGATTGAAAGCGCGATAACGCCAAAGACAAAGGCGATTATCGGCGTTCATCTTTACGGTCAGCCGTTTGATGTTGACGCGGTTAAAGCGATTGCGGACAAGCATGGGCTCTTCCTTGTTGAAGATACCGCTCAGGCACATGGTGCTGTATATAAAGGCAAGACTGTCGGAGGTCTGGGGGATATCGGGTGCTACAGCTTTTATCCCGGTAAAAACCTTGGTGCCTTCGGCGAAGCAGGTGCAGTTGTTTCGCAGAATGAAGAATATATTTCGCATATACAACGCTTGAAAAACCACGGAGCTGCCGTGCAATACCACCATGATGAGATTGGCTTTAATATGCGAATGGACGGCATACAAGCTGCGATACTTTCATGCAAGCTCAAGTATATCGATGAATGGACAAAAAGACGTCAGGCAATTGCAACGACGTATTTAGAGAAAATTACGAATGATAAAACTCAACAACCATCCATCATGCCGAATGTTGAAAGTGTATTTCACCTGTATGTTATCAAAGTGAATAATCGCACAGACTTTCTGGAACACATGAAAGCATGCGGCATCAACTGCGGACAGCACTATCCGATACCATGCCATTTACAAAAAGCCTTCTCATATCTCGGATATGAAAAAGGCTCTCTGCCAAACGCCGAAGACTTAGCAGACAAATGCGTTTCCTTGCCAATGTTCCCCGAACTCACAGAAGATGAAATCGCAAAAGTCATTGACGCAGTCAATTCATGGTGACCCTGTCACAACCTCTGTCACATTATTTCTTAAACATCGAGCGTACACTCGATAGTACATAGTCGCTTATGCCGCCGGGGTTTTGGATTTTTATGCTTGCAAAGACCATTTCGGGTGTTATATTTTTTGAGGAAAAGACAAAGTAACCGGGTGCCCATACTGACGGGCTGTATTTTTCCTTTGCCTTATGCAAATCCTTAAAACCGTAAAACTTATTGCAGTTCTCATAAATAAACTCAATAATCTTTACAGTCATATTATCACGAACACCCTCTTCATGCACGTTTGCAAGAGGCGCTTGCCCCATGCTTCCGAGCCGCGCACCCTCTTCCTTGAAAACCATAAAGCCATCATATATCAGCTTTTCCGTTACACCGCCGGGTGCGTGAGGAATTCGGCGTGTGACGTCTGCCATATAACCACCCATGCCTGTGAAGCTGACATCCTCGTCCTTAACCTTGCAAGCATACGGTAAAAACACATTAAACCCGACGATTTTCCCGTCTGCGTCCTTTGCGTAGAAGTACCGCCTGTCCATCGGGTCTTCAAGTCCGACACCGCCGACCGAAAAGCCGAGTTGGCTGCTTTTTTTGCCCTCGAGCCAAGCTTCCGAGACTGCATTAATACCTTTTTCAATCTCTTCATCCATTTTCTCGGTTGGTTTGTATTCATGCGTTGTAACTTCTTTGTTTGCGTGATTGATGAGAGTACGCAGCTTTGCCATTTTACCGCCTGCAAGCTGATAATCGGACAGCTCAAAAACCGCTTCCTCGCCCGATTTAACGTGACTGTAGCCCAGCGACTCATATTCCTTGAGGAAAACATTCGTTGTACCTAAGAAAATACACTCATAAGAACAATCCTTGCAAAACGCCTTAAACTCAGCCAAGAAGTTTATGAAGTCCTCGGGAGCACAAATCGGGTCACCGCACACTGTTACGACATTGCCGACGATTCCGTAAGCAACGATACCGTCAACCTCCTTGCCAAAATAAATCATCTTATCATCTTCAAGTGCAAGGTAAGAGCATGGATTTTGCCCATATTTTATTGAAAGCTCGCGGACATGAGCCTTTTCGTCAGCGGACAGATGCTTGATACGGTTTCGCATAATAAGCGGTCTTCTAAAATCATTATAGCTGATTAGAAGAACAGCCAGTGCGAAGATTTCAAGCACAATTATTGCAAAACCTATCGGGTGGTGATGGAGCACAAAATGGAGAATCAAACTCGCCGAAAGTAAAACCACGCAGACAATCCATGCTATTCTTTTCCGCATATACAGATGCCATGAGATAACAAGCAGTATTAGCGCGATACCTCTTTGCACCCAATGATTAATTTCAATAAAATTCAAAACCAAATCATGCAGCCTCGGAGACGGCAAAAACGTCGCACCAATAACCGCCAAAGCAACAATAAAAACCACACCAATAGCTGCGTTTACAAAGTTTCTCTTCAAATTCTCACTTTTCATATTTACCTCAAAAACTCCTTTATTATATTATAAATCTTGCTGCTGCCTACAACGTAACTTGCGTGGCTTTCGCCTTCTAGTATTTGAAGCTTGCTGTCGCGTATGTTTTCAGCCAATGCTTTTGTGTGCTCTTCTTTGATGAAGTCATTATGACCTGCCAGAATCAATGTCGGTACTGAAATCGTGTTGAGATCGCTTTCTGATATGTCCGGTTCAGTAATCATTAGATATATTTTCTTGTTTCTTGTGAAGAAGTAAAGGATTTTCAAGAGCAGAAGATTGATTCGCTTAATGCCGTCGGGGTTTGTGTTAGCACCGCTGATTATAAGCTTTGAGAGTAAATCGGGATGGTAAATCGCCAGCAAAAGTCCAATGATTCCGCCGTCGCTGAAGCCGTAGAGAATTGGTTTTTTGATTTCGAGTATGCTCATAAATTCGACAACGTCTTCCATTTTCTCCATGTAATCAAGTCTTTTGACTTTGCTGCTTTTTCCATGGTCGCGGCTGTCAAGTGCATAAACAGTATAGTCGGGGGATAGCTTCTCGATTAATACATGAAAAATAGTATGGTCCTGGCTGTTACCATGCAATAAAATAACAGGCGGTCCATTGCCGCTGACTTTGTAATATAACTCAATACCCCTTACATTAATTCTCACTTGCGTAATGCCTCCTCAATTCTACCATTGCATTTTAACACAAATAGCATTAGAATACATCAGTACTGTTAAAGACAGGAGGATAATGTGATGTCGCTGTATAATTTATTTAACCGCTCGTATCGTGACTATGTGCGCAGTGATGAGATGCTTCGTATGCTGAATGTTATTATCCTTTCTGCTGCAATCGGTACGTTTTTATTCTCCGCTCAGGGTGGTGTTGCTTTTGCAGGGTATGCGTCTGCACTCGGAGCGGGAGAGCTTGCGTTTGGGCTAATTTCGGCGTTGCCTGTACTTGCCGGGCTTTTGCAAATATATTTATCGAATCTGGTCGTTAAGACAGGTAAGTATAAGACAATGTTTATGGTTGGCGGAATTATTCAGCGAACCTCGTGGATAGTAATTGCATTTATCCCGTTCATTTTTCCTGTTGCAGAGTCTTGGCTTTGGGCGCTGATAGTTCTGGTAACACTTGCTGCAATGAGTGGTTCGGGTGTTGCGATTACGCACATGACATTAATGGGAAGCGTCATACCGATTGATATCAGAGGGCGATATATTACCACACGGCAGAAGGTCTGCACGGCAGCAGGCTTGATGTTCGGTTTTATTATCGGGTTTATGCTCGACTACGTTCCGGGATTTTTCGGATATTCACTGGTTTTTGGAATCGGCGGTATTTGCGGACTTATTGATATTTTGATGTATTCAAATATAAAATTTACGGATATTCCAAACCGACCCGAAGGGTTTTCATTGGTTGCAAGTATAAAGTCATGCTTCACGCATGTTAAAATGAGAAATTACTTACTGTTTTGGACATTTTGGAGCTTTGCAATTAACATTAGCGGTCCGTTTTTTAATAAGTATGCAATCGATGTGCTGAATTTATCATACTTGAGTATTATTGTGTTCGGGCAGATTGTGGCGCAAACGATGGCGATACTTGTTGTCTCGCGGTGGGGCGTGTTTCTCGACCGTTACGGCAGCGTGCCGATGATGATGATTTCCACACTAGCCTCATCTGCTGTTGCTTTTGTTTGGCTGTTTGCAGCTCCGGGCGTTTTATGGCCGATGATTGTGTTCAACTTCGTTGGCGGTATGTTATGGTGCGCAAATGATGCGTGCATGGTCAATATGCAGTTGTCTCACACTCCGGCGGAAGGACGCCCTGCGGCACTTGCGGTTTACGCAGTGTTCACATCAATAGCGGCGGCGACAGCATTGATTCTCGGCGGAGCATTGCTCGAGGCATTTTCACCGATAATGGAAAGACTCTCTTGGACAATTTTCGGCACACAGTTTGACCATTACAAGGTAGTATTCCTCATAGCAATCGGCGTGCGATTCATAGTTGTCGGAACATTTTTACCAAAAGTATGGAACGAAAAAGAAATAGGCTTCAAAGAAGCATACGGCAAGCTGTACAGTAATACGAGCGAGAGAGTTAAAGAAGTAAGAAGCAGCTTTAAAAGATGAGGTTCTTGCCATTCACTATATTTTTGTAGTATAATAAAACAACATCGAGAGAGGATGAATTTTTGTTATGAAAATGGTTCTTGCTATAATTGATAAAGATGATGCTCATGAGGTTATTTCGAATTTATCGAAAAAAGGCTTCAGCATTACGAGGCTGTCGACAACCGGTGGCTTTCTCAGAGCAGGGAATGTTACCATTCTTGTGGGTGTTGACGATGAGCAAACATCTGTGGTTATTGACATTATTAAAGAGTACTCTCGAAGCCGCAGTCAGCAGATACCGACGATTATGGGTAATGAAGCGAGCTATATGTCGCCGATGCCTGTTGAGGTCACTGTCGGCGGCGCGACGATTTTCGTCATGAATGTCGAGCAGTTTGAGAAGATATGAAGCTGCTGATTAAAAGCGGAACCGTTATTAACTCGGACGGCAGGAGAGTTGCCGACGTTTTGGTTAATAACGGGCAAATTGAGGCAGTTGAAGAGAATATTGCACCCGGGGCACACGAAGAGATAGCAGAAGTCGTGGACGCTTCGGGCTTATTTGTGCTGCCGGGGGCGATTGATGTGCATACGCACTTTCAATTGCCGTTTGGCGACATTTCGTCCGCGGACGATTTCTTCACGGGAACACGCGCTGCCGCTTGCGGCGGTGTGACCACCGTGATAGATTTTGTGTCGCCCGAAAGTGGCGAGAGCTTGATGGGAGCTTTGGAAAAGCGAAAAGCCGAGGCAAATGAGAAGGTGTGTATTGACTACGGGCTGCATATTTGCTTGTCGGATATATTTGACCGGGGACTCATTGAGCTGACAGAGGTTGTTAAAGCAGGAGTCACTAGTTTCAAGATATTTATGACGTACGCGTCCAGAGTAACCGATGGGGAGTTCAGGAGAACCTTAGAATATGCAAGGCACTTGAGAGCTCTGGTTATGGTGCATGCGGAAGACCATGATGAGCTTGAGGCTAATAGAGCTAAGTTTATAGCAGAGGGAAAAACCGATGCGTGGCATCATTATCTAAGCCGACCGGAAATTGTTGAAGCAAAAGCTGTAAAAAAAGCAATTGAGCTGACAAAAGAGGTGGGTGCATCTTTGTATATAGTTCATCTTGCATGTGCTGACGGGCTTGAAGCGGTTAGACAAGTACAAGCAGAGTCAGTTATACTGAAAAATGACCCTTCTGCAACTCATGACTATAATGTCTATGCTGAAACTTGTCCGCAATATCTGAAATTCACGTATGATGTCTATAAACGTCCTGATGGGAGAAACTTCGTATGCTCACCGCCAATGAAGGGTATGAAAAGCCGCAAGGCTTTGTGGGAGAGCGTTAAAGGGAAAAGTGGAATCAATACAATTGCCACAGACCATTGTCCTTTTAAGTCAACAGAAAAGGACAGGGGGATAGATGATTTTACTAAAATTCCGAACGGCGTGATGGGTGTTGAAAATCTATATCCGTATATGCTCAGTGAAGCGAATAATAAAAATCTGACATTCGAGCGTGTTGTTGAGCTTTGCTCGGCAAATCCGGCAGCTATCTTCGGCATTCCGTGTAAAGGTAAAATTGCCCCCGGTTTTGACGCTGATATTGTTCTGTATGATACGAAAAAAGATTTCACGATATCGCAAAGTAATATGCACTCGAACATTGACTACACAATCTGGGAAGGTGTCGCACTGAATGGCTACCCTGTTAAGACGTACAGCCGTGGTGAGCTTGTTTACGACAACGGGGAGTTTAAAGGCAAAGCCGGAGCAGGCAGGTTTATTGAAAGGACTTAAACAATGACAGTAAAAGAAATTTATACATATTTGGACGAAATTGCACCGTTTAGCTACCAGAGTGGGGGAGATAACTCGGGCTTTCTTGTCGGGGACTTCAGTGCAGAGGTTAAGAAAATTCTTGTGTGCCTTGACGTAACGAACATTGTGGTAGAGGAGGCAGTCGAGAAGGGAGTTGACCTGATAATTGCTCATCATCCGTTGATGTATCGCCCTATTTCAAAGGTATCGGCGAATGATCCACTTCACGCGTTAGTGCGTAATAATATTAACTTCATTGCGATTCACACAAATATTGACGTTATATTTGGCGGAATATCCGACCTTATGCTGGCGAAGCTTGGATTTCCAAAGAGTAATGTCGCAATCCTTCCAATCAATAGTGATGGGATTGGATATGGCAGGATTGTTGAAATTGATAAGCCGCTGTCGGCAAAGGAGTTGGCGGAGAAATGCAAAACAGCTTTTGGATGCACCGTGGTTAACTACGTGGATTCGGGCAAGTCTTTGAAAAAGATAGGCGTAAGCTCCGGCAGCGCGGCAGAGTCCGTCGACGCAGCGCTCGAAGCAGGCTGCGATGCAATCATCTGCGGTGAAGTAAAATACGACAGATTCCTATTCGCCAAAGACCACGCCCTGACCCTAATCGAAGCTGGTCACTTCCACACCGAAGACATCTTCTGCGAAGATTTGGTGGAAAGATTGAGGGGAAAATTTACAGGAATTGAAATTGCAAAAGCTGTTAACAGCATTGATGTTTGCAATTACTTGGTTTAACGAGTAAAAATATTTTTTGTGTAGATAAAAGTGATGAAAATGATGAAAATTCAAAGCTGTAATGTAGAAAATCGATAATTTCATTGTAAAAAATTCATCATTAGACCCTCTAAATGATGAAAGAAACGTTTATAGACACGAGTGTTTTTAGTTGCTATAGTTGACTTAGGCATGAAGGTGGCTTAAAAGTTGTTCCCCTTGTAAAGGGGGTGATGACATGGTCGAATGGTCTGAGTTATTTCAACTTGGCTTGTTGATTGTGGCAATCATCTGTTTAGTGCGGAAGCCTAAACGGAAATAACCGCCCCATGCGGGACGGCTCTTCCTCAAATACCAGTTGATTGGGAGCAGCCGCCGCGGACACGGCAAGCCACTCGATTGCCCTTAGAGTAACACAATATGCACATATTGTCAATGGCGTTTATATAAAAAATGTGGGAAAGGGCACACCCGCCAAAGTACCGTTTATAAGGTCAAACGTTCATCGTACGATGAGCGTTTTTAGTCTTTTTCAATGAATTCAAGATGTTCAAAGGCGTATCGTAAGGACATATTTATTAATTCATTTCTTGATCGGTTGCTTTTTATTGCTAACTCGTCAAGCTTATCATTAGTTTCGCTGTCAATACGAATGGTCATCGTAACAGATTGTGTATTTTTTGGTTTGACAATAAAGTTCTCTTTCATAAAGCAATCACTCCTGATAATAGTATAAGTGCTTTTCATTTTGCGTGAAAGAGCACAAACAGCAAACAAAAAGAGTGCGACAATGCAAACAAATGTGATTGCAAAAGCAAAGTAATTGTGGTATAATGCACCCAATTAGTGACACGATATTATCGTATTTATGAGAGAATGATATGAAAACATTATTTAAAATTATGCTGACACTATTGGTAACACTCTGTATAACAGCTGGAGTTGCTTTTTTTGCTTATATAAGAGGAAACGATGCAAGCGAAATCAACGAACGCGAAGCTCAAACGCCAAGTGCAGATATATTGCATGATAATGATTATTATATTAACAACCTTCCGTCAAACATTGATATACTCGTTATGGACAATGACATCTATTACCCAAGCAGTGACCGCGAACATGGCGCGTTTCCTATAGCTCAATCGTCTGCATCAATATTGCCTACACGCCCCTTGCACGGAATGATTAGTACCGGGCTTTCTCATTCATTATATATAAGACCGGATGGAAGCTTATGGGCGTGGGGAGAAAACACTTATGGACAACTTGGCAATGGTACATTAACAACTACTTTTACTCCCGTGCGTATTGGCTCAGATTTGGATTGGGTATATGTATCGGTCGGAACAGATTTTTCTTTAGGTATTAAAGCAGACGGCAGTTTATGGAGTTGGGGCAGAAATAATCGCGGTCAACTCGGTGATGGAACGGGGACTGACCGAAGTACACCGGTGCACATTGAACCGGAAACAAGTTTTATGATAATATCTAATGGTAATGGAAATTATTCAATGGAGCCAATATTAACAGAACTGAACTGGATAATTGTAGCTGCCGGCGAGGATTTTTCAATTGGTTTAAAAAGCGATGGGAGCTTATGGGTTTGGGGAAATTTCTTGTTCGGCGGTAATTCTCATGAAATAAATAGAACTCCCACACGCATTGGAGCAGAACTGGATTGGGTGCATGTATCAGCTTGTCGGAACCGCTCGTATGGAATAAGAGGTAATAGCAATGGGCGTTCACTATATAGTTTAGGAGAATTTAATAATAACTACGTATTAAACCATACATTAATTGGGTGGGTTGTTATTAATGGGAATCCCGACTTAATACGAGATTGGGTGAGTATTTCACGAGGTGGGAGTTACATGCTCGCAATAAGAAGTGATGGTAGTTTATGGGGTTGGGGTGAAAAATTTGTTAGATTTTCACACGGGGATGTTCCGGCAATTAATTCAACCGAACCAACACGTATTGGCACAGATTCGGACTGGACAAACATATCTGCCAGTGATTCAGCTAACTCCTCTTGGGCCCATTCCTTGGGAGTCAGAGCAGACGGCACACTTTGGGCTTGGGGAAATGACTTCGGAGGAAGTCTCGGAATGGGGTTAATAGCGGCTGGCTTTACCTCCCCAAGAAAAGTAGGGACCGATTCGGATTGGGTGAATGTAGCTGCTGCAGATAGTCGCTCGTATGGAATAAAATCAGATGGAAGTTTATGGCGTTGGGGTTCAAGTGGTGGTAATTTTATTCATACACCTGAACAAGTAATATTTGATACTCCGCTTATACCTCCTACAATCACAATTACAACACAACCAACAGCAACAACTACATTTACCGCAGGCAGCATAACAGGCAATCTTTCTGTTGCTGCAAGTGTCACAGGAGGAGTAACACCCACATATCAATGGTTTTCAAACACAACAAACAGTACCGTCGACGGCACACCAATAGTAGGTGCGACAGGAACAAGCATTAGTATCCAAACAAACCTTTCTGCCGGCACATATTATTACTATGTTGTTGTTAGTGCTGCCAATGCGACTTCGGTGGTATCAAGCGTTGCAACAGTCACAGTTTTAACTGCAACAAACCCTGATATAGCAGATACGGATGCGGTTGATAACGCTCTTGCATTAATTACTGCTAATAATCCAATACCAAGTATCTCGACTTCAGGTGGTGCTAACGGTTCTGTAAATGAGAAAACGAGTGCGGTTAGAGCTTTTCTTACAGTAATTCCCGGTATGACCGCTCATGGTGTTACTATAACAGTAGATGCTCCCGTTGGTGCTATGTATAATGTTACTGTATCAAAAGGCAATATATCAGAAACTAGACTTATCAGCGTTACAAATTATATTGATACAACGTCTCAGCCACCACCGCCATCGGGATTTAGTGTAACAATAGATAATAACGAGAGTGCCGGAATTATCGGCAGGACACGCACAATAACTGTTGCTCCTCCGAGCGGCGGAAATGTGAACGGAAGATTCCTGTTGGTGCAAATAACAGAGGCAACTTCAGGGAGCAGACCTTCTGTGGTTGCAATGAAGCTTAATGCAACGACGAATATTCCCACAGTTGTAACACTGTCATATCAACAAAGCGGAGCAACTATTGATACATGGTTATTTAACACTTTGGATGATATCAATTTAGTTAGTGCTATACTTCCTTCAATTTTGGCACATTCCACGACAAGGTGATTTTAAGAAATCGAAAGGTCGGTTTTAATGCGGAAATTTATTATTTCACTTGTGATTGCACTGATAATCTGCTTCTCAATAGTGTCTTTTTCTGCACTGGCTGCAGGAACAATAACTGCTACATTATCAAACGGAAATATAACGTATAACGGCAGTGGATTTGACCCTGACACTGAGTATTTCATAAGACTCCTAAATTCAGATAGTACACACCTTATTTCAATGCTTACAGTCGTATCAAACAGCAGTGGTCAGATAAATGCAACTAAAAGTGTTGGCTCTCTTGATGGCGGGACTTATAATGTGATGGTTAATGATGCGAGCGGTGATACTGTCGGTAGCAGTTCATTGCAAGTTCAAGCCGGAAGCTCTGGTGGCGGTAGTAGTGGTGGTTCAAGTGGTGGCGGAAGCGGTGGAGGAAGCGACACAAGCGGAGGTTCAAGTAGTGGCAATGCAGGCAGCAATGATAACGATAACGACGGAAGCAACACAGGCGGAGGTTCAAGCGGTGCTTCAAACTCCGGTTCAAGCGGAAGCCCAAGCTCCGCAAATACTGCGCGGTCGAGCGGAAATACAAACACATTCGGTGCAGTTCCGCAAACAGGAGTGCCGGGGATAACGGGGTTGGTTGTTGCGATGTGTATGTCAATCGGGTTAACTTCATTTTTTGTTGTGAATTTAGTTTGGCAAGTTAAAATTAACAAAGGGAAAGCAAAATAGCACAAGAGAACCGTCCCCTTGTGCTCGAATCGCATACTTGTTCTGCACCTTTTAATAATGTGTCAGGAGAACCGTCCCCGTGGCACATTTTTTTTGTTTTTATTTGTGTTGCATTATGGTATAGTGTTAGTCCGACTAAAAAACACTTCGAGGAGATGTTTATGGATATTAAGAATATTATTTCGCAGATGACTCTTGAGGAAAAGGCGGGGCTTTGCTCGGGGCTTAATTTCTGGGAGACGAAGCCTGTAGAAAGGCTTGGGGTGCCGTCGATTATGATGAATGACGGACCGCATGGTCTGAGGAAGATTAGTACGGGACCGTCGTCGGGGGATAGGGAGAGTGTTCCATCGACGTGTTTTCCGACGGCTGTTTTGACCGCGTGTTCGTTTGATAGGGAGTTGCTGAATGTTATGGGGCAAGCTATCGGGGATGAGGCTGTTGCGGAGGAAGTCCGCATTGTGCTCGGACCCGGGGTGAATATCAAACGCTCACCACTTTGCGGGCGAAACTTCGAGTACTTTTCCGAAGACCCTTATGTCGCAGGGGAGCTATCAACTGCGTTTATTAAGGGTGTTCAGAGCAAGGGCGTAGGCACGAGCCTAAAGCATTTTGCGGCGAACAATCAAGAGACGCGCAGGTGGTCGAGCGATTCGGTTATCGATGAGCGGACACTTCGCGAGATATATTTGCCGGCATTTAAGAAAGCGGTTGAGGACGCAAAGCCGACGACAGTAATGTGCTCCTACAACAGGGTAAACGGCGAGTACGCCTCGGAAAGCCATAGACTCTTAACGGAGATACTTCGTGATGAGTGGGGCTTTGATGGCGTTGTTGTAAGCGACTGGGGAGCGGTGAATGACCGCGTGAAAGGGCTTGCCGCCGGTTTAGAGCTTGAAATGCCGGGCGTAGCTGACCCTTCAAATGATTTGTATATCATTGAAGCAGTCAAAGCGGGAACGCTTAAGGAAGAGGTGCTTGATCTCGCTGTGGAGCGTCTGCTTGAACTGATTATTAAAACAGGAGGGCATGAGCCTGAGAAGAACAAAGGCAAGACCTTTGATGCAGATAAGCATAATGCACTTGCACGTAAAATCGCAGCGGAATCAATGGTTCTGTTAAAGAACGATAATAACCTGCTGCCGCTTGATAAAAACGCCAAGATTGCGTTTATCGGCGAGTTTGCGGAGAAACCTCGCTTCCAAGGCGCGGGCAGTTCACAAGTGAACCCGATAAAACTCACAACGTCACTGGACGGTGCCGCCGAATATGCAAAAGTTACATACTGTAAAGGTTACAGTATCAACTATTGCGACGATGCCGACGAGAAGCTTCAGGATGAAGCAGTCGCGGCAGCAAAAGCGGCAGACGTTTGTGTATTATTCATCGGACTCCCGCCCGCTTACGAATCCGAAGGTTATGACCGCACGCACATGCAGCTGCCGTTCGGACAAGAAGAATTGATTGAAGCTGTGACTGCAGTTAATCAAAATGTCGTCGTCGTCTTATTCAACGGCTCACCTGTTGAAATGCCGTGGATAGACGATGTCAGCAGTGTGCTTGAAGCATACCTTGGCGGACAAGCAGGCGGCGGAGCTGTTGCCGATATTCTTTTCGGGGCAGTCAATCCGTCCGGCAAACTCGCAGAAACACTGCCGATTAAGCTCAGCGATAATCCGTCATACTTGTATTACCTCGGTGAACGTGACGTCACGGAATACCGCGAGGGCATTTTCGTAGGCTACCGCTACTACGACACAAAAGAAATGGAAGTACTCTTCCCATTTGGTCACGGGCTTAGTTACACAACCTTTGAATATTCAAATCTTAAACTTAGCGCGAAGGAAATAGATGACACACAAAAGTTGACAGTATCAGTTGACGTTACAAACATAGGGGATAGAAGCGGCAAAGAAGTCGTACAAGTGTACATATCCCAAACAGAAAAAGACGATAGGCTTATCCGTGCAAATCAAGAGCTTAAAGACTTCGCTAAAATATCACTTGAGCCAAAGGAAACAAAAACTGTAACATTTGAGCTTGATAAATCA
>Ga0123356_10002675_pt1 | contig 18920 bp, 14 predicted proteins | sample TergutEmb28metaG_2_FD_92546 | JGI IMG/M metagenome (GOLD analysis project Ga0123356, IMG submission 92546) | Embiratermes neotenicus P3 segment gut microbial communities from Petit-Saut dam, French Guiana - Emb289 P3 | ecosystem: Host-associated > Arthropoda: Insects > Digestive system > Gut ...
CATGTGACGAAGGATGGGTCGGTGGCGGGGCCGCGGAGTCTTGAGCACATCGTCGACGTGGTCTGCTCCTTTGACGGCGAGCGGCACACGGAGGTTCGGCTGCTGCGCGCCTCGAAAAACCGGTTCGGACCAGCGGAGGAGGTGGGTTGCTTCACGCTCGCCGAGGATGGGATCCACGAAGTCGCCGATCCTTCGGGGCTGTTCGCGCAGTTGGGTTGCGACCCGGTGCCAGGGAATTGCCTGGGCATTTCCATGGAAGGTCGGCGGCCGATGGCGGTCGAGGTCCAGGCCTTGGCCGTCTCCTCCTCCGCGGCGAGCCCAAGGCGCACGACGAGTGGCGTCGACTCCTCTCGTCTCGCCATGGTGCTCGCGGTGTTGCAGCGCCGGTGCGGGGTCACGTTCGGGAGCCAAGACGTCTATGCCTCGACCGTCGGAGGGGCTCGGGTCTGCGAGCCGGGGATGGATCTCGCGGTGGCGTTGGCCTGCGCTTCGGGGCGGTTTGACGTGCCGATTCCCCCGGGGACCTGCGCTATCGGGGAGGTCGGGCTCGGCGGGGAGGTACGTCCCGTGCGGGGTCTGGATCGCCGGCTGGCCGAGGCGGCTCGATTGGGACTGCGCCGGGCTCTTGTGCCTGACAGCGAGGTCGCTTGGGGGCGGCTTGTGCCGGGGGAGCTGGACGTGGTGAGGGTCTCCAGCCTCCAGGGTGCGGTCTCGGCGGTCCTTGCAGGAGAGGAGGTGCGAGTGGGCCGATAGAATAGTCAGGCAACCTGACTTCGATTACATCCCATTCAAGGAGCATTGGTGATGCCTGACGACGCCCCAACGACGTCGCTGTCGCGTCTGGGGTCCGACGCCTTGGCTGAAACCCCTCCTGGTCCTGAGGATCTTCTGCGCGCCACGCTCGTGGACGTCGCGCCCGGGACGGCCCTGCGCGATGGCCTAGATCGCATCATTCGCGGGGGGACAGGCGCGCTCGTGGTGCTCGGTTTCGACGAGATCGTCGCCTCGATCTGCTCAGGTGGGTTCGTCGTTGATGTCGAGTTCACCGCTCCCCGGCTGCGGGAACTGTCCAAGATGGATGGTGCTGTGGTGGTGGACCAGTCGGTCGGGCGCATTGTGCGTGCCGGTGTCCAGCTCTTGCCGGATCCTGCTACGCCGACCACCGAGACGGGTACCCGCCAACGCACCGCGGAGCGGGTCTCCAGGCAAACGGGCTTCCCTGTTATTGCCGTGAGCAAGTCGATGCGAAACGTCGCGGTCTACGCCGGTGGGTTGCGGCATGAGCTGGAGGACACCGAGGAGATTGCGAACCGGGCAAAGCAGGCCGTCGCGACCCTTGAGCGATATCGCGACCGGCTCGATGAGGTCTCGCACACCCTTCTGGCCCTTGAGGTCGAGGACCTGGTGACCGTGCGCGACATCGCCCAAGTGGCACAGCGCCAAGAGATGGTGGCGAGGATCGCCGAGGAGATCGATGGACTCATCCTCGAGCTTGGCCGCGACGGACGTCTGCTGCACATGCAGTACGAGGAGCTCATCCAGGGTGTCGCCGAGAACCGACGCCTGCTGATCAAGGACTACTCACCTCGAATGGCCGGCCCCGAGCAGATCACCGCGACCCTCTTAGGGTTGGCCGGAATCGCCCCCCCTGAACTCATCGAGCTTGAGTCAATTGCCCGGGTACTGGGCCTATCAAAGGGTGCCAACGGCTTGGATCGGGCGGTCTCCCCTCGGGGGTACCGGTTGATCAGCCGCATCCCCCGAATCCCAGAGCCCGTCGCCGACCGTCTGGTGGACCACTTCGGAACCGTTCAGCGCCTGCTCGCTGCCTCGCTGGACGAACTCACCAACGTCGAAGGCGTCGGCGAACAGCGCGGCCGTGCGATCAGGGAAGGACTGTCCCGGATCGCCGAGTCCTCAATCCTCGAGCGTTTCGTGTAGGGGTCTCCGCCCCCACCCGCCCGATAGAACGCCGTTTCCTACACGAAACTCGCCGATTCATGTAGGAGACGGCGTCATATCGGAGCACCCCACCCCCTCGGCGGGGGGGGATCGGGGCGCCTAGATGGGGGTCCAGAGGCGGTCGATGGGCATGACGTGGAGTCGGTCGGCGTAGGTGTAGGAGCGAGGGCCCATGGTGAGCGCGACACCTGCCACGAAGCGGTTGCCCAGCCGCTCTCGCAAAGTCGTCAGGCCCGAAAAGTCGCGGCTCGAGACGCGTTCTGCTGCCTTTGCCTCGAACGCGAGGACTCGTCCGTCATCGTGCTCAATGATCAGGTCGACTTCCGCCACGTCGACGGTACGCCAATGCCCGAGGGTGACCGGCACGTCGAGCCATGAAGCCTGCTTCCGTAACTCACCGACAACGAAGGTCTCCACCAGGTGTCCGAACTCCGTGAGGGTGGCGGCATCGCCCGCGGCCAGCTTGGTCGGACTGACTCGCATAAGTCGAGCAGCAAGCCCTGAGTCGACGATGTGGATCTTTGGACTGCCCGTCGCCCGCGAAGTCAGCGTTTTGCCCCACGCCGGAAGCCGGGCCACGAGAAACAGGTCCTCCAGCAGGCGGATGAGGGACTCGACGGTGTCCCATGACGCCTTCAAGTCTTGGGCGAGATTGGCGATGTTGAGGACCTGTCCGGTGCGGCCGGCCAGCCTGGCGAGCGCCTCGGCCAGCAAATGACGCTGACGAAGTCGTGACAGCTGTGCCGCGTCGCGCTCGGTGGACTGGCGGACGTAGTTGTCAAACCATCGGCTCCGCGACCGCTCAGAGGACCACGTCATTGCGATCGGGAATCCACCCACGACCAGGCGTTCCACATACTGCGCTCGCTCGGTTTCGGAACGCGGATGAGCGGCGACAGCGTCGCTGGGGGCTTCGAACAGGTACTCCAGGAGGTTCTCGTGGACGTTGGCGATTTCCCCTTGGGAGAGCGGCCAGAGAACAAGGCTGTGGAACCGACCGGTCAGGGCCTGAGCTGTCATCGGCAAGGCGTCGTGCCGCGTCGACCCAGTCAGAATCGCCGTTCCTGGAATCGCGCCTTGAGAGTTGAGACGCGCCTTCAGCGCGTCTAGCAGCACGGGGACCCGCTGATACTCGTCCACGCACACCGGGCGAGGCCCTGCCACCGTCAACATGGGGTTCGCCCCCGCCGCGTCACGCTCGATAGGAGCGTCGAGGTCAACAACTCCGACCCCGTGCTCGTCGGCCACGCGTCGCAGTAAGGTCGACTTGCCGACCGACCGTGGCCCATGCAAAGCGACCACTGGTTCGTCCAGCAACAGGTCCCTTACGACCTCCTCGGCTCTTCGGGTCACAACCTGGTCAAACATCCTGACACCCTACCACGAAATCGGAATCGCGAGGTACCTAAACTCGGAATCGCGAGGTGCTCAAAGTCGGAATCGCGAGGCACTCAAACCCGGAATCCTGAGGCACTCAAGGTCGGAATCCCGAGGGCGGTCCGCTGCCACCGCCACCACCCGCGACGACACCGGTAGCACCCACAACGCCGCCACGCCCCTGCGCGCCACCGCTTACGCCGCCCCCACCCGCCCGATAGAACGCCGTTTCCTACACGAAACTCGCCGATTCATGTAGGAGACGGCGTTATCTCGAAGCACCCCCACCCCCACGGCGGGGGGGCGCCTAGATGGGGGTCCAGAGGCGGTCGATGGGCATGACGTGGAGTCGGTCGGCGTAGGTGTAGGAGCGAGGGCCCTTAGTGAGCGCGACACCTGCCACGAAGCGGTTGCCCAGCCGCTCTCGCAAAGTCGTCAGGCCCGAAAAGTCGCGGCTCGAGACGCGTCTGCGGCCTTGGCCTCGAATGCGAGGACTCGTCCGTCATCGTGCTCCACTATCAGGTCGACTTCCGCCCCGTCGGAGGTGCGCCAATGCCCGAGGGTGACCGGCACGTCGAGCCACGAAGCCTGCCGTGTCAACTGGGTACCGGGCAAAGGTCACCAACTGCCCGTCGCAGGCGGCCACATCGGCGTACACCGTGTGTTCTGCCACAGCCTCAGCCCCCATACGAAAGCTGATGTACGATGCGGGAATTGACTCACACCAACACAAGAGACTGGAGGCAACAATGAGGATGACTTCACGAAGGGCGTCGTTGGCCATCGCTGCCATGCTTGCGGCCGCTCTCGCCCTCCCCGGTTGCGCGAGCACTAGCGGAACGAGCTCCGACGCTCCCGTTGAGGAGGGCGTCACCGCGCACGCAGGGAAGCTGGCACCGGACGTGGCAAGGGACGCGGAGGCCTCAGGCGTGCGGGAGGGTTCCGAGCCAACAGACGATTCACCGGCGGCCGACCCCACTTCCCCCCCTGACAGCCTGGTCAAACTGACAGACAAGCAGGCAACAGAGGCCAGGAAGGAAGCGCGCCGCACCTGGACCGTCGAGCTTGCCGACCCCCACGAGTCGGAGACCGTCCTGACCGACGACCCAAAGGATGGCGACGACGTTGCCGCGCAGTTGGCGCTCATCGGTAGCTGGCTCACCTATCTTGGCATCGACGACGGGTTCTCTGGCCTCGTCTTCGATAACACCAGCCGGTCGGTCGACGCCTACTGGAAGGGAGACCCGCCCAAGGCCGTCACAGAATTCCTGGACGGCGTGCCGACATGGGCCACCGTCACTATTCACCCCAGCGCCCGGTATACCCGCTTGGAGATGCAGGAAGCCGCCGAGCGGTTCATCGCCTGGGATACCGATCACCAGTACGGCGCGACCAGCCTGGCACCTCGCCACGACGGCACAGGCCTTGACGTCCAGGTGAGCAGTCTCGCGGCCCTCAGGAGGAGCGGCGATCTCGCAGTGCTCAAGACAGCCATCGACGAGTGCTTGGACCAGTCGGCCCGCGGCATCGCACATGGGTCGCAGCGGAGGCAGGTTCCTTCGGGCACAACAATCACCGAAGGCAGCACCACGCCCACCTCGCGTGACGTGCCGACCAGCCCGTACAAAGCCGGCGGACGCTACCGTGTGATGACTGCGGGCAACCCCTGTAGCCTGGGCTTCCCTGTGCTGGCGAATGGGGTCTCGTACCTGATGTCGGCGAACCACTGCATCCCGGACCACAACCACGGTCTCCGCGCAGGATACTCCACGTCGGGCACGGTCATTGCAAACGCCTCCGACGTGACCGGGTCTGAGACCCAGGACTACCTTCGGATCAAGCCAACAGCCGGCCAAGGGACAACCGGGAAGGTCATCACCGGTGCTTGGAACTCGACGAGCACATCTGCCGTCAAGGGCTGGGCAGCATCAAGCGAGAACCAACCCGTCTTCCTCTCTGGCGCGTCGTCCGGACAGCGGAATGCCATCATCTCCCAGATCAACGTGCCCACCATGTTGCCCTACACCACAACCTGGGTCAAAATGCACGTGGTCCAGGCCAATCCGTCCAGCGGAATCGTGGTCGCACAGGGAGATTCCGGCGGGCCGGTCTATTCGACGGCAACGGGAGGAGTCGCGGCAAGAGGAATCATTTCCGCCATGGAAGCCTCGTGGGTCTGTCACAGCGGCGACACTTCTCTGGCCCCAGAGATCAGGGGAAACTACCGCTGCTCAAGCACGGCTCGCTTCGTTCCGATTCGGACGACTCTCGACCTGTTCGGGCTGGCCCTACAGACCAGCTAGGAGGTCGATTCCCGGTATGGCCGACAACGCTCACCGCTGAGCCGTGGGAACGCTCCCGGCTGAATCGGCTCGGGCCGAGATCCGTCCATGCCGCCGATCCTTGCCAAACCGTGCGTTCATGGAGGCTGTCCAGGGGCCTGTCCCCCGGTCACAGCTCGATGGGGTCCAGAGGCGGTCGATGGGCATGACGTGGAGTCGGTCGTCGTAGGTGTAGGAGCGAGGGCCCATGGTGAGCGCGACACCTGCCACGAAGCGGTTGCCCAGCCCACCAAGGTCAAAGCAATCAAGGCCGCCAAGACCAGCACCATCAAGGTCAAGCACGGAAAGACCAAGCGCCTATCGGTAGCGCCCACCCCTCCGGGCGGCACCCTGACGAAGATGCACACCTTCAAGTCCTCCAACTCCGTGGTCGCCACCGTAGACAAGACCGGCCTGATCACAGCCAAGAAGAAGGGTGAGACCAAACTCACCGTCTCCCTCGCCGGAAAGAAGACCACCCTCCTCATCCGCGTCACCTAACAGGGCAGCACCTGGACACTGCCGTTGACCAGGCGCCACCTCGTCTTGGCAAGGTAGGCGACGGTCTCTCTCGGGTCGCGGTGTCCTCGATTCCCGAGCCATTCGCGCGGTGGTCCAGCGACCACTGCCTCACACCCACACCGATGGTGGTCCCATGCCTGGTCAGACAGCCTGAAACCGCCCCCAAAACCGGAATCCCGAGGTACCTAAACTCGGAATCGCGAGGTGCTCAGAGTCGGAATCCCGAGGCACTCAAACCCGGAATCCCGAGGGCGGTCCGCTGCCACCGCCACCACCCGCGACGACACCGGTAGCACCCACAACGCCGCCACGCCCCTGCGCGCCACCGCTTACCCCGCCCCCACCCGCCCGATAGAACGCCGTTTCCTACACGAGACTCGCCGATTCATGTAGGAGACGGCGTTATATCGAAGCACCCCCACTCCCGCGCGCCTCCTCGGGGGACCTTCAGTTCCACTGCTCCTTCTGACCGCTCCCCCAAGCCCTTAGTTTCAAGGAAACCACTCCCCAGTCCGACATGGAGGCGCTCAGCACTCCCTAGTCCGACATGGAGGCGGCCGGGGCTGGAGGAGGCGGCCGGGGCTAGCGGAGGTCGAAGACTGTGTCGTTGGACTTGGCGCCGGCTATCCCGCACGGGGAAAGATGCCGCCCTGTAGACTCTGCACAAGTCCGTTTGTCGATCCAGGAGGAAGCAGTGGACGTCGCGACCATCTCAGCCGGTGGCCAGGTTGCACTACCGACCGAGGTTCTCCAGCGCCTTCAACTTGGCCCCGGAGACGAGGTGGTCTTCGCCGTCAACGACCAGGGAGAGACCATTGTGGCGCAGCCCGGAATCGCCGCGTTGCTTAGGGCTCAACAGGCCTTCAGCGGTGCCGCAGATGAGGCCGGACTTGGATCCGAAGACGACGTCCAGGCGCTCGTCGAAGAATTCCGCTACCCCGCATCCGCGAAGCTCGCCCGATGAGGCGTCGGGTCCTTGCTGACACAAACATCCTCATCTCGGCCTTTTTGTTCCCCGGCTCTGTGCCTGACCGAGCACTCCAGCACATCCTCACCCGTGACCACCTCGTGCTGACCGAGTGGATCCTCAACGAGTTCGCACGGGTGTTAGCAAGGAACTGGCCCAATCGCGCCGACGCCGGTCGTGCTTTCCTTGAAGCGATCGACCACGACCTCGCAGCGCCCACCGAGACGGCGCTGAGGATCTCCGATCCAGGAGACCAACCCATACTTGAGGCCGCGATCGGCGGTAGTGTAGACATACTGGTCACAGGCGACAAGCGCTTCTTCTCCCTCGGCCTCCACCGTCCCAGAATTCTCTCCGCCCGCGAGTTCCTTGAGCTCCCACCCACTGTGACGTAGCCAAGTCCGATCAGACAGGACACGGTCAGCACGGCCAGGTTCAGCAAGAACCGGAAACTGGGGAGTGGTTTCACTGAAACTAACCCAACTGAAACTAACCCCTTAGATTCAAGGAAACCACTCCGCAGTTCGACATGGAGGAGGCGGTCGGGGCTAGCGCAGGTCGAAGACTGTGTCGTTGGACTTGGCGCCGGCGATGGTCGCGATGATGTGGTAGGTGCCGGGGCGCGGCTCGGGCAGGCCTGGGTCGCAGGTCTCGTTGGAGCGGTGGCGGTCCCAGGAGACGGGGAGGTTCCCTACTGCGCCCGCCTCGAGGAGGGTCGGCTGGCCGGGGCCGGGCTCGGCGGTGGAGCAGTCGTCGGAGTCGAAGATGCGGTCGGAGCCTGAGGTGACGTGGATCCTTGTTGCCGCCGGGTCGAGGGCGCAGCGGATGGCGCTCGTGTTGGTCACCTCGGCTGTGAAGGTGACGGGCTCGCCTGCTCCGAAGGCCCGCGAATCCGGGGTGAGGTCAATCGCGAGCGCACCCTTGGTGCAGGGTTCGGCCTCCGGCACGGGCGGGCTCTCGGCAGCGGCAGACGCGGACGACTCGACGGGAGTCTGGGCGACCTTGGGCTCGTCTCCCCCGGAGGTTGCCGCCTTGATAATCATCCAGATCAGGAGGATGAGGACGACCAACCCCAGGAGCACGACCGCGCGCCGCCGCCAGTACACCGACGTGGGTTCCGGCCCCGCTGGGCGCAGCAGTGTGCTCACGGCCCCACCCTAGGCGCAACCGAGGCGCGAATCACCTCGCCCGGCGGCGTGTCGCGGGTTTGGCTCTGGCACTGGCGAACAATCTACGGCGAAGGCGAGGATCGGGGGCAACAGGACAACGCCGCCGGCGCGAATCACCTCGCCCGGCGGCGTGTCGCGGGTTTGCCTACTCATAGGCGAGAGCTTGGAGGATGGGAACGCGGGACGCTCGGATCGCCGGCCACACCGCAGCCACGACACCGACTGCCGCGGCGCCGACAAACAGACCGACGATGGCGGCCCATGGGATGGCAAGAACACCCAAGCCCATCGAGGCGGCGACCGACGGGAGGATGGCGGTGATCCCCACACCAGCGCCGATGCCCAGCACCGCGCCAAACAGAGCGATGAGGATCCCCTCAATCACCATGGTCCACGCGAGTTGGCCTCGTCCGAGCCCAACCGCGCGCGTCATCCCAATCTCTTGAGTGCGTTCGATGACGGACAGCGCCAGTGTGTTGATGACGCCCAGGACAGCGATGATCAGTGACAGGGCGAGCAGGCCGTAGAGGATGTTGAGCATCTGCCGGATTTGCCCGGCGATGAAGTCCGTGAACTCCTCGCCATCCATCACCCCGATCGTGTAGTACGGAGCGACGATGGCGTTCAGCTGCTCCCGTACTTCCGTCGCGTCGACACCGGGGTCAAGTGCGATGACGGCTTGGGGGTAGGTCACGAGCTGCTCGAGCGCCTCGGCGGGAACCAGTTGCGCGAGTGTCTCCTCGGAGATCGTCACCCTCATGGAGGTGGCAGCTGAGGCGACAATGACCTGGACCGGCAGCTCGGTCGTCACTTCGTAGGGGGTGTCCGGCGCAATGGTGACCGACACGAGGTCACCCACAGCCACGTCGTGGTCTGATGCGAATGCCTCGTGGAGACACAGGCCCGTCCCGAAGTCCTCAGCCCGTCCGTCGACGATTTCCATGGTGAAACCCTTGGTGAGGACCTCAGGATCCCCGGAAGCGATCCACGGCGGTTCCCCGAAGAGACCACCTTCTCCGTGGGGGTTAGGACTCCCGGAGGCCTTGGCATTCGCGGCAACTCCCGAGATGGCGCCAAAGGGCATGACCTTGATGCCGTCAATCTCTCGCATCTCGTCGAGGGCCGCCGCTGGGATGCCGATCACGGACTCCTGGCCGTCAAGGATGAAGTCGGCCGCTAGCTGCTCCTCCACGAGGCTCGAAACAGACGCCGAGGTCGATGACGAGATCACGGCCGTGGCGCCAACCAGGGCCATCCCGATCATGAGGGCCGCGGCCGTGTTGGCCGTCCGACGCTTGTTGCGCGTGAGGTTGCGTTGGGCGAGCTTCCCGAAAGGTCGGCTGAGCGCAGAGAACGGGATACCCAACACACGGGTCACTCCCGGCCCGAGCACCGGCGCGACGACGATGAGGCCCAGGAGGAGGACCGCAGCGCCCGCGCCAAGGAGAGCGCCGCCATCGTTCGCAGCACGATGGGCCGCGACTAGGAGGGTGACTCCTGCGACGGACAGGACCGCGCCGGTGGCGCCGCGGAGCAGAAGACGGCGCTCCTCGGGGGGACCGCCGGGGCGCATGGCCTCGACGGGGGCGACGCGACCGGCGCGGCGGGCGGGAAGGGCGGCGGCGACCATCGAGACGGCGACACCGAGGGCCATCGGGATGAGAATGCCGGGAAGGGAGACGGGGATAGCGCCGGACAAAGGCATTCCGACGTGGTCAAGGAGGCGTCGGATGATCGCGACGAGGCCGAAGCCGCCGCCGATTCCCAGCACCGCCCCGAAGAGTCCGACGATGCCGGCCTGCGCCACGAAGGAGACGATGACCTGGCGAGGTGAGGCGCCGAGAGCCCTAAGAAGCGCCGACTCGCGAAGGCGCTGGCGAACCACCATTGCGAAGGTGTTGGCGATGATGAAAGCGCCAATGAACAGGGCGATCGCGGCGAAGATGAGGAGGAAGGTCGACATGAATCCCAGCATCGAGTTGATCGACTCTCGGGCGGTGTCCTGCGCTTGCTGGCCGGTCACGACCACGGCGTTGCTGTCGGCGGGGAGGATTGTGCGGATCGCGGCGGCGAGCTCGTCCTGGCTGACACCGTCGGCGGCGCGGGCGGTGATCGTGGGGACGGCGCCGGTGGGGGCGTAGGCAGCTTTGGCGATCGCCTCGTCCAGCCCGACGATGACGGCCCCTGCGTAGACGGTGCCCTCCTGTGAGGCGATCATCCCGACGACCTCGACGTCAACGGGGGCGGCCGTGTTGATGAGGACCTTGGTCGAATCGCCGATGGCAAGGCCGGCGCGGGTCGCCGTCTGCTCTTCGAGGACGATCTCGCCCGGCCCGACGGGGGCGTGTCCGGTGATGGCGAATCCCTGGTCGAGGAGGAGGTCCTCGACGAAGCCCATGCCGAAGGAGGGGGCTCCTGCCGAGGTCACGCGCGTTCCGTTGGCCCCGACTAGGGTGATGGGGCCCTGGTATTCGGCCTGCGCCCACTTGACCTCGTCAAGCTGGGAGATGGGTTCGACGAGCGTGTCGGGGAGCAGTCCGGGAACCGCGCCGGTGATGCCTGTGAGGTCGAGCGGATTGTCGCTCTTCGCGCTGACAAAGACGTCGGCGCCCATGGATGAGGAGATGATGCCATCGAAGGTTGAGGCGAGCATCGAGCGAAAAGCAAACGTGCCCGCGACGAAGGAGACTCCCAGGACGACCGCGAGGAGCGACATCCCGAAGCGAACCGGATGGTGGCGCACATCGCGCCAAGCAAGGCGGAACATCAGCTGATCCTCCCTGCTGCCTCAGCAGTGGCCGTTGCTGCGTTCCGGAGGGGAGCTTCGCACTCTCCAGGGCGAGGGCCGCCATCGTGCGAAATGTGGTGAAGGGTGTCGAGGATGGTGGCCTCCGTCGGATGGGCGAGGTCAGCGGCGATGTTGCCGTCAACGAGGAAGAGCACCCGGTCCGCGTAGGCGGCGGCGGAGGGGTCGTGGGTGACGATGACGAGAGTCTGGCCGAGCTCGTCAACGCTGCGCCGCAGGAACGTGAGCAGGTCGCGGGAGGCGGCGGAGTCGAGGTTGCCGGTCGGCTCGTCGGCGAAGACGATGGCGGGACGGGCGATCATCGCGCGGGCGCAGGCGACGCGCTGCTGCTGGCCGCCCGACAGCTCGCCGGGGCGATGGTCGAGCCGGTCGGCCAAGCCGAGGACGGCGACCATGCGCTGGAGCCAGTCTCGGTCGACTTTGCCGTGGGCGAGTTCGACGGGGAGGGTGATGTTCTCCTCGGCGGTGAGGGTGGCGACCAGGTTGTAGGCCTGGAAGATGAATCCGATCTGGGTGCGACGCAGGCCCGTGAGCTGCCGCTCCTTCATGTGCGTAAGGTCTTGGCCGGCCAGCGTCACGGTGCCGGAGGTGGGGCGGTCGAGGCCGGCGAGCAAGTGCATCAGCGTCGACTTGCCCGAGCCGGACGGACCCATGATGGCCGTGAACTGCTGGGGAGCGAAAGCGACATCAATGCCGCTCAGGGCGTGAACGGCGGCCTCGCCCTTGCCGTAGACCTTGGTTAGGCCTGCGGCGCGGGAGATCGCAGAGGTGTTAGGCGCGCTAGGCGCGGGGATGGACGTGGGGGGCGCACTAGGCGCTGGGTGGACATCGGTTGTTGTCAGCATGCTGCCAGTCTTGCAGGGCGATGTGGCCGATCCCATGGGGGACCGCCCGGAAGCAACCCTGGTCTTGACACCCCCCAACCCTGAGTCCACCCCGGGGTCCTCCCCCAACCCCACTCACGCCATAGCAGAAGTCACAAGTCCATGAGCAGAAGTCACAAGTCCGGGTTTTGGCTCCTGCGGCAAATTCGGGCACTCCTGTGACCTGGGCAAACGCTCGACGTCGTGGAGGGTGGCTGCGTCGAAACCTGGGTTTGTGACTTCTGCTCTGGGGGGGTGGTGAGGAGGGGGCTATGGGGTGGTTTTGGTGTCGGGTTGGGGGAAGCGCCAGGCGCCGGGGTTGATGTGGCGGTGGGTGGAGAGGTGGGAGGCGATGAGCTGGGTGAATACGGCTTGGGCGGCGGCGGTGGCTAGGCCGGGGGCTGGGAGGTCTAGGCAGAAGGTCAGGGGGTCGCCATCGGGCGGGGCGGGGGTGGGGCCGGCGGCGAAGCGGAGGGTGGGGACAAAGGCGGCGCGGAGTTGGGCGGCTAGCGTGCGCTCGCGGGCATCGCCGAAGAGTAGGACACCGGGCTGGGGAACCACGGGGTCACCGGGCATGACGATGGGGAGCGTTGCCTGACCCCAGTGTCCGTCGCTCGCCGAGGTGTTCCAGGGGCGCGAGCCGAGGGATTCCATGGGGCCGTGGAGGTATTGGCGCAGGTGGTGGGGGGCCGCGGGGAGGGCGCAGGCTTCGCGCAGCAGGAGGGCCGCGGCTTGGGCGGCGCCATAGTCGGGGCCGTGGCCCACGATGTCGAGGGCGGTCATCGCGTCGAGAGTCTCGGCAAGATACGGGGCCGCGGGGCCGAACTGGGCGTAGGTGCGTTCGGCGGCGGCCATGAGCTCGACCGGGTGGCCCAGGCTCATCGCGCAGGTCTCGGCGAGCGCGGCCATAGCCACCAACGTGCAGGAATACCCGCTCACGTACACTCCCGCGTCAATCACTCCACCGAGGGGGACGATGGCGGCCCCTGGGCATGCTTCAACGAGCGGCGAAGTGGCCCCGTCAGTGATAACAATCCGCTGGCCAGGGCCGAGCGCCTGGGCTGCGGCTAGGGGTTCGGTCGAGTTCCCGGATTGGGAGATGAGCACGTAGTGGTCGGCGGTCAGGCCCGCGAGTGCGGCGTCGCGGGCGGCGAGGGCTTCGAGGTTGATGGCAGCCACGCCCCGAGGGCGCAGGGACTCGACCAGGATCTGTCCGGCGTGGGAGGCGGCCCCGATTGCGATAACCCACAGGCTCTGGCCCGGGCGCCAGGCAAGGGGAGTGGCCGCTGCGAGGGCGTCGTCGGCGACCTCGGCGGTGTGCCTCATCTGGGCGAACTGCGACTCGGTGACCTGGGAAATCGTGGGTTTGGGCGTCATCGTGCGCGCTAGGCCTTGACGGCGCCAGCGACGAGGCCTGAGGTGACGTAGCGCTGGAAGATCGCGGCGAGGATGACAGGGGGGAGGGCCGCTAGGACGCCGCCGGCGGCGACTTTGCCGAAGTCCGTGATGTATCGACCGGCAAACTCGGAGATGGCGACGGGCACGGTCTTCGACGCGTTGGAGTTGGAGAAGATCAGGGCATACATGAACTCATCCCACGCCAGGAGGAAAGCGAACATGGCCGCCGCGAAGATCCCCGGGCGGGCCGAGGGCAGGACCACGTGCCACAGGGCTTTCAGGCGTGAGGCCCCGTCAATCCACGCTGACTCCTCGATCTCCAGGGGAACGGTGATGAAGTAGTTGGATAACGTCCATAAGACGAACGGCACCACGAGCGAGCAGTCAACGAGAATCAGGCCCATCACGGAGTCGAGTAGGCCGATGTTGTAGAGGATCATGTAGAGGGGGACGAGGAGCGCGACCTGGGGAAGCATGTAGGTGAACAGGAAGGTCATGAGGATCGCGCGGCGGAACTTGAAGCGCAGGCGTGCGAAGGCGTAGCCGCCCAGAGTCCCGACGAACAGGGAGACTAGGACGACAGACGAGGCAATGACGAGTGAGTTTCGCATCGCGGCCCGGAAGTCTTTGCCCGCAGCCGAGGTGAAGATATCGATGTATCGATCAGGGTAGAACTTGCCCGGGACCCAGGGAAGGGGGCGGGCGACTAGTTCGGCCTGAGTCTGGAAGGAGGCGAGCACCATCCAGCCGAAGGGGGCCAGCAAGAGGAACCCGGCGAAGACGGCCGTCAGGTAGATCATGACCTTCTTGGTGCGGCGGCTCATAGCAGACTCATCTCGCTACGTCGCAGCGCCCGAAGGTACAGCGCTGACAGGATGGCGATGGCAGTGACAATCATGTAGGCAAGCGCCGAACCCACGCCATACCTTTGATCTCGAATTGCCGTGTAGTAGGTGTACAGCGCAATCGTCTTGGTGCCGTCGGCGGGTCCACCGCCGGTCATGATGTAGATGACGTCGAAGACCTTGAAGGCCTCAATGATGCGGTAGATCATGACGATCGATATCGAGGGGACGAGGAGGGGAAGCGTGATGGATCGCAGGGTGCGGATCGCCCCTGCGCCGTCAATGCGGGCGGCTTCGTAGGTCTCCTGGGGGATCGAGGTCAGGCCCGCCAGCAGCATGAACGCCACGACGGGAACGGTCTTCCAAACGTCAGCCACGATCACCATGTTCATCGCGAGCAGTGGGGAGCCGAGCCAGATCTTGTCCTCAGAGATCAGGCCCAGCTGGGTGAGAATCGCGTTGAGCGAACCGAACTGAGGATTGAAGATGCCCTTCCACAGGGCGCCCGAGACCACCGTAGGGACGGCCCAGGGGATCACGACAATGGTGCGTAGAAGCCAGCGACCTCGGATTCTGGCGTTGAGCAGACCGGCGAGGGCCAGTCCCAGCACCAGCTCGATCGCGGTGGAGACGACGGTGAAGTACAGGGTCCTGTTCATCGAGGACCAGAACGCCGGGTTCTTCCCAACCTTGGCGTAGTTGGACAGGCCCACAAACTCAGCGTTGGGCTCCATGACCGACGTGACGTTCTCCACCGAGGTCACGCCCGTCCGAACGATGGGATAGACGATCACCCCGAAGACCACGATGGCGGCCGGCAGGAGCATCCAGACCGCCATCCGGGTCTGGGCACGGCTGCCAGCGCGGCGAGGACGTGCTCGTTCACGTCCTCGCCGCGCTTGAGTAGCACCGGCGCTTGTTCTCAAGGACATCGTGTCCTACAGTCTCGCGCCGTGATCGCTGTCACTCCAAAACCGCTACTCAGCTGCCGCCGCCGCGACCGCCGCATCCATGGCCTCCTGGATCGGCTTGGCTCCGGAGAGGGCCGCCTGCAGCTGAGCCTGTAGGGCGTCTGAGGCCGCTTGGTAGTTCACAACAGTCGGACGCAGGATCAGCGTGGCCAGCGCCTCAGGTGCCGCGGCGAAGAGCTCGGGCGCCAGGGAGGTGATGGCCTCATCGGTGTAGGAGGCCTTCCAGTTCGGCAACCAGCCCGTGGGGTACTTGTTCTGCTCCCCCGGACCCGTCACGTACTCGATGAACTTCCAGGCTTCCTCGACATGCTTGGAGCCGGTGCCGATCGACAGCGCCATGGCGCCGTTGATGCCAGGCCGATCGCCACCCGGGCCCTTAGGCGTCGGGAGCAGACCGATCTTGCCGACCACGTTTGACGACTCGGCATCCTGGAGACCATCGAAAGAGTCCTCCCAGTTGAGGGCAAAGGCTGCCTCACCCTGAGCCATGGTCTTGTGGACATCGTCCTCGAGGAAGACGAGCGAGCCGGGGTTCGACAGACCATCGTCGATGGTCGCCTTGAGCCACTCGACCGCCTGAATACCGGCGCCCTGGTTGACCGCGAGATTGCCATCTGCATCCGTGAACTGGCCGCCGAAGGAACCGAGGATCTGGCCGTAATCACAGACCGACGCCTCTTCCTGCTTCAAGCTCCACGCCAAGGGGTACTGGACCAGGCCAGCATCCTTGATCTTCTGGGCAACGGCGAGCACGCCATCCCAAGTGTCGAGGTCAGCAGCAGTCGCGCCGACGGCCTCGACCATCTCTTGGTTGTAGTAGAAGTACTTCGTGGAGGGCCCCCACGGGACACCCCACATCTTTCCTTCGAATTCGGCGGTGTGATAGGCGCCGCCGAGCATGTCCTCAGCCCAGCTGTCCGGATACCGGTCTGTCACGTCGAGGACAATGCCCTTCGTCGCGAACTCTGCGGGCCAGATCACATCGATCAGCACGATGTCGAGGGTGCCAGCGGGAGCGGCGGTCACGATCTTGTCGTGGAGCGCCTCAAACGCGACGTACTGCGCGTTGATCTTGATGTCCGGGTTGTCGGCCTCGAAAGCCTCGATCATGGAGTTGATCTGCTCTTCGCTGTAGCCGGCCTGCTTCATGAACAGGGCGTTGAGTTCGGTCTTGCCGCCGTCTCCGCCTCCGTCTGACTTGCTGCACGCCGACAGCCCTGCTGAGCCGACGAGTGCCATGGTCGCGAGCGCCGCGATGAGTGCGACGCCCTTCTTCGTATGAATCCTCATTGGTTACTCCTTAGTGCGGGTTTTTCTTCGGTGTTTCTCGTTGTTGCGTGGGTGCCAAGTCCTCGCGCAAGCGCCAAGGCACCCTCCACGGGTTCGCGGCACAGCACCGTCACGTTGAGCTCGGGAGCCATTTCCCCCAATTCGCGCACGATGGCGTCCCTTAGGCTCGACTGCCTCGTCACCACAGATCCGCCCAAGACCACGTCCGTTCCCTGCGCACCACGGGCACGCAAGCGGACGACGTCTCGGGCGAGAGCTGCGGCGCCCTCGTTGATGACTGCTGCGGCCAGGGGATCTCCCTGGTCTTGCGCCTGAAAAACGATGGGACACAGGGAGCCCCATCGGGTGACTTCGGCATCGTCGGTGAAGGCATAGGCCAACGCCACCGGATCGGCCGAGCCGTAGTGCTCCTGCAAGGCGAGCGCCAGAGGTCCTGGGCGAGCGCCGTCATCGTGCGCCACTGCGACGGCGATGACGGCTTGCCGGACCAGACCGGGAGCGCTGCCGGGATCTCCCAGAAGCCAGCCATACCCCCCGATCTTGGTCAAATGACCCTGGTGATCTCGACCCACGGCGATTGAGCCCGTGCCGACGACGACGGCGATTGCCGGCCCCAAGCCCATGGCGGGACCGAACAGCTCGGCGTCGTTGTGCGCGGCGACGGGGCCCCTTCGGTGGGCGGAAAGCCACCCGGCGAAGGTGTCGCATTGTTCATCGGTGTCGCACCCGCTGGCGCCGACGGCCAGAGGCGCATCCAGGTCGGCGGCGGCGTCGGGGATTTGCTCCAGCAGGCGGGTCGCGTTGCCGGGATCCGACAGGAGGGCGCCTCGTCGCCAGGACGCGGAGGGTCGGGTCACTACCTGGACGTTGCCATCTGGGCAACTCCAGGCGATGCGGGTGGAGGTCCCACCCACGTCAATCCCGATGTTCATCAGTCCTGCCTTGCGCGGCTTCCCGTCGTTAGGTCCCGACACCCTTGCCGGTTTTCCCACAGGGTAACAGGGCTGGGGAGTCGGCGCGAGCCAACGGCCCTGGCCTGGGCTCACAGGTCTAGACCGGAGGAAGGGATTCGCAGGTGAGCCATTCGTCAATGACTCGGCGGGCGATGGCGCCGGGAACCGAGAGTCGAACCTCGCCTCGCTCCAGGGCTGCGGCTAGTTCGGCGCGGGTAAACCAGCGGGCGTCGCTCAGTTCCACCTGGTCAACGAGGATATTGGTGCTTCGCGCATGGGCGTCGAAGGCACACATCAGCGAGCGCGGCATGGGCCAGGATTGGGAACCTAGGTAGCGCACATGGTCCACCTCAATCGCCGTTTCCTCGGCGATTTCCCGAATCACCGCCTCCTCGAGCGTTTCCCCCGCCTCGACATACCCCGCCGGCAGCGAGTAGCGCTTCTCGACCCAGGCGGCCCCGTGCGCCAGGAGAATCCGATCCGCATCATCACGAATGCGCACGATGACGACCGGATCGGTTCTCGGGTACAACTCGCCTTGGTCCTGGGGACAGGTGCGGACCCATCCCGAGTCCGTGACTTCGGTTTGGCTTCCGCATTCGGGGCAGTGGGTCGCCACCGGGTGCCAGCCCGCCAGGGCCGAGGCGGCCCGCGCCACAGCCTCGTCAATGGCGCTGAGCTGGGGGCTTAGGTGGCCCAGGCTGAGCCAATCGACCTTGTCGGGCCAGGGAAGCAGGTGAGGGGGCTTGGGCGATTCCGCGGCTTTCGCGGCTCGGAAGGTCGGCATCTCCTGCCCGAGCAGTAGGGCGATGTAGTCGTGGGTGTTGAGGCCAGCATCCGCGCCGAGGTAGCAGGTGATCGCCTGTTCGCGCAGGTCGGAAGCCTGATCGGGGGTGAGGTAGGGGATGTGGCGAGTGCCGTCATCGTGCGCAATGGTCGGAATGAGGCCGTGGGCGACGATGATGACCCGCGTGGTGGGCGCCGTCCAGAGGTCGTCGAGGAGGTGAGGGTCGGGGCGAAGGTGGGCGCGCCGGTCCAGGGCGGGGCGATCATCGCTGGGCACCCTGCCACGGTAGCGCGGTCGCCGGTGGTGCGGGTCAGCGGAGGGGATGGAGGGCGGCGGCGGTTTTTTTTGCGGAAGGCTCTTGGGTCGCGTGCGGCGCGGGAGCTGGCAGATGGGCGAGATGAGTTCTAGCGTGGGGGCGTGCCTGGTGTGTCCATTCACCCCTATGCCCTGGCGGCAATGGCGGCATCGGCGGTCCCTGACCTCGATGTCGTCGGTGTGAGCACGGCGCGAATGGGGACGGACTACCTCTTTGCGCTCGTCGAAGACGGGGTGGGGCGGTCGTGGGTGGTGCGGGCGCCCGTGAGCTCGACGGCGGGAGCCGGCCAGGAAGCGGAGATCGCGCTGCTCAAGGCCCTCGCGGAGGAGTCGTTTGCCGGGCGACTTCCCTTTGAGATTCCCCGACCTGCCGG
>Ga0123356_10002676_pt1 | contig 18916 bp, 16 predicted proteins | sample TergutEmb28metaG_2_FD_92546 | JGI IMG/M metagenome (GOLD analysis project Ga0123356, IMG submission 92546) | Embiratermes neotenicus P3 segment gut microbial communities from Petit-Saut dam, French Guiana - Emb289 P3 | ecosystem: Host-associated > Arthropoda: Insects > Digestive system > Gut ...
CCGCCGCCAGATTGGTCGCGTGGTGCTCCCCGCGCATACCCGTCGCGATGCGCCGCACACCCCCCAGCAGTTTGAGGACGATGGCGATCCTTCCCTCCGGATCGACGCTCACCTCCTCGATGCACAGCTGGGCGTCGGGAGCAGCCCCGAAGGTCAGTCGAGCGGCGTCGCCTGTGTGCATTGCCCGGACCCGCGGGTCAGCGTTGTTCAGGACCGCTGTCCCTCCAGGCCGCAGGGCACCGAGAAGCTCGGCCTTCGCAGCCGCCACTTCCTCAATCGAACCGAACTCCCCCAGGTGAGCCGGGGCAACCGCGAGCACACAGGCCACATCCGGCGGGGCGATCGCGGACAACGCTGCGATCTCACCTCTGTGGTTCGCCCCAATTTCCACAATGAGGAAGTCCGTCGTCTCATCCGCCCTCAAGACCGTCAAGGGGACACCGAAGTGGTTGTTGTACGAAGCCTGTGATGCGACGGTGTTCCCCGCACCGGCCGCGATGCGCGCGAGGAGGTCCTTGGTCGTCGTCTTCCCAACTGACCCCGTGATCGCGGCAACCCGAATCCGCCCCACGACTTTTCGCAGGTGGACGAGGTGGGCACGGGCCAGATCCCCCAGCGCCGTCGTGACATCGGGGACAAGGACGTGGGGGGCGTCAACCGGGCGCTCTACCAGCGCGAGCACCGCGCCGTGCTTTCGCGCCGAGTCCACGAAACTATGCCCGTCCGAGTGCTCCCCTCGCGCCGCGATGAAGAGATCTCCCGGCGAGACCTTCCGCGAGTCCAACACCGCCCCCGTTACCCGGGCAGCCGAGTCAGCGCCGCCGCCGAGCTTTCCGCCCGTGGCCTTAGCCACGAACCCCACGGTCATGCCCATGGCCCACACTCCTCCAGGGCTGCGGCGAGTTCCACCCGGTCATCCCAGGGACGACGTTCCCCCTGAGCCTCCTGGTCCGTCTCGTGACCCTTGCCCGCCACGATGATCGTGTCCCCCACCTTCGCGGATTCGACGGCCCGACGGATCGCCTCCCCACGGCCCGCAACCTCCCGAACGTGGGCGCTGCCCCGAGCGCCAGCAAGGATGTCGGCGCGGATCGCGGCAGGATCCTCGCTGCGAGGGTTGTCGTCCGTCACAAAGGTCACATCGGCCCCCGCCGCGGCAACCGCCCCCATCGCTGGACGTTTGCCCTGGTCACGGTCCCCTCCCGCGCCGATCACGAGGAGGACACGGCCCGAAGTAGCCGGCCTGATCGCCGCGAGCACCGCCTGAACCTGCCCCGGCGTATGAGCGAAATCGACGATGGCGAGGGGAGCCGGGGTATGGGCCGCCGCCACGGGTTCCATCCGGCCAGGCAGGGAGCGGACCTCAGCGATCGCCCGGGAGGCCGTTTCCGGATCGATTCCCAGCTGAACACAGGTCAGGAGCGCAAGAGCAGCATTGTCCTGGTTGAAAGCCCCAACGAGGCAGGTGCGACCCTCCAGGATGCGGTCGGGTCCAGACAGGGCAAAGCCATAGGCGGTCGTGTTGGCGTCGACGACTACTCCGCGCGGTTCGATGCGCCACTCATTGTGGTCACCTCGGCCGATCGTCGTCACGGGGATCGTGGCCTCCTCCGCCAGGCGGCGACCCCAGGGAGAATCGGCCGCGATGAGGCCAACCCTCGCCCGCTCCGGGGAAAACAGCCGGGTCTTGGCCCCGAAGTAGTCCTCTTCATCGGCGTGGAAGTCCAAGTGGTCGCGCATGAGGTTGGTAAAGGCCGCGACGTCGACCCTCAGGCCATCAACTCGGTGGAGCGCCAGCGCATGGGAGGAGATCTCGAGAGCCACCCCCCGGACACCGCGCTCACGCATGAGCGCCAAGGCCGCGTGGAGGTCGGGGGCTTCGAGGGTGGTCCGCTCCTGAGGCAGCGACGTCTCCCCGATCCTCATCCCCGTGGTTCCCAGGAACCCTGCGATTCCCCAGGCTTTCGACATCGCGGCGTGGACGAGGCTCGCTACCGTCGTCTTCCCGCTCGTCCCCGTAACCCCAAAAACATCGAGGTCAGCCGCTGGATCGCCGTAGAACCAGGCGGCGAGCTCGCCGAGAACCGCGCGAGGGTCGGGGGTGATGAGACAGGGAGCCTGTCCGGCGATGAGATCTGCGCCAGCCTGATCAGTTAGTACAGCGCAAGCCCCTCGCGCCAGAGCCTCGCCGGCCCACACCGCCCCGTGGGACCGTGCCCCGGGAAGGGCAGCAAAGAGATCGCCGGGCTCAGCCCTCCCGGAGGCGAGGGTGAGACCCGTGACGATTGGGCCGCCATCGTGCGCGGGAAGCTCAAGGTGAGCGGCGATCTCGGCGAGGGATCGGGCCGGCGGATGTGCGGGACGGGCGAGGACCATGGCGCGGGGCTACCACGTCGTGGGGAGGTCCGGTGGCTTGCCGGTCGAGGGGGGGACGGTCAGGCGCTGAAGGGCGAAGGCGGCGACTTCCTTGAAGACGGGGCCGGCGGTGGTCGAGCCCCACTGGTTGCCCAGCTCGGGCTTGACCATGATGACGCCGACCGCGATGCGCGGGGCCTCGGCGGGAGCAAAGCCAATAAAGGAGGTGATGTAGCCGTCACGCTCGCCCTTCGACCAGTGCTCGGCCGTTCCGGTCTTGCCGGCGACCCGATAGCCGGTGATCTGGGCGGTCTGCCCCGTGCCCTCGTCGACGACGGATTCGAGCATGTCGCGCAGGGTGTGGGCGGTCTCGGCGGAGATAACACGCCGACCTTCCTCGCGCGTCGGGGTGGTCAGGGGCTGATCGGGGCATTCGATGGATTTCACGAGGTGAATCGGGACGGAGACGCCGTCGTTGGCGATTGTCGCGTAGACGCCGGTCGCCTGGAGGGCGTTGACGTTGTAGGCCTGGCCAAAGAGGAGAACGTTGCGGGTCAGGTCATCGAACTGGTCGGTACCTGCCATCGGTTTGGGCAGGGAACCGGGATTCTCGCCCGCGAGCTCGACGCCTGTGGGGGTGCCGACACCGAACTTCTTGAGGAAGTCCAGGCGCGTGGCAATCGGGATGCCCCCAGCGGCCAAGACCGTCCCGACGTTCGAGGACTGGGCGAGGATGCCGTTGAGGGTCCACTGGGAGGTTCCGTGCTCATCGTGGTCCTTGATGAGCTGACCTCGGAACTCCTGGATCCACGGGACAACGAATCCGGTGGTCGGTGTGGCCTCGCCGGACTGGAGAACCATCGCCATCGTGATGACCTTGCCCGTGGAGCCGGGCTCGAAGGCGTCGAGCACCGCGCGGGAGTTCCCGGAGCGGCCGGCCTCGCGCGCCTTCTCGGGGTTGACCGTGCCCGAGTCGGCTAGGGCGAGGATCTCTCCCGTGAGGGTGTCGAGGACCACGACCATGCCGGACTTCGCCTCCATGGCCTTGACCTGCTTGTTGATCGCCGCCTGGGCTCGGTGCTGGAGGTCAGCGTCGAGCGTGAGGCGCACATCGCAGCCGGGCTTGGCGGGGTGAATGTCGGTGACGCCGCCGGGGATGGCCTGGCCGCCCAGGCCCGACTCGACCCACTGTTCGCCGTCGGTGCCCTGGAGAGCCTCGTTTTCGCTCGCCTCGATGCCCGTGAAGTGAGTGGGGACCTCGTCATCGTCCTCGCCTTTGAAGGGGAAGCCGACGAGGTTGCCGGCTAGCGTGCCAGCGGGGTAATTGCGCTGGTAGTAGACGCGCGCCGAGATGCCGGGGATGTTGAGGTCCTCAATCTTGGCCCACAAGCCCTGGGCGATGGGCGCGCCGATGGGGACTTGGATCTTGTTGGGGCCAAGGATCGCGTTGGAGGGCGGCTGGGTGTCAAAGAGCGGGACCCAGTCGGTCTCGCCTTCTAGCAGGTCAAGAGCCTCCTCGGGGGTGACGCCGATGACGGGGGCGAGCTTGGCGGCGTGCTGCTGGAGGCCTTCGTGGACCTGGTCGGGGGCCAGGAGCTTGCGAACCTCGGGGCGGTAGATCTCGACGCGGTAGCGCAGGAAGTCGGTGGCGAGAACCGTGCCGTCGCTCGTGACGATGGAGCCGCGACGCGCCGCCTCGGTGGAGTGACCGATTTCCATGCGCGTTTTCAGACCCTTCGCCGCCACCGCGTCAGCGTTCACCACCTGGATGAGGACAAGCTTCGTCAAGAGCGCGATCACCACGAACAGGAGGGTGACGCGCAGGAGGCGTTGGCGCGAGGCCGGCTGGGCGATCATGGCGCCTCCTCCGGTTCCACGCCCGCGGGAGCAGGGTCGCCGATGATCTTCCCGTCAACAAGCTGCAGGTAGGACAGGTTCTTGCCCCCGATCATTCCCAGCTCGCGGGCGCGCTCGGAGAGGACCGCCGGTGCGCCACGCGAGGAGAGATCTTCGACGATGGCGGCCCGCCGGTCAGCGAGGTCGGCCATCTCCACGCGGAGCTTGTGTTCGACGAAGGACCCTTCCGTCTGGGCGGTGTTGAGCCAGAGCACCGTGACGAGCGAACCGATGAGCAGGACAACACAGGCCGCGACGAACCCGATGGTGCCCCGGCGCCTCCGAGGAGCCGGAATGCCAAAGACCTTGGGGGTGGGGAGGGTTCGACGGGTGGTGGGGATCGGGAGGGCACTCATGGGCGCACCTCCCGGATCTTTTCTGCTGCGCGCAGGCGCGCGGAGGCGGCTCGAGGGTTACTTGCTTCTTCCTCGGGGCTCGGGCGTTCCCCGCCCCGAGTAAGGAGGCGCAGGTAAGGCTTGGTCTCCTCTTTTTCGATGGGGATTCCCGGGGGTGCGGTCGAGGTCGCGGCCCTGCTCAGCGCCCTCTTGACGATCCGATCCTCGCCCGAGTGGTAGGAGAGAACCGCGATCCTTCCCCCCACCGCGAGGGAAGTGATCGCTGCGGGCAGGGCTTGCGTGAGGAGGTCGAGCTCGTCGTTGACCTCAATCCTCAGAGCCTGGAAAGTGCGTTTGGCGGGATTTCCCCCCGTGCGGCGGGCAGGAGCGGGGATGGCTTGACGAACAAGGTCGGCGAGCTCCCCGGTGGTCTGAAGTGGGTGGAAGCGGCGGCAAGCGACAATGGCGCGGGCGATCCGGAGCGCGTGAGGCTCGTCGCCGTGGACCTTGAGGATTCTCGCGATCTCTTCTTGTGGAGCGGTGGCGAGGATGTCCCTCGCCGATTCCCCTTCCGTGGGGTCCATGCGCATGTCGAGGACGGCATCGGTCGCATAGGCGAACCCGCGTTCCGCCTGGTCCAGCTGCATTGAGGAGACGCCGAGGTCAAAGAGGATCGCATCGGCTCGGCGGGCTGCAATGACGTCATCGATCCGGTCGAAGGTCGCATGAACGAGGGTGATTCTGTCTCCGAACTCCTCCAGGCGGCTCCCCGCGAGGGCGATCGCCTCAGGATCACGGTCAATCCCGATGATCCTCGCCTGGGGAAAGGCTTCCGCCAGGGCTTTCGTGTGCCCTCCCGCCCCGACCGTGGCGTCAACGATGACGGGTGGATGGGAGGTCGCTGTGACCGCAGGCGCGAGGATCTCCACGACCCGGTCGCACAGGACCGGGATGTGAGGCGCGGCGGTCAAGGCAGGCATTGCCAGGAGTCCTTTCACTGCGGGGGCAAGGGGATGGGATCTCCGCCTACCCTGGTCCCCCACCGAGGATCTGCCACCGGGGAAGAGGCGTCAGAGCATCGGGGCGGAGGCCGGGACGTGCGGAGGTATCAGCCCGCTACCTCACCCCCTCGGACAAGCCCGAATAGTCGGCGGAGAAAGCGGCGAGGTACGCCTCCCAGGCCTCGGCGTCCCAGACCTCCATGCGGTGCGCCAACCCAATGACCGCAAGTTCGCGGGTCAGTCCCGCGTATTCGCGCAGGACCGGAGGGATCGTCAGGCGGAACTGCGTATCGAGAGTCTGGTTGACCACCGAGGAGTAGAACACGCGATCAAAGGCGATGCTCGGCATCCCCGGAGGCGCGTTCTGCGCCATCTCCGCCCGGTAGGAGTCGAACTGAGGCTCAGTGAAGAGGAAGAGACAGTTGCCCTGCCCGCGCGTGAGGTAGGTGCCACCAGCCATCTCGTCGCGCGCCCTCGCTGGCACGATGAGGCGCCCCTTGTCGTCGAGCTTGAGCCCAAACGTACCCAGTGCCGCCGCCATGGAGTCCCTCCTCTCGTGCTAGCCGAGACAACTGGGCCCCCACTATACTCCACAACCCTCCACTCAGCCACCCAATTCCGAGAATTCTCCCACTTCTCCCCCACTTCCCTCCACCCAACCCCCCAAAACCCCAGCTCACCCCAGGTGGAGCCAAGTGGAGGTCCCTCCCATCCCCCCAGACACGCCCAACGGCGCTCTCAAAGGTCAGCTTTCGTCATAACTGGCGCAGGGTGGTGGGCCCACCGCCGCAGGAAGTGAAGGTGACCTTCGCGCCCGCCGGCGCAACCAGCACCTTGGGTTTGTTGGTGACCTCAGCACCCTTGAGGCTGGAGAACCCGGGCAGTTCGCAGCCGGGCATGACCTTCCCGGCAACGCCGGGGGACGCCTGCACCGGAAAGGCGGCAACACCGCCTCCCACCAACGCGGCACCCACCAGGACAATGAGGAGTCTTCGAACGGTCACGAGGGGAGTCCTTTCTCCAGATCCTCCGCTCCGAGTCCTACGCCAGTCTGCGAAGCGGTTACCGCCACTCTACTGAGGAATCAGAGCTCGTTGCGGCGGTTCCAGCGATCCTCAAGGCGACGCCCCAGACCCGAGCGTGACGACCCTGCCGAGGCGGGTGGCGGACCAGAAGGCCGCGATGACCTGCGGGTTCCCAGGGACGTGATCGGAATCCACGCCGCAACAAACATCATCGCAAAGCCCACGAGGCTCAACCAGATATGACCCCACACCATCCCACCGACCAGGACACCCAGCCCACACAGCCCGAGGAACACGCCGATCGCGGCCCGACTGCGCCGATCGCTGCCCGTCGAGTGGGTCATCGACGAGGCGAGACTGGGATCGTCCGACACAAGCTGCGCCTCCATCTCATCGAGGACGCGCTGCTCGTACTCAGACAGCGGCATGGCCACCTCCCAAAAACGAACCACCGCAGCCAACGCCGCGGCGGATGATAGGAGCCACCAGCATAACCCGCGATCCGCCCCCGTCCAACGGTTCCCCCGCTTCACGGCCATCTCCGCCCCCCGCCCCCCACCCAAACCCCCCTCACGCCGAGCATGTGGAAACCCGAGCATTGAGACCGCTGTCGTCGCTGCTAATGCTCAGGTTTTCACATGCTCGTGTCCGCGCCTGCGCCAGCGCCTGCGCCCGCTCCCGTACCCTCCCCCTCGCGCCTCAACAAACTCGCCGCCCGCACTGCGCCGCTCCCAAACCGCCCCCTCGCCCGATCTGCCGCGGCCTCCGCCGCCCGAGCCGACCCGTCCACCTCCTCAAACGTCTCCTGATGCCCCTGATCGACAACCGGCGCGAGCTTCTCCAGCCGCACCCCCACGAGTCGCACCAGCTTCGCCCCAATCTCCACGCCGGCGAGGAGCTCCCGGGCGACGGAGATGAGATGGGGCGTTGCGTCATCGTGCGCCGGCAATGTCCGGGAGCGGGAAAGCGTCGCGAAATCATCGGTGCGGACCTTGATCGCGACGGTCTGGCAGGCCAAACCCTGGCGACGCATGCGCAGCGCGGCCTTGTCCACGAGCGCGTGAAGCTCGCGGTCAAGCTCGGGCCCACGCGGGAGGTCGCGGGCAAACGTGGTCTCGGCGCCAAGCGATTTCTCGGTGTGACCAGGCGTGACGGGCCTTGGATCCTCGCCGACCGCCAGGGCACGAAGGTGCTGCGACAGCGCCGGCCCCAGCGCCCGCCGCAGCGTCGCCTCCGGGGTCTGAACCAACGCGCCAACGGTGTCGATCCCGAGCCGCGCGAGCGCCTCCCTCGTCTTTCCCCCCACCCCCCACAGCGCTGACACTGGCAGCGGCGCGAGGAAATCTCGCGTCTGGGACGGCCGCACCACGACCATCCCGTCCGGCTTTGCCCGCTCAGACGCGATCTTCGCGACCGACTTGTTCGCCGCGACCCCCACTGAGCAGGCAAGATCCTGCTCTTCGCGGACTCGCCGGCGGATGAGCCGCCCGATCTCCTCGCCCGTCCCGAGCCGCCGCCGCGCCCCGCTCACGTCGAGGAAGGCCTCGTCCACACTCACCTGCTCCACGAGCGGTGTCATCTCCCGGAAGATCGCCATGACCTCCCGACTCACCTCCCCGTAGATCCCCCGCGACGGCGCAAGGACGATGGCGGAAGGACACATCCGCTGCGCCGTCGCCAGGGGCATTCCCGAGCGCACCCCAAAGGGCCGGGCCTCGTAAGTCGCGGTCAGGACCACGCTGCGCTGCCCCGCACCGATGATCACGGGCTTGCCCCGCAGCTCCGGGCGAGTCCGCAACTCAACGGCAGCGAAGAACGCATCCATGTCGACATGGAGGATCGAAGGAACGTCCTGCTCCACGCCCCCAGGGTATCTGTGGGTGGTACTTGACTAGCGCGAGCTCAAGGGAGGGTTTGCCTCGTCAAATGCGATCGCCGCTTCTCTGACCCGCGCCTCCGTCGCCGCCCACACCAGCCTCTCGTGCGAGATCGTTGGTTCCCAGCCCGTCAGGGCGCCGAAGCCCGCACGGTGAAAGACCCCATCTCTGCCGTAGGTGAACCGTCCGGTGGAACCGCCAACGACGTCGAAGGTAGGTACGAGAATGTCGGCACCCACCACGGCTCGGGAAAGGGCAAGGAAGACTCGATCCCCGGGAAGCGGGTGGTCCGCGTGGTAGCTCCTGCGGTCAAGCACGAAAGGCTCGTTCGGATCGAGACGCGCTTGCAGCTCGCCAAAGTCGAAGTCTGTCTGCGACGACAGCATGTAGCCTCCGAGTTCGCGGACCATGATCTGTTCGGGAACTGAGCCCGTCAGCGCGTTCTCGACCTTCACGGTCATGACGGTGTAGATGTCGCGCTGCTCGTAGCGGAATTCGAGGTACTGGACCTCACCGACCACGAAGGCGTCTACATCGCCGGACCAGATCAGCTTCGACAGCTGCGCGTACTCCGGCTTCGCTGCCCGCTCATCCCAGCTGAGAATCTCCACCTGCCCATCGAGGTCTCCGATGCCGCAGGCCTCTGTGACGAGAATGGGGTTGGCATCGGACCTTGGATGGCAAGGGTCGGCGCTGTTGCCAAGTGCCCTGCCGAGTCTGCCGACGGCCTTCAGGAACTCCTCCTTGTACTCCTCCGGATGGTTTTCCCTCAGCTCGCGAACGGCCGCAAGGCTGTCGGGTTGGGGAGATTCGGCGCGGGATGAAGGGTCTGCGCAGCCTGCTGGAAGGACCAGGGCAATCGCTACTGCGGCGGCCACGGCTACGCGGCGGCTTGGTGAGCGGAACTGGATGGTGTTCATCTTTCCTCCTTCTTCGTCGCTCCCCTGTGGAGCGACTGAGGCGGCAAGGCTAGGCATGCTCGCGAGCCAAAACCAACCCGATTTCGCAAATTGTGGATAACTCCCCCCTCACCGGGACCAAAGACCCACCCCCCTGCCGTGCCCTAGGGTGGGGGGATGGCGGGGGGGTGGGAGTTTCCGGCAGGGGCGGTGGAGATCGCTTCGGGGACGGTGCGGTGCGTGCGGACGCCGGGGGATCCCAACGGGGTGTTGGTGGAGGTCAACGGGGCGCCCAGCTCTTACCTTGACCTCAAAGATCCGCTGCGGTTGGAGTTCGAGTACATGGCGTGGATGTTCGCGGCCATCACGCAGCACCTGCCGACAGACCAGGCGCTGCGGGCGATCCACATTGGAGGGGCGGGGTGTGCGCTGCCGCGGGCGCTCGACGCGGCTTATCCGAAGGCGCGCCAGCTCGTCTACGAGATCGACCCAGTACTGGCCCGCCTCGCGCGCGAGTGGTTCGATCTCCCGCGCGCCCCGCGCCTACGCATCAGGGCCGCTGAGGGGGCGCAGGAGTTGCGAGCACGGCGCGATGGGTCGTGTGACGTCATCGTGCGCGATGCTTTTGTTGACGGGCATGTGCCGCCTCACATGCTGAGCGTGGAGTTCGCGGCCTGCGCCCGGCGCGTGCTCACTGACCAGGGCATCTACGCGGCCAACTGCGCGGGGACCAAGACTCTGGACGCGGCGAAGTCGGAGGTCGCTGCGGTGGCAGGCGCGTTCCCGTACGTGGCGGTCATCGCCGAGCCGGGTCAGCTACGCGGCCGTCGCTGGGGCAACGCGGTGATCCTCGGCGGCGGGCCAGCGCTCGCCGGTACAGCGATCGGCCTGGTCCGCCGACTCACCCTCCTCCCCTTTCCCGCGCGTATTATCGCAGGTCAAGAGGCGGTTTTGTGGGCCGGTCGGGCCAGACCGATCGCGTGATTGTGCTCTGAAAGCCCGCCCTAGATCGGGCGGACGTTCGACGCTTGAATTCCCTTGGGTCCCTGCGCTGTCTCATAGGAGACGCGCTGACCCTCTTCAAGTGAGCGGTATCCGGTCATGTCGATGACTGAGAAGTGGACAAAGACGTCGGGGCCGCCGTCGTCCTGCTCGATGAAACCGAAACCCTTGTCCGGGTTGAACCACTTCACTTTTCCTTGTGCCATGGGCGTGTTGTCCTTCCTGCGGGCGTCTGTGGCGTGCAACTCGCGCGCCGACGCTGCACCCTCATACGTGCGGATGCACCGGTAAGTCTCCCACGGATTGGCTCATCTCGCAGCCACGACGCCAAGTTTCCTCCATTCCTTCTCACTGACAGCGCCACCCAGTCGACGCATTCGCTATGATGGAAGGCTGAATTTCCGCCTCGTCCACTTCTAAGGAGGGCTGCGTGGCAGACCCGATGCGGGCCGAGATCTCCCGCGAACAGGTCCACGTGGACGCCCTCTACCAGCGCCTTGACGAGCTGAGAGACCGGGCTCGGGCGCGTCTGAGGCGGGTGAGACTCGACGGCCCCTCGGGCAGTCCGCAGAATCGCTCCGAGCGCGACGCCTTTGCCGCTCACCATTCCGACCGGCTCGGCCAGCTCGACTCCGTCGAGGATCGCCTCTGCTTTGGGCGCCTGGATCTGGCCGACGGTCGGCAATACGTGGGTCGCATTGGCCTAACGGACGCCGCGCTCACACCCATGCTCATCGACTGGCGCGCCCCGGCGGCGATCCCGTTTTACCAGGCCACAGCCGCGCGCCCCCTGGGAGTGACCCGTCGTCGCCACCTCACGACGCGCGGCCGGGAGGTGGTCGCCCTCGAGGATGAGGTCTTCGACCTCGATTCGGTGGCCGATGGCGGCGCTTTCCTCGCGGGGGAAGGGGCCATCCTCGCGGCGATGGCAGCCCAGCGCACAGGCCGGATGGGCGACATCGTCGCCACGATCCAGGCCGAGCAAGACGTGATCATCCGCGCACCCATCGCCGACCCACTCGTCGTCCAAGGTGGCCCCGGCACCGGCAAGACGGCCGTCGCCCTCCACCGAGCCGCCTTCCTTCTCTACGACCGCCGCGACCGCCTGGCCTCCTCAGGCGTCCTGGTCGTGGGCCCATCACGCACCTTCCTGTCTTACATTGACCACGTCCTCCCCTCGCTCGGCGAGACAGGCGTCGTCTCAACGACGATGGCGTCCCTTCTGCCCGGCTTGACCGCCACGACACGCGACGCACCCCAGGTCGCCGCCATCAAGGGTCGGACGCTGATGGCTCGCGTCGTCAAGAGGGCCGTGCGCAACCGCCAGCGCCTTCCTGACCACGACCAGGTCGTCACGGTCCTGGGTCGCGAGATCCTTCTGCGTCGCCGCGACCTTGCCCGCGCCCGCGCGGAAGCCCGCACCTCCCGCCGCCCCTACAACAAGGCCCGAGAGGTCTTCGTTGATGAGGCCGTCCGGGCCCTTGTCCCCCGGGCGATGGATGGTCGCGAGGTCACCGACAACTGGTCCGAGCTCGACCACGACATTCGCAACAGCCGCGACGTCCGCGTCGCCCTCAACCTTTGCTGGATGCCGATGACGCCGCAGGGCCTCATCTCGGAGCTGTTCGCCAAGCCCACGCTTCTCGCGGCCGCGGCCCCCGAGCTCAGCGACGAGGAACTAGCCCTGCTGGCCCGCCCCGCCGGCTCGCCCTGGACCGTCAGCGACATTCCCCTGCTCGATGAAGCAGCCGAGCTGCTGGGGGTTGACGACGCCGCCACCCGCCGTGAGGCCCGACTCGCCAACGCTGCCCGAGAGCGAGAGGTGGCTTACGCGAGGCAGGTCCTCGCCTCGCAGGGAAATCCGCTGGTCAGCGCCGAGGACCTGGCGGATCGGTGGTCCACCTCCGGGCCCGTACTCACCACAGCAGAGCGGGCCGCGGCGGACCGGTCGTGGACCTACGGCCACATTGTCGTTGACGAGGCCCAAGAGCTCTCCCCCATGGATTGGCGCATCCTTCTGCGCCGCTGCCCCACCCACTCGATGACGATCGTCGGCGACGTGGGCCAGACCCATTCCTCGGCCGGCGCTTCCTCCTGGGCTTCGGCTCTCGATCCCGCCCTTGGCAAGGGACGATGGCGGTTGGAGACTTTGTCCGTCAACTACCGGACACCGGCGTCCATCATGATCGAGGCGGAGCGGCGGGCCGTGGCGGCCGGAGTCCCCGTGTCGCCAACGGTGGCCGCGCGCGATGTCGAGGGCGCCTTCGCGGTGGTCGAGGACCACGACCCGGTGGCCGCCGCCTTGGCCCAGGCTCGGGAACTCATCGGGACCGATGAGCTCTCCGGACGCCTCGCCCTCATCGCGGCCGATGAATCGATCGAAGACCTGCGCAAGGCCCTGGAGCGTTCCGATCTGGCGGCCCTCGCCTCGGGTCCCTCGCTCCTCGACTCACGGCTCGCCGTCCTGACGCCGGCTGAAGCGAAGGGACTGGAGTTCGACGACGTCATCGTCCTCAATCCCGACGGGATCTCCGCCGCGAGCGAGGCCGGACCGCGGGATCTCTACGTCGCGATGACCCGGCCCACGCGGCGCCTGCGGATGGTGGTGTCACAGGGCTCGCAGGACGCAGACCACCTTTCCTAGGATCTGGGCGTCGGCGCCGGGGATGGGCTCAAAGGCGGGGTTTTGGGGCATGAGCCACATCTCAGCTGTGGTGCGCCTCAGGGTCTTGACGGTCGCCTCGCCGTCGATGAGCGCGGCGACAATCTCGCCGTTGTCCGCGATGGGCTGGGAGCGGACGACCACGAAGTCCCCGTCGCAGATCGCGGCTCCCGTCATCGATTCGCCCACGACCTTGAGGATGAACAGGTCCCCCTCGCCGGTCAGCGTGCGCGGCAGCGGCATGAGATCCTCGACCGCCTGCTCGGCGAGGATGGGTCCGCCGGCCGCAATTCGCCCAATGAGCGGCGCAAACACCGGCTCCGGTGCGCCCTGATCAAGCTGTCGGATGAGCGCCTCATGCGGCGACTCCTCGAGCGGCTTGCCGCGCGTCGCCATACGCCGCCCGATGCCGGTCAGCTCCATCGCCCGCGGGGTCTTGGGGTCGCGCCGCAGGTAGCCGCGCAGCTCGAGGATGCGCAGCTGGTACTTGACGCTGGACGGGCTCGTCATTCCCATGGCCCGGCCAATCTCCCGCATCGATGGGGCGTAGCCGCGCGCGCGGACCTCCTGGTGAATGAAGGCGAGGATCTCGACCTGCCGCTCGGTCAGATCGGCGATCCATCCCGGTCCCGGAGTCCAGGTGTCGTCTCCTGCCCACTGTCCCTGACCTGCATCGTCATCCATCGCGTCTCCTGTGTCCGTGGTCGATGATTACCTTTCCTGCGTGATGACGAGCCTACCGCGCAACCGCCCGAAAAGCGAACAAGCGTTCGAGCGTGTCGCGCATCCGCACTCCCGTCGGCGTGTCAATTCGACATCATACACCTGTTCGTCGTACTCTTGTTCGAGACGGGAGTCACGCCCCAGCAACACAACCTCCAGAAAGGAGCGCACGATGACGGACCTCACCACACATCCTCCGACGCAGCTCACCCGCAGGGGAAGGGTGGTCCTCGCCTGCGGCGTGGTCGCTGCGGTCCTTTGCGGCTCGGCCGGAGCGCGGGCAGTCCTCGACCCGCCCACCATCCCGACGCAGACCGTTGTCGTCGAGCGCGGGCAGTCTCTGTGGTCCATCGCCGAAGCCACGACGCAAGGAGACGTCCGCGAGCAGGTCCGCACGATCCGCAACCTCAACTCGATCGACGGCTCCACCCTCTTCCCGGGACAGGCGCTGCTCGTCCCCGTCTCCCAGTGAGGCATCGATGCGGTCTCGCGGTCCGCCATCGTGCGACAAAAAACTGCTGCGACACGTGCGGGCGACACGCCGCGCGTGACCTTGCGATTGGGCATCGTGCCGCCTAGTGTGGGGCACCACCCTCGAAGCCGCGAGCCTGGCCGCGAGCAAGTGGTCGAAGGAGCACACGGGATGACAAGCGACACAGAACTGACCCGGCACCGGGCGTCGGCGCCCACCGCCGCGAAGGCTGGACTCGCCATCGAGCGTGTCTTCACAACCGAGGGACGCCACCCCTACGACGAGGTGACCTGGGAGCGGCGCGACGTCGTCCAGACGAACTGGAAGACCGGCGAGACGGTCTTTGAGCAGCGGGGCGTCGAGTTCCCGGACTTCTGGTCCGCCAACGCCTCGACGATCGTGGCGACCAAGTACTTCCGCGGGGCCGTCGGGGAGCGCGAACGCGAGCACTCCCTGCGCCAGCTCATCGACCGGGTCGTCGAGGTCTATGCCGGGGCGGGCCACGAGCATGGGTACTTCGCGAGCGAGAAGGACACGACGGTCTTCCGCGAGGAGCTGACCTGGATGCTGCTTCACCAGGTGTTCTCCTTCAACTCTCCCGTCTGGTTCAACGTGGGAACCGAATCGGCGCAGCAGGTCTCCGCCTGCTTCATCTTGTCGGTTGACGACTCGATGTCCTCGATCCTCAACTGGTACACCGAGGAAGGGATGATCTTCAAGGGCGGCTCCGGCTCCGGAGTCAACCTCTCGCGGATCCGGTCCTCGAAGGAGCTGCTGCGCTCCTCGGGCGGCACCGCCTCGGGGCCGGTCTCCTTCATGCGCGGGGCCGACGCATCGGCGGGAACGATCAAGTCCGGCGGCGCAACCCGCCGAGCAGCCAAAATGGTGGTTCTCGATATTGATCACCCCGATATCGAGGAGTTCGTGTGGACCAAGGCGCTGGAGGAGAAGAAGATCCGGATCCTGCGCGACTCTGGCTTCGACATGGACATCGGAGGGCGCGACGTCTTCTCCGTCCAGTACCAAAACGCCAACAACTCGGTGAGGGTCTCCGACGCCTTCATGGCGGCCGTCCGCGATGACACGCCGTTCTCGCTCACGGCCCGGACCAGCGGCGAGGTGCTCAAGGAGGTCAACGCCCGGGCGCTGTTCCGGGGGGTCGCCCAGGCCGCCTGGGAATGCGCTGACCCCGGCATCCAGTACGACGGCACGATCAACGCCTGGCACACCTCTCCGGAGACGGGCAGAATCAACGCGTCAAACCCCTGCTCGGAGTACATGCACCTGGACAACTCCTCCTGCAATCTCGCCTCTCTCAACCTCTTGGCCTTCCTCAAGCCCGACGGCACCTTCAACGCCTGGGCCTTCGAGCGGGCGGTCGAGCTCGTCATCACAGCGATGGACATCTCCATCTGCTTCGCCGACTTCCCCACCGCGTCGATTGCTGAGACCACCCGCGCCTACCGGCAGCTGGGCATCGGCTACGCGAACCTAGGCGCCCTCCTCATGGCCTGCGGAATCGCCTACGACTCGGAGGCCGGAAGGGCGCTGGCCGCCGCAATCACCTCCCTCATGACGGCGACGGCCTACCGCCGCTCCGCCGAGTTGGCCGCCGCCGTGGGCCCCTACCTCGGCTACTCCCGCAACGCCGAGGCCCACACGCGCGTCATGCGCAAACACCACGCCGCCAACGACGCCCTCACCGATGTCACGATGCTCGATGGCGACGTCCGCACCCAGGCGGCCCGCGCCTGGACCGATGTCCTTGCGCTCGGCGCAGCGAACGGCTGGCGCAACGCCCAGGCCTCGGTCCTGGCCCCGACCGGCACCATCGGCTTCATGATGGATTGCGACACCACGGGCATCGAGCCAGACTTCTCCCTGGTCAAGCACAAGAAGATGGTCGATGGCGCCTCGATGCGGATTGTCAACCAGACGATCCCCCTTGCCCTGACTCGCCTGGGCTACCCCCAGGAGACGGTCGAGGCGATCGTCGAGTACATCACCGAACACGGCCATGTCGTGGACGCTCCGGGCCTCAAGATCGAGCACTACCCGGTCTTTGACTGCGCGATCGGTCGCCGCGCCATCGAGCCCATGGGCCACGTGCGCATGATGGCGGCTGTGCAGCCCTTCCTGTCAGGGGCCATCTCCAAGACGGTCAACCTCCCAGAGACCGCAACCGTCGAGGAGATCGAGGAGATCTACTTCGCCGGCTGGGAGATGGGCGTCAAGGCGCTTGCGATCTACCGCGACAACTGCAAGGTCTCGCAGCCCCTTTCCGACGCGGCGGCCGTCAAGCCGGAGGATGTGCCCGCCGACGGGAGCCCACCAGCCCGCGCTGTCCGCCGGCGTCTACCCAAGCAGCGCCCCTCGGTCACCACCTCCTTCACCGTCGGAGGCGCCCAGGGTTACATCACCTCCGGCTCCTATCCGGACGACGGCCTTGGCGAGGTCTTCCTCAAGCTCGGCAAGCAGGGCTCGACCCTCGCGGGCGTCATGGATGCCTTCTCCATCGCCGTGTCCATCGGCCTCCAGTACGGGGTCCCACTCGAGACCTTTGTTCAGAAGTTCACGAACCAGCGGTTTGAGCCCTCAGGCATGACCGACGATCCGGACGTCCGGATGGCCCACTCGGTGATGGACTACATCTTCCGTCGCCTCGCCCTGGACTATCTGCCCTTCGATACCCGCTCGGCCGTCGGCATCTTCTCCGCCTCCGAACGCCAACGCCAACTGGAAACCGGCTCCTACGAGGAGATGCCGGACTCCGACGCTGAGGGCGCCGCGATGAACCAGGGACTGGAAATCGAGCAGCAACCCTCCCCCATCCACTCCTCCGCCGACCTCATCGAGGCCCTCCAAGGCCGCGCCAACGACGCCCCCATCTGCGTCACCTGCGGCACCAAGATGCGCCCCTCGGGCTCCTGCCACGTCTGCGAAGGCTGCGGCTCAACCTCCGGCTGCTCGTAGCCGCGCCGCCAGCTCCGGATCCACCCGAGCTTTGACGCGCGTCCCCACCTCGGTGTACTCCTCCACGAGCATCTCGCCACGCTCGTGAACCCGGGCCACCAGGTCGCCGCGATCGTAGGGGATCACGAGGTCCACCTCGACATCGGGCCGAGGCAGCGCTTCCTCGATCCGCGAGCGCAGGATCTCCAGCCCCTCCCCCGTGGCCGCCGAGACGCCCAGCGCCCCGGGGAATCGCGCCACGAGGTCATCCACCACAGCAACCTCGGTAATGTCCACCTTGTTGAAGACAAGCAGCTCAGGAATGTCCAACGCCCCCGGCACATCCCGCAAGACCGCATGGACCGCGAGGATCTGCCCCTCCGGGTCGTCATGCGCCGCGTCCACGACGTGAACCACGAGGTCAGCCTCGCCCACCTCCTCGAGCGTTGACCGGAACGCCTCGACGAGCTGATGCGGCAAGTTCCGCACAAACCCCACGGTGTCCGCCAACGTGTACGCCCGCCCATCGGCGGTCTCGGCCCGCCGCACCGTCGGATCCAACGTCGCGAACAGCGTGTTGTCAACGAGCACCCCCGCCTCCGTCAGCCGGTTAAGCAGCGAAGACTTCCCCGCATTCGTGTAGCCGACGATGGCGACCCTCGGCACGCCCGCGCGCACTCGCCCCAAGCGCTGGGTCGCCCGGGCCGGCGCCATTTTCGCCAGCTCGCGCCGAAGCTTGGCCATCCGCGTGCGAATCCGCCTCCGGTCCAGCTCGATCTTCGTCTCACCAGGTCCGCGCGCACCGATCCCCGCTCCCCCGGCGACACGCCCGCCTGCCTGCCGCGACATAGAGTCGCCCCAGCCGCGCAGGCGGGGAAGCAGGTACTCCATCTGCGCAAGCTCGACCTGGGCCTTGCCCTCCTTGGACTTCGCATGCTGAGCAAAGATGTCGAGGATCACCGCTGTCCGGTCAACGACCTTGACTTTCACCACGTCTTCTAGGGCCCGCCGCTGCGAGGGCCCCAACTCCGCATCGACGATGACGGTATCCGCCTCGAGTGCGGCAACGACCCCCGCGAGCTCCTCAGCCTTCCCCGATCCCACAAAGGTCGCCTTGTCAGGCCGATCTCGACGCTGCAGCATCCCATCAAGGACGGTCGACCCCGCCGTCTCAGCCAACGCCGAAAGCTCGCGCAACGAAACCTCGGCATCGTGAAGCTCGACTCCGCGCTCGCCCCACAGACCAACCAAGACCACTCTCTCGAGCCGAAGCTGCCGGTATTCAACCTCGGTGACATCCTCCAGCTCGGTCGCCAACCCGCCGACCCGTCGCAGCGCGGCGCGATCCTCGAGGTCCATCGCCCCGCGTTCGTCCGTGTGTGTGTGCACGCACCCACCCTGCCACAGGCGAGCGGCCGATACCCTGAGCCCGTGGGATCGTCGCACTACTTTGATCCGAGCCCGGCGCCAATGGGACCGATCAGCGAGCTTGAGGTGACGCTGGCGGGGCGCCCGGTCAGCGTCTGCGTGGCGCCGGGCGTGTTCTCCGCGCACCGCCTCGACCTAGGGACGTCCGTGCTCCTGCGAACACTCGCGCGCGAAGACCCCGCCAGCGGCCTTCCGCCCGAGGGGACGTTGGTGGACCTCGGCTGCGGCTGGGGCCCGCTAGCGCTGACGATGGCGATGCTCGCCCCCGGCGCGCAGGTCCAGGCCATCG
>Ga0123356_10002677_pt1 | contig 18913 bp, 15 predicted proteins | sample TergutEmb28metaG_2_FD_92546 | JGI IMG/M metagenome (GOLD analysis project Ga0123356, IMG submission 92546) | Embiratermes neotenicus P3 segment gut microbial communities from Petit-Saut dam, French Guiana - Emb289 P3 | ecosystem: Host-associated > Arthropoda: Insects > Digestive system > Gut ...
GTACGCCGGCTATGGTGAGCGCCGCAAACAAAAATGCCAGCATGGCGCCCAGGAAGATGCCAATCAGCACAGGCGGATTGATGAGAGTGAGGTTTAGCGCGGCCTTCCCCGCTTCAGCCAGTCGATCATTGGCGGTGTTTACATACGAAACCAGAAGCGCCAAAGCCGTAAAGCAGGTGGAGCTGATGGCAAAGCCCTTGCCGGTGGCGGCGGTGGTGTTGCCAAGGGCGTCCAGAGCGTCGGTGCGCTCGCGAACCTCTTTGGGCAGATGCACCATTTCCGCGATGCCGCCGGCATTGTCGGCCACGGGGCCAAAGGCGTCGGTGGCCAGGATGATCGCGTTGGTGGCCAGCATAGCAACGGCGGCAAGGCCAATGCCGTAAAGCCCGGCATTAAAACTGGCAAAACCACCGGCGAGTACGAAGCTGGCGATAGCGGCGATGGATACGGACAGGATGGGCCCGGCGGTGGACTTCATGCCCAGAGACAGGCCGCCAATCAACAGCGTGGCGGAGCCGGTTTCGCTGGAATCGGCAAGCTCCTGGGTGGGTTTGTTGGCGTCGGAAGTATAATACTCGGTGAAGAAGCTCACCGCAAAACCCGAAGCGATACCAACTACCACCGCAGCAAAGATGCCCCAGGCGTTCTGCGACATTTCCGGCGCGTGAGACAGATTTGCGATAATCAAGGTCAGCGGCAGGGTGGCGATGGCGGCCAGGCCACCGGCCACATACACGCCGCCATGCAAGGAGCGCAAAAGGGTTTTTTGATCCGTCTTTTCCTTTGTTTGCACAAAGAAGGTGCCGATAATGGAAGCCAGAACACCTACCACCGACACTAAAATGGGCAGCAGCAGGCCGGCGGAACCGTATCCGGCGGCATATCCCAAGGCCACGCACGCCACAATGGCGTTGGAGTTGGATTCGTACAGGTCAGCGCCCATGCCGCAAACGTCGCCCACGTTGTCCCCCACGTTGTCGGCGATAACGGCGGGGTTGCGGGGATCATCTTCGGGAATACCGGCTTCAACCTTGCCCACCAGATCGGCGCCCACGTCGGCAGCTTTGGTAAAGATGCCGCCGCCCACACGGGCGAACATGGCCATGGAGGCGATGCCCATACCGAAAGTTACCATGGTTTGGGCAATCTCGGTGTTGCTGGCATTAAATACAAACCTAAGGAGCAGGTACCAGGTGGTGATATCCAGCAGGCCCAGGCCGTTGACCGTAAAGCCCATCACCGAACCCGACGAAAAAGCCACACGAAGAGCCTTGTTGAGCCCTTCCGAAGCGGCGTTTGCGGTGCGGGCGTTGGCATAGGTGGCAACCTTCATGCCAATAAAGCCGGAAAGGCCGGTAAAGAAACCGCCTGTCGCAAAAGCGTATGGCGTAAATTTGTTGACCAGCCCCAAGAAGGAAAGCCCCAGCAGAATAAAAAACATAACGATAAAAAAGATGGTAACGGTTCTGTACTGGCGCTTAAGGTAAGCATTTGCGCCGGCACGGATCGCAGCCGCGATTTTCACCATCTTTTCGTTGCCTTCGGAGAAGGAAAAAACCTTCTTAATTTGGAAGATAACAAAGATGAATGCGGCGGCAACGCCCACATAACCTAACCAGAACAGATGATCGATTTCATCCATCACCAATTCTCCGGCAACCAGTTCTTCTGAAATCGCAACGATTTCTTCCGTATCTGCCACATCGCCTGCTGCCTGGCTTTCTCCTGCCAGCACGACACCAAACTGCAACATCATAAGAGCCACCAGCACCAGTAAGAATACCCGTTTCATGTCCCTTTCCTCCTGTGGCCCTGTCCATGGAGCGCATGGGCAGGAATATTCGACGCATAACTGTATTTGGGCAAAAAAAAGCACATGGTTTCCCAGACGCCCAAATACGCCCGATTTTATCGCTACGTCTCAGAGTATATTAATGCAACGTTTGAAAAATGTCAATAGATTCACTAACAAAAAATATCGGATTTAGTCGGAAAATACGGCAATGGGAAATTGGCACACACGTTGCGCCGTGGAACCATACGGAATCAGCGGCAGGGACACAGCCTGGTTTGCGTCCACCAACGGCGCGATGGGCGGAGCCTCTGCCGCACCGTGCTTTTTTTTCCAGTCAGGCAAGGGCACGGCTTTTGCCTCTACTACCAGTGGCGACCCATGGCCAAAGGGCCCGGCTTGGGCCGGATCAGACCGTACAATGCTTTGCTGACCGGGCAGCAGAGCATAGGCCCAGGGCTGCCCCATATCCGGCGCGTGGGCAAGCAGCAATGGCCCCCGACTTAGGGCAGCCGAGCGGTAATACCATTCGCTTTGTGTCACCTGCATGGGCAGGTGCAGCGCTATCGTATCGCCGGGCCGCCAGGTTCGGTGGAGCACAAAGAACGTACCGGGCTTGCATTCGTGCCGCTCCTCCCCCACCATAAGCCACGCCCCCCCGGCCCAGTCAGGTATACGCAGATGCAATGGAAAGGCCAATTCCCCTCGCGCATGGACACGCAGGGTTACGGTTCCGTCAAAGGGGTACGACGTTTCCACATCCAAACGCACCGTGCCGCCAACAGTGCGGGCGCGCACCGTACAAGGCGCGTAAGACATGGCGGCCAGGCCTCCGTCTTTTGAGGCCATCCATAACGAGGCGGCAAAACGCGGAAACCCATGATGGAGCATTGCATCACCGGCATCCGTTAAATCGTTTGAAAAGGCCGCTGAATGGGCATCGGCGCTGTACCAGCAACGCTTGGGGGTAACAAGGTCGATTTGATTGGGCTGCTGCACGCGCTGCCATGTGCGCATATCGGCCGAATAGGCAGCGGGCAGCGCGTTAAACGCCAGCTTTTCCAGCACATCGCCATAGGAAGCAGTCCCCAATGAACAAAGCAAGGATTCCAGCGTGGACATCAGTTCACTGATTGCCGCGGTTTTTGTGCCCTGGGAGGGCGAAGCGCCGCTAAGCAAATCATCACCGCTGAACAGGCCGTTGGCAAAACCATGATGGCGCATCAGCTTGGCGTACCCCACATCAAAGGCCTCGGTGTGTTTGATGCCGCCTGTAAACTGGGCGATCAGCGCGGGGGTTTTGAGGCCCATGGCCAGGTTGACAGCATGTGTTTGCTGATACACCTGCGTATGATACTGCTCGTTGTCCATCATGCCCTGGCGCAGTTCATCCCAGGGCAATTGTTTTGCGATGGGCGCTTTGAAGGGCATGGTGTGGCAAAAGGCCGTCCAGTCCACGCTTTGAATCTGCAAACAACGGGCCAGTTCCAGCAAACTGCGCTTGCCGGTCACGCGGTATAACCACAGCACCGGCTGGAGCAACTCCCCCGCCCGGGCCGATGCCTGTGGGCCTAGGGGCCGCTCCTTAAGCCCCTCCCACACATACTTGCAGTAGCGCAGCATGTGAACCAGGGCCTGCTTGTTGGCGGTTGCCATATAGTATTGCTGCAAAACCAACATCAACCCCGCGTCGTCCATTGAGGACGGGCAGTTGTCTATAGTACGTTCGATCCGCTTGTGGGCAGCCTCGATCAATGCAGAGTCCCCAAGCAAATATCCTAGGGGCAGCGCAGCAGCCAGCAGCCCATCGGATTCCGAGGCATCCCCCAGGCCCTCGGCCAGGAGCAAAAGCTGGGCGCGCAACCAGCCCTCGGGCCGGATGGCGCCCAAGGGCAAGGGAGCAAAAGGGACTTCCATAAGGGGAGCGCGATGGAATATCGGTTTAGCTGGCATGGAGACCTCCAACTCTAATTGTTGCCTTTGTTACTTGACCATCGCAAAATGATAGGCTTCACGTACCCATTCCATCATTTGCTGGTCCACTTCATCTTTGCTCTGAATGATGGCGTGATGGGTCCATCGCCCAGGATACGGTTCGGTTGACTGCACGATGCGCGGATGCTCCATTTTATGATTCAAACCGAAAGTAAGGATAATGTGCACGTCTGGGCGGCCCTTTATTTTGCGGAAGGGCAGCGAAACACAAGCAAAAATGTGTTTGTTCACAAAAGAGATTTGCGTTTTTTTCACTTGTACCCGTACATTCGAAAGTGCGCCGCTTATCTTTGCCTCAACCGCCTCATACAGCGAAAACGCTTCCGGCATTTTTGCAAAAAACCCAAGCAGTTCTATATCCATTTTCACCGCGCCTTAGTACGGATTTCTTCCAGCATTTTCTCCAGAATCCCGCTCACCGGCATGGCACCTAGATCCCCATCCTTGCGCGAACGCACGGCCACGGTTTGATCCTCCACCTCTTTGTCGCCTATGATCAGCATATAGGGCGCTTTTTCCATTTGCGCCTCGCGAATCTTAAAGCCGATCTTTTCGTTGCGCAGGTCGGTTTCCACGCGGATGCCCTGGGCCCGCAGCTCCTCGGCCACCTTCCGCGCCCAATCATCGCAGCGTTCGGTGATGGTAAGCACCTTGGCCTGCACCGGCGCAAGCCAGGTGGGGAAAGCGCCCGCAAAATGTTCGATTAGGATGCCGATAAAGCGCTCCATGGAGCCAAGGATCGTACGGTGCACCATCACAGGGCGATGCCTCTCGCCATCCGGGCCTACATACTCCATGTCAAAACGCACGGGCATTTGGAAGTCCAGCTGGATGGTGCCACACTGCCATGTGCGGCCAATGCAGTCTTCTAAATGAAAGTCGATCTTGGGGCCATAGAAAGCGCCGTCGCCCTCGTTGATTTTGTAGGGCATGCCAATCTCCTCAAGGGCTTGCCGCAGCGTTTCGGTGGCCCGATCCCAATCTTCCACACTGCCCATATGATCCTCGGGCATGGTGGACAGCTCCACACGGAACGCAAAACCAGAGGTGGCGTACATATCGCAGTTCATTTGGATGATGCCGATGATCTCGTCCTTTACCTGATCGGGCGTGAGGTACAGGTGGGCGTCGTCTTGGGTAAAGGCGCGGACGCGCATCAGGCCATGCAACGCGCCACTCATCTCGTGGCGGTGCACCAAACCCAGCTCGGCAACACGCAAGGGCAGGTCCCGATAGGAGTGCATCTTGCTTTTGTACACCAGGATACCGCCAGGGCAGTTCATGGGTTTTACGCAAAAATCAACTTCGTCTATCTTGGTCATGTACATATTGTCGCGATAGTGATCCCAATGGCCGCTTTGCTGCCACAGGGCGCTGTTGAGCATGATGGGCGTGCGGATCTCGGCGTAGCCGTTTGCCTCGTGGAGCTTACGCCAGTAGGCCTCCAATAGGTTCCGCAGCACCATACCCTTGGGCAAAAAGAACGGAAAACCCGGCCCCTCGTCACCGAGCATAAACAGCCCAAGCTCCTTGCCCAGCTTGCGATGATCCCGGCGTTTTGCCTCTTCTAGCCGCTCAAGGTACGCGCTTAATTCCTCTTTGGTGGGGAACGCCGTTCCATATACGCGCTGGAGCATCTTGTTTTTTTCGCTGCCGCGCCAGTACGCACCGGCGATGCTGAGCAGCTTCATGGCTTTTACCTTGCCTGTGGAAGCCACGTGAGGCCCGGCACACAGATCCACAAAATCCTCCTGCTTGTAAAAAGATATTTCCTCGCCCTCGGGCAGCTCCTCAATCAGCTCCACTTTGTAAAGCTCACCCTGCTCACGCACCAGCGCCAGGGCTTGATCCCGGGGCAGCACAAAACGTTCCAGCTTGGCGTTGCGTTTGATGATGCGCTGCATCTCCTTCTCAATCGCCGCCAAGTCCTGGGTGGTGAAAGGCTCTTCTACGTCAAAGTCGTAATAAAAGCCGGTGTCGATGGCCGGGCCGATGGCCAGTTTGGCCGTGGGAAAAAGTTTTTGGACCGCCTGTGCCAGCACATGGGACGCGGTATGGCGCAACGTGCGCAGTTCCATCTCGTTTTCATGAATGTTTTGTTGAGTCTTTTCCATTGTTCGCACCTCCATCATCATACAAAAAGGCCCGCCCCATGCGGGGCGAGCACGTATTGGCTCGCGGTTCCACCCAACGTTCCGCGCCTGGGACCAAAGCAAATGCTTTGAGCCGGGCGCGCTTGTGAGGGGCTGTAACGTTCCCCAAACGATTCGCTCCGGGGGTGGTGTTAGGCGGCGCTCGGCCCGCGCGAACTTTCAGCCAATGGCTCGCGCTCTCTGATGGCGAGGGGTGCCGCATAGGAATCCCCATCTTTGCGAAGGGTTGTTTTTTATTATTATATGCTGCTATTTGGTTGATGTCAATATGTGAGTGAAATAATTTAAGTCAAGGACGTGCCCCGCCGCCACGCACACAAATCAGCCAGCGTGCACGCCGCGCAATCCGGCTTGATCGCGCGGCACACACGCCGGCCATGATAGATAATCCAAAGATGGGCGCGGGACCAATCCTCCCGGGGAATGGCTTCCATCAGCTGCTCCTCGGTGCGCAGCACGTCTTTAGCTTGGGCCAAGCCCAGGCGATTGGATACCCGGAACACATGGGTATCCACAGCGATAGCCTGGGCGCCAAAGGCGTTGGCCATCACCACATTGGCGGTTTTGCGGCCCACGCCGGGCAGGGCGGTGAGCGCCTCCATATCGCCGGGCACTTGGCCTTTGTGCTCGGCCATGATCTTGCGGCATGCCAGCACGATGTTTCGAGCCTTGTTGCGATAAATGCCGCATAAACGAATGTAAGGCTCGATCTGTTCGGGCTCGGCTTTGGCCATGACCGCCGCGTTGGGATACGCCGCAAACAACGCGGGTGTGGCCTGGTTCACCTTTTGATCCGTACACTGCGCTGAAAGGATGGTGGCAATCAGCGTTTGGAAAGGATCAGAAAAGTGAAGCTCGGGCCTTGCATCCGGGTAAAGCCGCTCCAACTCCGCCAATATTTTGTTTGTTTCGCTACACATGGCTTCATCCCCCATTCACTTGGTATGGGGTGATGATAGCACACATGTCAATATTGATCCATATAAAAGTTTCGCGGCTGAAATATGGGCGTTAGGCTGGGCCTGCCCATACCCGTCCGCTCCACTTGGTAGAATCCGATCAGGTTGTTGGGCTGGGTTTTTTGATACACGGCCATCACCCGGTCTGCATCCTGCATATCAAAACGCACCGACAGGCCGCAGCCTACGGCCACATCCCGTGGTGTGGAAACCACCTGTACGCGGATCGCGGCCCGCTTGAGCGCCGACTCAAAACGCAACACTTGCTGCCGGGATCGGAAAGCCGCGATGCCGAAGTTCTCCGGCATATTTTTTCTCCTCCTTTGATTGCTAGCTGGGCTCACCGCCGCGGCATGGATGGGCGGGCGGATAATATACTGTACGGCAGGCAGGCGCGCAACGTGACAACCGCCGCCGCAGGGAGGAAATCATGATCTATTTGGACAACGCGGCAACCAGCTTCCCCAAACCACCCCAGGTGCTGCGGGCGGTGTGTGGCGTGCTGGAGAAAATCGGCGCCAATCCTGGGCGCTCCGGCCATCGTTTGGCGCTGGCGGCAGGCCGGGTGATTTACGAATGCCGGGAGGAGCTGGCCCATTACCTGGATGTGGACGATTCCTCACGTTTTGTGTTTTGCGCCAACTGCACCGAGGCGCTCAATTTGGCCATCCACGGCACCCTTAGGCGCGGCGATCACGCTGTGGCCACCATGCTGGAGCACAACTCGGCGCTCCGCCCGCTCAGTGGGCTGCTGGTGGCCGGAGATATTTCGCTCACGCTGCTGCCGCCTGAGTCCGGCCACGTGGTGACTGCGGAGCAGGTGCGCCGCGCCCTTCGGCCCGGAACACGGTTGGTGGTGGTAAACCATGTGTCCAACGTAACCGGCGCGGTACAGCCGGTGCAGCAGATCGCCCAGGTTTGCCGGGCAGCGAAGATTCCATTGTTGATAGATGCGGCGCAAAGCATGGGCGTATTGGATGCCCGTCCCGACACCCTGGGCGCAGATCTGCTGGCTGCGCCGGGGCACAAAAGTTTATTCGGCCCCCATGGAACCGGCTTTTTGTACATCGGCCCAGGCATCATCCTGCGCCCCCTTAAGGAGGGAGGAACAGGCTCTCTTTCCGAAAGTATGATTCAGCCCGAGGAGATGCCCGATCGATTTGAGAGCGGCACGCAAAACCTGCCCGGCATCGCCGGGTTACTCACCGGATTACGTTTTGTAAAAGAACACCGACAAGAGATCGCCGATCACGAAAAAGCGCTGGCCCACCGCGCTTACGACGGCCTGCACAATATAGCGGGCGTACAGGTTTATTCACCGGCGGATGCCGCCATCGTGTGTTTTAACGTGGGCGAATTGCAATCCGGCGAAGTGGCCGAACAATTGGATCAGGCAGGCATTGCGGTACGCGCCGGGCTGCACTGCGCGCCGGGCACCCACAAACACCTGGGCACATTGGAAACCGGGGCGGTTCGTGTAAGCCCAGGCTTTTTTAACACCGAGCGGGATATGGATACGCTGTTGCGCGCTGTTTCGATTATTGCAAGAAGCGCTCCAAAATAAAGGAATCGCGCCGGGCAGCTTTTTGCTCGGCGCGATGTATGTCTTGTTGCGATTATTCCCCAGAATCGTAGGGAGACTGGGAAGGCGAATAGGACGAATCAGGCGAAGCGCTGGAATCGCCTTTGGCACTGTCCGGCCGGCCGTTCAGGAATTCGCCAAAGATAATCAGGGCATCCGCCACGGACTGGAGCTCGAGGGCGTTGGGATGGAGAATCTCAACGCCGTCGGGCTTAAACTTGGCTCCAATCTCCACGCCTCCGTCGATTTGCAGCACGATTTCCTTTACCGATACCTTTTTCATTGATGACACACCTTTCCTTTGTAATCTGCTTAAATTTTACGATTGTTTTACGATTATGTCAACAAAATGCGTGGCGACTTAATAAATACGCGGAAATGCTTAATAAACGCACTCAAGACGCATTTTGTCAAGGTGGTAATCTGCAGAAATGCGATCATTCCCAGAACCGCTCTTGACGAACTTCCAAAACTGCGATAAAATACCAGGCAAGAAGAACCAAAGGAATTGAAGATTCGACAGATATTACGCTTAAGGCCGGATTAGATCCCCAACAGAAACACCAGTATTCCCCATGCTGGCTTAAGGCTTTGTTGCAAGGGGCGTTTTGTTTTATGGGCTATTGAAGAATAGGAGGCGATGGAAATGGCATGCCGTTGTTCAGAGATAAGGCAGTTAGAGCGTGATCTTTCGTTGTTGGGAGCAATAGGTCCGTTGCTTGTGCAGGCGCTATCGATTCAGTCTGGGGTGATCAGCTCACTGAAGAGTTCATCGGCGTCGCTGGAGCGGTCGGTTTTTCTGGAGAACATGGGTGAGACAACGCAGTTGCTGGGTAAGACAGGAGATGCGACGGGCACGGAGGAGAGAACGGCACAGTCGCAGAGCAGCGGTGAGGTATCGCGTCTAAACGGAATTTTGAATGGCATACGAATGGAAGACCGGAGGTATCATGAGCAGGTAGCAGCTGCGGCGGCAGCGGCGGCAAAGCCGACTCAAAGTACACCAGCCCCAAGTGGGAGCGGCAGCGTTGTGATGTAGGATGGAGGAAAAGTTATGTCCAATATAAAAGTTGCGCCACAGAACTTTGAGGAAGCGCAAAGCCGGATGAATGGGCTCATTGGGCAGATGGAAAGTCAATTAAAAGAAATGACCGCTTGCTACGATTCGATGCTCAACCATTGGAAAGGGGCCGCGGGCAACGTATACAAAGAAACGGCCACGATGATGGTGGAGGAGACGCGCAAGAATGTGGCGATGCTTCGTGAGTTAACTAGGGACTTAAGGAGTGCGCGAAGCACAATGGAAGGGGCGGACAAGGCGGCGGCAAGAAGCTATACCAGGACACTTGCTTAGCGAAAGGAGCATTGCGATGATGCAGGGCAGTCATGATATATATCTGGATTTGGATAGGCTTTGCGTGGAAGTAATGGACATGAACCGCAAGGCGCTTCAAGCGCTGCAAAATGCTGTTGGGCAGGCGGAAACCACGGTGGCGAAGCTCACTGCTTTGGGCTGGAGCGGAACTGCGGCGGATGCGTATCTGGGCAAGTTCAGCAAGTACAAGGGCCAGGCGAGAAGCTTGTATGTGCATGTCGAGGAATTTAACCAGGCGCTGATGAGGATTTCTGAAAACGGCGATCAGGTGCTGTCCAGCGGGAGGAAGCTTGTGAGCAGGCTCTGGTAAGCGCGCGCGAGGAAAGAAGGGAGAATGCCAATGGCAAAGAAGATTCTACTGGACAGAAGCGCCGCAGCGGACGTAAAAAGCAAGCTGGCGGAGGCATGTCGCGAACTCAGCGGAAGCGGCATTCCCGCTCTAAAAGCGCAAAGCGAAGCGAATCCGACTTGCAAAAGAGCCAGGTAAAAGCCATTTCCAGCGCGCAGAGAGAAGCGAACATGGTGCTGATGAAGCTAGAGGAATTTTCAAAAGCCTATGGGCGGTACGTGGACGAGATAGAAGTATTTGACCAGAGTAGCGCGCAGTTGCTAAAGATGGCCGTAGACAAGGCGCAAGAGAGGCTGGACGATGGAGCAGCCGATCCGGTCCAGGTCGATACCCATTCGGCGCTGATTGACATGCTGATCGCCGGCGGGATGTCCCCGGAGGAAGCCGCCGCACTGATGGCAGTGCCGGAAATAGCGGCAATGCTTGCAATAGCACCGGGGCCAAACGGTTTAGAATTAATGCCCAAAGATAGGCTCAAGTTTCTATTTCCCGAAGACTCGTACTTTGTGGATTACACTGATTTATTGACAGGCAATACGTTTTCCTTAAGATGGGACCCGAGAATTGACTATCATACGGATACTTGGTTTCGCAATGATGAGGCGCGAAATAAAGCTAGAAGTTGCTTAAGTTCCGAGACAAGCGAAGCACACTGGAAAAAATCATCTAGTTGGTCAAAAGATGCCCGCCCCGGGTATGTAAGCGCAACGGATAGATTCGGAATAGAAAGGAAAATTGCTGTTGGGCTTGTTTTTTTCCGCATAGATCAGTGTACTCGAATTTTAGCCAAAAAGGGGAAATGTGTATGTTCCATGGCGATGATAAAAAAGGTTATGCAAGAGATCACGGCAATGAAGCGGCACTCAATGCATATAATGGAATCAATGTTATAGTTCCACAAAGGGACCCTGCCCCAAGATGAGGGCGATGCTGCAAATTAGAGTAAGCGTTCAATTGCTATACGGAGCAATATCAAAAGGAGAAAAGTACTATGAAAAAGCACTTATACGCATTGGTGATTATCTCCATCCCTTTCCTTCTCAGTCCGTTGGGTATTCTGAGCGGCGGTACTCATTCACCGGAAGTGCCCGGCAATATTGTCATCCATTTCCCTGATCCGAACTTTGAGGCTGCGGTGCGAGAAGTGATTGGCAAACCGGTGGGGGAAATACTGGCAAGTGACGTAGCAAAGATAACGGATCTTGATATAGGAGAACGTAAAATCGCTGATTTGCAGGGGATAGAATATTTCACTGATCTAAGAACCCTTATTTGCTTTGGGAACCGACTGACGAAACTGGACGCAAGCCGCAACACTGCGTTAGAGGAGCTTCTATGCCATGAAAATGAACTGATTGAACTGGATGTAAGCGGTGCAACCGAACTGAAAGTGCTAATGTGCTCTATCAACCAGCTTACGACGCTTGATACAAGCAAAAATGCGGCGCTGGAAAGACTTTACTGCGATGAAAACCAATTAACAATGCTGGATGTACAGCAAAATGCCGCACTGAAAATACTTGACTGCGGCTTCAACCAACTGACAATACTGGATTTAAGCAAAAATACTGCCCTCAAGGAGCTTAGGTGCAACGATAATCAATTAAAATCGCTAGATATAAGCCTAAATGCACAACTGGTTGAACTGCGTTGTAGTAGTAACCAACTGGCTGTCTTAGACACAAGTAATAATGTAGAATTATCGTTGATATACTGTTTTGACAATCAACTAACAACACTGGACGTAAGTAACAATACCAAGCTTTGGGCCCTCTTTTGCGATGAAAACAAACTGGAATCTTTAAATCTGCAGGGAGCTATCTCTTTGAACAGGGTTATTTGCAATGACAATCAACTGACGGCTTTAGATGTAAGCAGTAATGTTGTATTAGATAGTCTGGTTTGCGATAATAATCAACTGTCGTCGTTGAATGTGAGCGGTGCTATTGCACTGGCAAGTCTTGAATGCTTTGATAACCAATTGACGGCCCTTGATGTGAGTAATAATGTCGCATTACGTAGTCTTGAATGCAACAACAATCAACTGACGGCACTGGACGTGAGCCATAATGCTGCGTTGGGAACGCTTTACTGCCATAACAATTACTTCCCCGATAAAGCCGCCATCAAAGGACTGGACGAGAGCAGGCTTGATCATTTTGTCTTCGACCCGCAGTTCGATCAGGTAAACTAAAAAACCTAGTACAAGCGAGCTTCGAGAAGGGAGAACATGCTGATCGCCGGCGGGATGTCCCCGGAGGAAGCCGCCGCACTGATGGCAGTGCCGGAAATAGCGGCAATGCTTGCAATAGCACTGGGGCCAAACGGTTTAGAATTAATGCCAAAGGATAGGCTTTTGTTTTTATTTCCCGAAGGAACGTACGTATCACTCGGATACTCGGTTTCCTAACGATAACAAGGAAGAAGCGCGATCAGCAGCTAGAAGATGCTTAAGTTCCGTGGTAGACGACGAATACTGGAAAAAATCATCCAGTTGGTCAAAAGATGCCCGCCCTGGCTACATAACCGCAACGGATAGATTCGGAATAGAGCGGAAAATTTCTGTTGGGCTTGTTCTTTTTCCACATCATACAGTATATTCGAATTTTGGTCAAAGTGGAGAAATGTGCATGTTCTATGGCGATGATAAAAGAGGTTATGCGAGAGATCACGGCAATAAGGCGGCACTAAATGCATTTAATGGAATCCATGAAATAGTTCCACCTGTAAAAAAATGAAAGCAATAACAGACGAAGAAGGAAAACGGCAAAAAAGAGCAATCGGCCAATTGCCATACGGAACCATATCAAGCAAGGAGAAAAGCGCCATGAAAAACCACCTACACACACTAGTGATTATCTCAATCCTTTTGCTTTTCAGCCCGTTGGGCGTTTTGTGTGAAATGGCAGGTCCACTTGAAGCATCTGGAGATGTCGCCATCCAGATCCCGGACCCGAATTTTGAGGCGGCGGTACGAGAAGTCATTGGCAAACCGAAAGGGGAAATACTGGAAAGTGACGTGGAGAAAATTACGGAACTTGACATAAAAGAACGCAACATTGTGGATTTACAAGGCATAGAATATTTTGTGGGTTTAAGAACGCTTGATTGCTCTGGGAATAAACTGACGTCGTTGAATCTTAGCCATAATCCCGCACTTGAAGTGCTTAACTGCGAAAAAAATCTATTGATCATGCTGGATGTACGGCAAAATAGCGCATTAAAATCGCTCAACTGTGCTTTCAATCAACTAATAATGCTGGATCTAAGAAAAAATACTGCTCTGGAGTCCCTTATTTGTGTCAGGAATGATTTAACCGCTTTGGATATAAGTAAAAATGTCGCACTAAAAGAACTGAGTTGCATCAGCAATCCGTTAACTGTTTTAGACACAAAAAGCAATACGGAACTAAGGTGGCTTGAATGTGATGACACTGAACTGACAACGTTGGATGTGCGCAGCAATTCAAAGCTGGAGACATTATCCTGCGGGCAGAATAGGTTGACAATGCTAGACGTGAGCCAGAATCTTGCACTGAAAAGACTTTCCTGCAATGACAATGAACTAACAGCGTTGGATGTAAGTGATCATTCTGTGCTATACTATCTTGCCTGTGAGAGTAACCAGCTTACTTCTTTGAGTGTGAATGGATCTACAATGCTGGAAGTTATTTCTGCATATGGAAATCAGTTAATAACGCTGGACGTTAGCCAAAACTCTATGTTGATAAAGCTGAGTTGTAGTGAAAATCAACTAACGACACTGGACCTGAGCAATAATCCATTGCTTGAATTATTGTCGTGCGAAGATAATAAACTGTCGACGCTTGACGTGAGCCATAATACTGCGTTGAGAACGCTTTACTGCCATAACAATTACTTCCCCGATAAAGCCGCCATCAAAGGACTGGCCGAGAGCAGGCTTGATCATTTTGTCTTCGACCCGCAGTTCGATCAGGTAAACTAAAAAACCTATTGATGTATATTTTGGCGATACTACCGGAGGTACCCGAAAGTGCAATATTGCTGCGCAGGAAGCATATGATTACTGCAACTAGAACCCCCATGAAGTGGAGCGTTACTATCATAACTCTTGCTTGACGAAAAACAAGTCTTGATAAACTTACAATGCCCCAAATAAAGGAGAGGTGATCCATGAAAAGCTACCAATACGCGTTGCTGATAGCCGTCACAGTTTTCACCTTGTCATTTGTCTCTTTAAGTTATGCGCTAACAACCGATATTGGTCCAGTGAGCAATTTGGATGTCGATACATCACCCATCTATGAGCAGTTCAGCGTATCCGCTATTCAGTTTCCCGATCCAAGATTTGAGGCGGAAGTGCGAAGCATTATTGAAAAACCGATAGGGGTCATCACCGCAAATGATGTGGCGAAAATAACGGAACTTTATGTCTCTGAACTCGGGATCGAAGATTTAACAGGCATCGAATACTTTACCGCATTGGAAATACTTGATTGCGCCTGGAACAATTTGACTAAACTGGATCTAAGCTCAAATGCGAAGTTAAGAAAGCTAGAGTGTACAGGCAATCGACTGATGATGTTGAATATAAGCCAAAATACCATGTTGACAGACCTCAGCGTTTTCTCGAACGAACTTACTTTGTTGGATATAAGCCAAAATACCATGTTGGCATGGCTTAGTTGTGGGTACAATCAGCTGACAACGCTTGATGCAAGCCAGAATACAAAACTAGAAGAGCTCTACTGCTCTGGGAATGCTTTGAAATCGCTTTACCTAGGCGAAAATGTTGTGCTCAGAGGGCTTGAGTGCGACTCGAACAAACTGACAACGCTTGATGTGAGCCAAAATATCGGACTGGAGTGGCTAGAATGCTCGGAAAACCAGCTTAAAGCGTTGGATATAAGCAAAAATATCAAGCTGGCCTACCTTGGGTGCTTTAACAACCATTTCCCTAATAAATCTGCCATCATAGGACTGGACGAGGAAAGGTTGGTTTATGGATTCGTTTTCGATCCGCTAGGGGTCTAGCAGCAAGCTTCGAGAGGGGAGAATACCAATGGCAAAGAAGATCCTACTGGACAGAAGCGCCGCGGCCGACGTAAAAAACAAGCTGGCGGAGGCACATGGCCAACTGGGCGGAAGCGGCATACCGGCTCTGGCGGACGCAAAACGAAACGAAACGGGCTTGCAAAAGAGCCAGGTGAAGTCCATTTCGGTTGCGCAGAGAGAGGCAGACAAGACGCTGAGGCGTCTGGAGGAATTTTCAAAAGCCTACGGGCGGTACGTGGACGAGATAGAAGCATTTGACCAGAGTAGCGCGCAGTTGCTAAAGGCGGCGGCGGAGACGGCACAAGAGCGGCTGGATCATTGGTCAGCCAACCCATTCGGTACGTATGCGTCGCTGGTTGAGATGATGATCGCCGACGGGATGTCACCGGAGGAAGCAGCGCGCCTGGCATTTGCTTACCTGATCCAAGGTTTAATGACGGGAAAGCATCCGTTCTGCATATATAAAGGCGACCCCATTAACATGGCGACGGGCAACTTCATCTACTATAAAACGGATTTTGAAATACCGGGGAACTACCCGTTAAAATTTGAGCGTTTCTACAATGCCATGAGCGCGCTTGAAACGCCGCTGGGGCGAAATTGGACGCATAATTACCATCTGTTTGTGAAGGAGATGCCCGAACATGCGGCAATCGTTTGGGAAGACGGTCACGAGGAGCACTTCGCCAAGCGGCCGGACAACACATTCGCGTTGTCTACTGAAAGAAAGAAGCTGAGCCGCGACGGAAAGGACTACCTGCTCACGACAAAAACGGGAACCCGGTATCGTTTTGCGGAGGATGGTTTTGTTAGGTCGGTTGCGGACACAAATGGCAACACGACGTTATTTATGTATGAAAACGGTATGCTTGCCCGGGTTGAAAGCCAGAGCGGGGCGATTGCTTTTGGGTATGGGGAAAACAGGCTGCTGCAATCGGTGTGTGATCATAGCGGGCGGCGGGTGCGCTTTGCCCACTCGGAAGCGGGGGATTTGCTGGGCGTGACGCAGCCCAGCGGCGCGGCGTACCGTTACGAATACGACGAAGAAGGGCGGATGACGCTGCTGGTGAACCCGGCGGGCGTCACCGCGCTGCAGAATACCTACGACGCGAGAGGCCGCACGGTGGAGCAGCGATTCGCGGACGGCGGTTGCTCCCAGATGGCATATGACGACGAAACCATGGCCACCGTGGCCACGGAGCAAAACGGCAACGTGGTGCGCTACCTGCGGGACGAGCGGTTCCGCACCACGGGGGTGGTGTACGCGCAAGGCGAGGAGCGGTTTGCCTACAACGACAACAACCAGCGGACGCTGCATGTGGACCGCAACGGCAACCGGCGGCGTTACGGTTACGACGCCCGGGGCAACCTGTCGGAGCAAACCGATCCGCTGGGGCGCAAGACAATGGTAAGCTACAATGAATGGAACCGGCCGTCCCGGATCCTGCAGGCGAACGGAGCGCGGGTGCTGCTCAGTTATGATGACCGGGGCAATCTGGCGGAGGTGAGCGATCCCCTAAAGCGCAAGTCGTGCTTCGCGTACGACGAGCGGGGCCAGGTGACCCGGGTGCAATCGCCAGACGGCAGCGAGCGAGGCCTTGGGTATGACGAGCGGGGCAACATCGTGTGCGTGGAGGACGCCTTTGGCGGCAAGACGTTGTATGCCTACGACGCGCTCAATCGCGTGTCGGAAAGCGCCGATCCCATGGGCAACACAACCCAATACGAGTACAACGAGCGCGGGGATATCACGCGGGTGACCAATGCGCTGGGCGAGACCCGCACCTACGAATACACGGTGATGGGCAGCGTGGCGCGAGTTGTGGACTTTGACGGCAGCGAGACGGTGTACGCGTACAACGGGCTGAACCGGCTGGAGCGGATCGTGGACGCTGCGGGCGGCGAGACGCGGTTCACCTATGATCTGATGTGGAAGGTGGACAGCGTGACCGATCCGACGGGGGCGCAAACCCGCTACAGGTACGACAAGCTGGGCAGGCTGTGCGAGGTGACGGACGCGGAAGGGCAAACGACGCGTTATACCCACGACGCCAACGGCAACATGATCGGAGCGCAGGGATCCGGCGGCGGGCGTGCTCGCATCGCCTACGACGGGCTGGATCGCGCGATTGAGGTGGAGGAAGCGGACGGGGCGACGACCCGGTACAGCTACGACGTAGTGGGCAATCTAGTGAAGGTTGTGGATCCCCTGGGCAATGCTGCGCTACGTTCATACGACCTGGCGGGTCAGCTGACGGAGGAGGAAGACGCCCAAGGGCGCAAGCGTCGCTACACGTATACGGCGCTGGGCCAAGTAAAAAGCGTAACCGACAACGAGGGCAACACCTGGCAATACGAGTACGCTCCCGGCGGGCGCTTGCAACGCGTGATCCGTCCCGGCGGCGCGGGCGAAACGTACGAATACGACGCCAACGGCAACGTGGTGCAGGTAACCGACGGCCTGGGCAACGCCACGGAGCTGTCCTATGATTCGCTGAACCGCGCGGTGTGTATCACCAATGCGCTGGGGCACAGCAAGCAACTGACCTACGACGCGCTGGGCAACATCACGCGATTGACCGACGAAAAGGGCGGGGTGACCCGGTATCGCTACTCGCCCCTGGGCGATGTGATCGAGGTGACCGACGCGCTGGGTCACAGCACGAAGTATGGCTACGACGGGGCGCGTCGGCTGACGCGGATCGAGCAGTATCGGCTGGTGGACGGCACGCTGGCAGACATGGCGGAAGTGGCCGCGGAAGTGACACGCTACGAGCGCAACCGCCGCGGCGAAGTGGTGGCGGTGCACTCACCGTTGGGCGAGGTGTCGCGCTACGAATACGACGGCGCGGGCAATGTGATCAGCAAAACGGACGAAGAAGGCCTGGAAACGCTGTACGCCTACAACGCGGCGAACAAGCTGAGCCAGGTGACCTACGCCGACGGGCGCACGGTGGAGTTGAGCTACAACGCACTGCGCCAGCTGACCCAGGTGCGAGACTGGCTTGGAACCACAAAAGTGGAAATGGACAACCTGGGCAGAGTAGAAAAAGTAACTGATTTTGAGGGCAAGACCGTATCGTATGGCTGGGATGAGCAGGGGCGGCGGGAGCGCCTTGTATACCCGGATGGCAGCGAAGTGCGTTACGGATATGATGCCCTTGGGCAGTTGGAGCGGGTACAGACAAAGGAAGGCGAGACACGTTATGGCTATGACCCGTTGGGGCGCATCCGGGAGCGGGAGTTGCCCAACGGGGTGCGCACCGAGTATGGTTTAAATGCATTAGGGCGGTTGGAGAGCCTGACGCATATGCGCGGCACGAAGGTTCTGGATGCCTTCCGCTATGGGTATGACCCGGCGGGGAATATAACGAGCATAGACAAGCAACGCCTGGGCGTGCCGGAGGATAGTGGCTTGTTTGCTTATGAATACGATGCGGTGAATAGGCTGACGGCGGCCACTTGGGGCGGTGAAAGAAAGGAATATAAATATGACAGCGTGGGTAACAGGATAGCGGAGGCGCTGGGTGGGCAGAGCATAATACATTCTTACAATGCACGGAATCAGTTGATTCGCAGTGACGATGGTGAAGGGGTTACCAATTACAATTATGATCGCCGAGGGAATTTGACTGAGGTGCTGCGCGGCGGTATATTAGAGGCCAGCTATA
>Ga0123356_10002678_pt1 | contig 18912 bp, 20 predicted proteins | sample TergutEmb28metaG_2_FD_92546 | JGI IMG/M metagenome (GOLD analysis project Ga0123356, IMG submission 92546) | Embiratermes neotenicus P3 segment gut microbial communities from Petit-Saut dam, French Guiana - Emb289 P3 | ecosystem: Host-associated > Arthropoda: Insects > Digestive system > Gut ...
CTTATACCGTGAGCCATACTTTGTTGACCTTCTTGACAATCGTCAGTAAGGTATGGTTCTCAATTTAGCATTAACGGATTAACACACTTGCGGAACTACTGAGTAGACACCAAACTATATCTACCCAAACAATGGTTCGAAACCTCTGCTGCAGACAAACAAACTCGCTGTGAAATCCCAAAAGACCTCAAAGTCCAAACCAAAAACGACATAGCAGCCCAGATGTTAAACAGCCTTCTCAGCCACAACACGTTTCCCATCAAATGGGTGGGTTGCGATGCAGCCTTTGGAAGCGACCAAGGCTTTTTAGACGGTCTACCTTCAGGTGTGTACTACTTTGCATCGGTTAAAGAAAACCAATACCTCTACCTCTCAGCGCCACCTGTAGAAATACCTAAACTCTCTGGCCGTGGAAGACCCTCTAAACATCCCCGCGCACTTGAGGAGCCTGTGCGTATTGATTCTCTTGTGGGTGAGGAGTCTATTGTTTGGGGGCGGCGTGCTATTGCACAGGGAACCAAAGGTCCAACCTTGGCTGACATTAAGTGTGTTCGTGCTTATAGTTGTCGAAAAGTTAATGGACGGTTTCTGTCTGCTGCACCTATATGGGTCTATATTCGTCGCTATGAAGATGGGTCCATAAAATATTTCATAAGTAATGCTCCCGCAGATACTGCTCAAGCAGTACTTGATCGGTTGGCTACTATGCGTTGGTCGATTGAGCAGTGTTTTCAGGAGTGTAAGAGTTTTTTGGGTATGGGTCATTATGAGACTCGGTCTTATCAGGGGTGGTATCGGCATATGTTGTTGGTTATGATTGCGCATCTGTTTATCACGGTTCTGCGTCATGATTTAAAAAAAACGGCGTTTATTTGACGTTGCCTATGGTTCAATACCTTATTGCCTCACTTCTGTGCACATCATTTCACTGGCCTATTCGAATAATGGTTATCCATTACAGACTTTGTCACAACGCTGCTGCCTATCAGTCACATCGCAAAAGGAAGCTACTTACAGCATGTTCGTTGTAGTGATAATTTGACGGATATCAGAGCCGCGTTCACCTTTCTTTACCTCCTCAATAGTGTCGAAGGGAAAACTGCTCTTGAGGGTTTGCTCAATATCCAGTTCAAGAATCTCACCTTGCAACTGTTGCGACCCTTGATCTGCCACTTGCATGGCGGTGGTAAGTTGCTCACGTAGTTTGCTTATGGTTTCCTCTTGTTCACGGATTTTATTGTTAAAATTCTCCGATGCCTGTTTTGTCGCTTCCTCACGTATGCCACGTTCTTTTTCCAAAAGTTCTTTACGGGCAACAAATTCAGCATCTTCTTTTGCTTTATTGGCTTTACTTACCTCTTCTATTAGTTCTTTCAGTTGATCCCGCAGTTGTTTTTCATTTTCTTTTGAATTTTGTGCTTCCTGACGCAGTCTCTCGTTTTCGAATTCCGTTAATTGCTTCTCTTTGTTCAGTTCAAGTTTTGCATCTTGCTGTACCCGTCTAAGTTGAAGCTCAGACGCTTGCTGTGCCTCGGATAGAGCATTTTCGACTGCTTGCTTAATTTTCTCCTCGGTACGAATATCATATTCTTTGCGTATCGTTTCTGACTGCTCTTTTTTCGCTTTCTGCAACTCATCTGTAATCTGGTGCTGAATGGCGTCAGATATTTCAAAGCATTTCTTGCAACTCGGGCAAACAATAGTAGTTGACTCCATATTTTACGCCTCAATCACAGCGTGTTTGTTGTACGCGATATGTCCTGTGCCCGAACATTCATTTTGAATTTTGTGCGGTATGCAAAAAATTTCCCACGATCATTGCATTTATGCTTCATAGTTTTTCCTCTTTTCAGTTTTTTATTTTATCGTTATTTTTAACTGGAATAAAGTGCCATCGAAACATATAAACAATGCAATATTTGAGTGTGAGAGTGTGAGTGTGTGCCTCATTTGATAGCATATAATGGCATTTAATGCATTATTTGGTGATGTGTGGGTATATCATTCAAACAGTATTTTCAGAACTATCGACATTGCAAAAAAAGTTATTAGCAACAAATGTTCTTAATTCAGTTAGCGTTAAATATGAACACCCAAAAGCTAAGCCCAGACTGCGCAAAAACATCAAAAAGAGTTTATTAAGCACTATGTGTAGCGCATGCATATTTCTATATCACTGCATATTGTGGTCGTGGTGGATTTTATCAGGGTTGTTGCGCAGTCTGAGCCGTGATTTTGAGGAAAAGACTCGGACTCAAACAGGCGAGCCCCACTTCAGAAATACTATAGCTGATGGCTGATTTACATATTGTGTTGTTGTAACTGGTTTTATTTGGTAACTCCTATAAGTAACACAACTGCGACAAAGAAAAGAGAGCGAACGGCTTCATTAGCATACCAAACCCCACGAAATACCGTGCAACCACTAAAAAAATAGTAAAAAACTGTTGTGATTGGGGCTGTTTTGTTTTTTGGTTTTTACAGTTGCTATTTTATGTCAATACCCTCGTCTCTCAACTCAGCTACCCACTTGGGTATATCATCCACCCAACCTTTCATTTTAGCAATTTCATCAGGGTCTTTTATTAAGGTGCTATCCGCTCTTATATCATCAAAGTTATTTACAAAGAAATCATAATTTACTTTATCAGTTTTTTCCCATATGACCATGCTTCTTCTGTTGTCTTCAGTGCTCAGATTCATAGAATAGAGGTCAATCTTTACATGATTAAGACAAGAATATTCTCCGTGATACTCAACAGCAAATATGCCAAAAGGAATACCTATATCAGTTACATAGTAAAAGAACCGCCCTTTACGTGAAGCCGAAGTATACCGCCTATTCTTTGTCAAGTTGTAATACATATGGTTTTGTGCGCTACGAATCGCTTCGCTTGCTCCGTTAGGATTTTTAATTTTTTTCTGCATATCTTTCAACAGATGCTTTGTTGGTTTAGCAAGTATAAACTCTATGTGAGCACGATCAGCATCCTTTAATATATGCTCTATGCCTTTTGAAATTGGGTCTTGTTTAATTGGGTCTTGTTTACGCCCACTTTCTGCCTTCTCTTGCCTATGTCCAAGTTCTGCCATATCAGGGTTAATGATTAAGTTACTGCAAATATTTAATATTCTCAGCTTTTTTATGTGCTTATATATCTCGCTATCAACATATCCGCAGTCATTTTCATTAAAACCTAACCTCGCACTAACTGGGTAAAGTTCATGAATCGTACTTCTTGCAGTCATATGGACATTATGCAGTTTTACATAATCGTGTTTTATTTTTGACTCTTGTGCCGCAATTCCATCACCGTGCTTTGGTCCGAGAATAGCCTGATCAACCAATTTTTCAATACTTATTCCATTAAAAGAGGGTTTGGTTCCCACTTTTGTTTGTTCGCAATCAAAATATGCGCGCACATCATTAAGCTTGAAGAATACATAAATATGGTTCTTCGAACCATTTTTCTTCAAAAATTTCTTGTTAGCATTGTGTATGGGTCGAACAACCGCATAAACATTATCTAACGCGTTCATCAAAACAGCATTTGGAAAATATTTATTAAAACTTGCTGATATTTTGTCGCTCGATTTAAAGTTACTCTTAAGAGTATCAAAGTCTGCAAACTCAAGCCATTCGTACTCATTACTACAGCACGGACACGTTACGTTACGATTTAATTTTGTGGTAGAAAAATATTTGCCTATTTGTCCAATTAAAGGTGCGTGTATGCCCTCTTCACTGGCCATCCCACTCTGTAACGAATTTTTATGCTGACAGTAAGGGCAACTAATCTCTGACGACATATTATCGTTAGTATTACCTCGCTTGATTTAAAAATTTTTGCAGGGTATATAGAAAAACGCATCCGCTGTGCACAATTGTCGAAAAAAAGCTTATTAAGAACAATCGGTTTACCTCCTTTAGTGTCTAATATGAACTCTCGAAATCTAAGCCAAGGTTTTGAGGAGAGGCTCCAGATGCAAACAGGTCAATCCCACCCCCTGCATCATGTATAAATAAACTACAAGTTTACACCTCCCCTCCCTCAGAAGGACAGTTGACAAGTTTCTTTTCATTCATCAGCATTTTTTGAGGCGATTACCGTAAATACAGCCACAATCGACTTAAAACATCGCGATTAAAAGTAGCAAATCCAAAAAATATGCATCAAAACAAACTCAAAAAGAGACGTGGAAGTTTAAATTACAATCAAACGTGCAACTGTTATAGATTATGAAAAATTCGCCAATTATACTATAACCTTAAGATGCAACGGTTCAAGGGTAAATTATTTTTGAAATGTGTGTTCATTGATAGAAGTTAGAAAGGTGCTAAAGGTTAACTATGACTTATAATATATTAAATCAGTACAGGAGGTCATGTTTTGGTCATTCAAAAAGCTGTGCGGGTTACAGTGCAGGTAGATAAAGATTTGAAGGAAAATGCCGATGCGCTCTTTGAGCGGTTAGGGTTGAATATGAGTGTTGCATTTAATCTGTTCCTGCAAAAAGCGGTTAATGAGGATACCATCTCGTTTTCAATCAGTACAAAAAGAACAGGTTTTGGCAATGGACTTACAGCAGACCAGATTACCGACGCATTTAACACCAGTGTACAGAACAATATTGAGGTAAATCAACAAAAAAATTTACCGATAGCCAAGTATGATAGGGATAAAAAGCAAGCTTATTTAGAATTTGCCGATGGTATCAAGGAGTACGTCAATGGATAGCGATAGCCGCAAGCCTATTGTTTTGGTATTTGCTGGTCCAAATGGGTCAGGTCAAACTACAATTATGCGTGGACTGATGGTTTTTGGGACTTATATTAATGCTGATGATTTGAAAGCGGAATATGGTTTGACTGATCTTGAGGCGGCACAGTAAGCAGATTTGTTGCGCAATTCATTGCTTGATAGACGGGTTGGTTTTTCTTTTGAAACTGTTTTATCTACTAAACGTAATCTCATACTGCTTAAGAAAGCAAAAGAAAGGGGATATGAAGTACAGTGTATTTACGTTTTAACATGCAATGAAAGCATCAATGTATCGCGGGTTAAGGCGCGACACGCCACTGGAGGTCATGATGTGCCGGAAGATAAGATCCGATCAAGATAGCATAAGGCATTAGCGCTCATGTCGCAGTTGTTAGCCGTTGTGATAAATGTTAATTTACGATAACTCAGACACACCCGTCCTTGTATTTCACAAGGAAAACACAAACAGTGCAATCTTTCCATGTGATTTATGGTCTGAAGGATATTTACGGAAATTATTAGACCGTTTTGCCTTATTTTGAGAGGTTTATATTGATTACTTATCAACGGGTTGTTGCTATGTAGTAGAAATATCTGTTTAGTTTTGATATTTGGTGTTAGTGTTCTATGTCAAATAATATTTTGGCCTTTAAAAATTTGGATAATATACAGAAAAGTTGGGTAAGTGCTAAATAAAACTAGAACTGTATATCCTTGTAGTTTAAATAAATCGTTGTTTTCAAGTTATAGTCGAGGTTAGTTAAGCCTCATCTTGTTTTGTTATTTATTTTTTAAAATTGTTTTTCGGTCCGCTTCTGTCATGAAGGGAATAGGTAGCTATGGTTCTAAAACAAAAAGAACTCGTTGATGAGTTGAAAATTGAGTGGAAACGGCTCTGGCGGGAAAGGGTAGATGATAGAGTGCGTGCTGAGGGTATTGCTTGTGATGATTATAGTTCGCTTTTTATTGATAAGGGGACTATTATTCATGCTACGCGGGATTTTAAGGCGCTTAATTTTAAAGATATTCTCCAGCAACATGAAGTCGCAGACCCTGAGCGCTATATCGCTCCCGATCCACAGGTGGGTGGATGGAGCAAATTTGTCAAAGATAATATCATTATAAAGCCGCAGAGCAAAAATGAAAAATTTGTAGAATACTACAGCAACAGCAATAACAGACGGGGTACGGGTCATCGGGAGAAGCAGCCGCAGAGGAAAAGTGGCCGAGGCTGGCTGCACATATAATTTTGAGTAGAGGCGTTTGTTTGGTTAATTATCGTGATAGGCTAGACATAATTGCCGATATTCTTGTTGTGGTCAGCAGGGAGGCTAAGAAAACGCAGATTATGTATCAGGCTAATTTGAGCTACAAGGTTTTGCAACGCTATCTAAATGAAATTGCTGGTGCAGCACTTATTCGATTTGAGGATGATCAGCAAATTTATCTGTTAACCGGTAAGGGGCAAAACTATTTGGATGCCTACAAAGAATACGCCCGGTGCAGCAAAAACATGGAAAAACGCCTAAACGATTTCACTGCCAAACGAAAAACGCTCCAAGAACTATGCCTCGCCAAAAACGAGTTTTCCAATCAACAATTCCAAACGGATAATCCAATTGAAACTTGACAATCCGAGGAGAAATAAGAAGATGAGTTCTCAGCGTAATCTGGCCCTTATTGTTATTATTTGTGTTGTGGGGGTATTGTTGGTGGTTTCCCCATTTCTCCAGCAGATAGCTATTGCGCCGCAACGTGAGTCCTTTAGTGAGATGGCGCTGTTTAGTTCTAATTATAGAACGGATTATCCTTCAAATGCTACATCGGGTGAAAACTATGATCTGATAGTAGAGGTGACTAATCAGCTGGGTTATGATGCGGATTACACCATTGAGGTAAAATTTCGAAATACCACTCAACCAGGACCAAACAGCTTCAACCATACAAGCAGTTCCATGCCGGCTTTGGAGAGTTTTCGAGTCTCGGCAGATAATAATCAGACAGTAGAGGTGCCTTTGGAGGTGTCTTTTCAATTCAGCTCCACGGGATATGTGGATATGCTCACGCTTAACAACAAAACCTATCCCCTCAGCACCCAATTAGAGTATGATATAGAGCGAAATAATTATTATGGTAATTTGTTTTTTGAGTTGTGGATTTATAATCAAACCACCAGTCGCTTAGAGTATCATGAGCGGTATCTGAGTTTGTGGCTAAAAATGAACACTGAATAATTTTGTTGGAGGTTTTTGTTTGGTTCTTAGGGCAAACACGATTTTAGCAGTAGGTGCACACCCCGATGATATAGAGTTGGGCTGTGGGGGAACCATACAGGCGGCCGCAAAGTTGGGGAAAAAGGTTATTGCGGTTTTTATGTCCAAAGGTGAGCATAGCGGCAACCCTGAGGTTAGGCCAAAGGAGAGTATTGAGGCGTTGTCGGTGTTAGGTATTGATGAGGTTTATTTTGGGGATTTTCCAGATACCGAGATTCCTTGTTCTAGGCAAGCTATAGATTTTTTGGAGGCTTTCTACGTTGCCAATAAGCCTGAGACTATTCTTACGCATACGGTTAATGATATTCATCAGGATCATCGTCAAGTTGGGTGGGTGTCTATGTCGGCGTTTCGTAATGCGCCTCAGATTTTGGCTTATGAGACGCCTCGGGTTACTCAAAATTTTTCGCCTACCTATTTTGTGGATATAACGACTAGTGTGGATGATAAGTGGACTGCGCTTAAGTGTCATTTTTCACAGAAAACAAAGCGCTACATCACCTATGAATCGATGGTTAATTTGGCCTCGTTTAGAGGAAGCCAAGTGGGTCTGCCAGCTGCTGAGGCTTTTGAAGTTGTGCGCTATATTGAGCGTTTAGGGGCACCTGAGGCCTAACGTTGATTGCGGCAGGCCACCAACCAAACTATTTACCCTGGCTGGGTTTTTTTGATAAAATTAAACAGGCTGATCTATTTATTATTGAAGATAACATCCAATTTGAACGCCAAGGCTTTATCAGCAGAAATAAAATAATGACTACCCAAGGCGCCCGATGGCTAAGCGTGCCAATAGAGCACACCAACAGGCCTCTGCTTATAAAAGATGCTAAAATTGCCAATGAGCGCAATCCGCGCTGGAGACACAAACACTGGGCAACTCTAAAGCACAGCTACTGCAAAGCGCCCTATTGGAAAAAGTACTCTGATTTTTTTGAGGCTACCTATCAACAAGAATGGACTTATCTAATTGATCTAAATATGCATCTTATCAGAGGTATTATGGGGTTTCTTTGTATAGATAAGCCGTTGATTTTGGGGTCTTCGCTTTGTGCGGAGGGTAAAAAAACCGAGTTGCTGGTCAATCAGTGCAAACAAGTCGGCGCCGACACCCAACTAGCAGGTAAAGGTAGCAAAGACTACATCAATCAAACGCTCTTCACACAACAGGGCATAGAGGTTATTTTTCAAGACTTTACCCAACCTAAATACCCTCAAACCACAACTGAGGGGTTTGTTGGTAATCTTTCTGTTGTGGATTATTTGTTTTGTACCGGTGGAAAACCCTGGTAAGGTGAAATTATGAGTGTTTCGTCAGCTTTGCCCTATTTTTCAAACGATAGCATAGAGGCTATCTCGACCGATATGGCGCAGATGTTAAAGAGCGGGCAGTTAACCGATGGACCCTTTAGCAAAAAATTTGAGACTCGATTTGCCGCCTACATGGGGGCCAAGTATGCTGTTGGGGTGAGTTCGGGTTCCGCATCTCTAGATGTTGCACTAAGATACTATGGAGTGCAAAATAAAGAAGTCATTGTTCCAACCAACACATTTGTTTCAACCCCTAACAGCGTTGTTTTAGCTGGCGGCAAACCGGTTTTTGCGGATATGAACCCCGAAACCCTCTGCATAGATGTAGAGGATGTTAGGCGCAAAGTTACTCCCAAAACTGTGGGGGTTATTGTGGTGCATATTGCTGGATTGATCTGCCCCCAGATACGAGAACTCAGAGAGTTCTGTAATGAGAATGATTTGTTTCTCTTAGAGGATAGTGCGCATGCTCATGGAGCAACTCTTGAGGGTCAAAAAGCGGGGACGTTTGGGGATGTGGGTTGTTTTTCGTTTTATCCCACCAAAGTTATGACATCCTGTGAAGGAGGTATGCTACTAACAAATGAGCAAAAAGTAGCTGAAGCCGCTCAGTGTATACGTTCATGCGGTCAAAACACTGATCGTCAAATGGTAATGTTGGGAGATAATTGGCGGTTAAGTGAACCCGCCGCAATTATAGGTCTTCACCAGCTAGAACATCTAGAAGAGTTTTTGCTAAAGCGCAATCAAATCGCAAACTGGTACAAAAAGGCCCTGCAAGACATCAAAGAAATTACGTTATTTGAAACTCCTGCAAATATGCGGCATAGCTACTACAAATATCCTCTAAAACTATCAGAGACAATCGATCGCCAAAAAGCTGCTACGGCACTTAAAGAAAAGTTTGGAATTGAAACTGGGCATATTTACTATCCGCCTTGTCATCTTCACCCCTACTACATGGAAACTTATGGAACCCGCATGGGAGATATGCCCTCAGCTGAGCAGGTGCTACAGCAGGTGATGTGTTTACCTATGCACTATCAGCTAACCAAACAAACCATTCAACACATAAGCCAAGCCCTAAGTGACACCATCAGAACCGCCGTGACTAAGGGTTAACCGGGTTAGTTATGTCTCAGAACAATCAAGCCGATAGGGTTTCTCTGCGATTTCCCATCCGTAAATCTGAGCTTGACCGCTTCAAATTTGGCAAACAACAAGTTCACCAGACGCTTGGATGTAACCCCAGTGATTCAGTGCTTTGTTTAGATATTGCCTGTGGATCTAACCCGTTTCCCAAAGCTAATGTGCTCTGTGACTTAAACGTTAAACCCGTACCTGATCGAAATATGAGAAATTTGGTTACCAGTGGAAAACCGTTTGTTATGTGCAGCTGTACTGCATTGCCATTTAGAGATAAAACCTTTGATTTTGTAACCAGCTACTACCTAATTGAACACATAGAAAACCCGGACTGTTTGGTTAAAGAGTTAAAACGTGTCGCCAAACATGGCTATATCCAGAGCCCAACATGGCTAAACGAGCTGCTCTATGGTGAAAAAGTGCACTTATGGGTCGTTTTTAAAAATAATGATAAACTCTATGTAAAATCCCTAAAAAAAGGAGCCCTGCCGCCATTTCGCTTTGGATTTTTCTTTCACCGCCTCTATAACCAACCCGCCTGGAAAATAATACATGCCATCCTCGACGAAAAATTTCACCTCTTCACCATAACCTACACATTCTAACACCCAACAACACCTCTAAACCATGTTCCGGCATAATCGATATCGTCAGTTTTTTGTTTTTTGTGTAGAACATTTGGGGTTTGTTCGAGATATGTTGTCCTTAGAGCTTTAAAAGTTCGTTTCCCCGAGTAACTCTTAACGCCGGTCTGGGTTTTGGAGGACTTTTTCTGTGGTAACTGAACTAAACTCGAGCATATCTGTGATTATTGCGACACTAAATGAAGAAGAAGGGATAGGGCCAACCATAGATGAGATGCAAAAAATTCTACATAACCCCTACATGGTTGTGGTTGATGGCAACAGTGTGGATAGAACTATCGAGATAGCCAAAAACAGGGGTGCCGATGTTATGCTTCAAGAAGGCATCGGTAAGGGAGCAGCCATGTTTCAGGGCATAAAAACTCTGGCCACAAAAGTTCCCTATATTGTATTCACTGATGCCGACTATACCTACCCCGCCCAATACATTCCCCAAATGGTAGAACTGCTAGAGGCTAATCCTAGTGTGGGTATGGTTATTGGGAATCGGTTCAAAGGTCAATACAATCTCTCAAAAACAATCACCAACCCCTTCTATGTGGGTAACAAACTCTTGGCGTTTGCTCAGCTGGTTATGAATGGAATAAATCTTGGTGATCCACTCTCGGGTTTGCGGGTAGTGCGAACCGAAGCATTAGATGGCTGGAAGCCCAAAAGTAAAGGTTTTGATGTGGAGGCCGAGATGAACGCCATTGTGGAGCGTCGAGGATATGGTATCATGGAAGTCCCCATCGACTATCGAAATCGTATGGGAGAAAAAAAACTCAAACTTCGACATGGCATAGGAATAATGAAGCGAATCTTGACAGAAAGCTTTTCCCTTGAAATCTAACGGACTTAACCATTGTACATTAGCAGGTAAATTTAGGTTTTAGTGATAGTTGTCTGGGCTTTTTTGGGTTAGTCTTTTTTCATAGCTAAGCTTTTTTGTTCTTTGGATAGTTTTTCAATAGCGTAGCGCAGGGCAGTTCGGGGCATGATTGATTTGTTTTTTATGACGTATGTTAGGATTTCGGTGGGGTGTTTTTCTGTTTGTGCTTTTAGTAGCCAGCCATAGCCTTTTTGCACTAAATCATCGGTGTCGGTTAGGAGCAGGTCGCTTATTTTAAGGGTCTCAGTTAGGAATAGGCCTTTTTTTGCTGGGACAATTAGTGTGACTGCGGCGGCTCGTTTGAGCCAGCGGTTAGGGGATTTTGCCCAAGCCATAAGGGTATCTACTTGCTTGGGGAATTTCATTATGAAATCTCCTACGGTGTGGTTGCAAAATGTGTCGCATTTAGCCCAATTATCGATATATTTATCGATCCAGCGCTCAAAAATAGTTAGGTCTTCTGGTTGGAATTGGTCAACGATTTTTGGTAGCCACTCGGCGGCAATAAAGGCTTCTTCCATAAATCCTGATTGGAAGAGTTCTTCGCAGAGTGTAAAAATTGCTTGTTTGGGTAAATTTTTAATGTTTGCCCAGTTTTTAGAGCTGATTTGGTGTACGGTAGAATTTTTGACACCATAGGTGAGAATGGCTTCTTTGAAGTAACGTTTTTCACTTTCCTTAGTTTGGGAGTCAATGTTGGCGTTTAATTCTTCTCGGAGCTGGACTATGATTTGGCTCATACCAAACTACGGCTACAGGCGGATAAAATTGTTGTGCACACTTGTACATCAATAACTAAGGCAGAATAGAGGGCAACAATAATACAAGTTGTGTTATTGAGGATTTCAATGAGTATATAACCGCTATTTTGTTTCAGTGATAGTTTGTAAGTTTTGGGGTGTGTTTGTGGTTTTAGATGCTGATCGGGTTAGGGTTGGTATTGTGGGTTTGGGTAAGATGGGTATTATGCATGCCTGTCTGTTGAGTACGTTTGCTAATGTTGAGGTTGGGGCTTTGTGTGATAAAAGTCGGTTGATGCGTAAAATAGCTAAACGTGCTTTTAGCGGGGCTCAAGTCACCGATACTTTGGAGGGTTTTTCGGGTTTGGATCTTGATGCAGTCTATGTGTTGACGCCTATACCGTCGCATTATTCGATAATTAAGCAGATTTATGGGGCGGGTCTTGTGAAGAATGTATTTGTTGAAAAAACGCTCACTTCAAACTATAGTCACTCTGCTGAGCTCTGTTCTCTCTCGGAGCATCAGGGCGGTATCACTATGGTGGGTTATATGAAGCGTTTTGGGGTTACGTTTAATCAAGCTAAGCAACTCTTAGAGAAACAGGTTTTAGGTGAGCTTGTGAGTTTTGAGGCTTATGCCTTTTCCTCAGATTTTGCGGATGTGCCTGTGGGTTCTGTGTTGTCTAAGGCTCGGGGTGGGGTTATTGAGGATTTGGGTTCGCATGTGGTTGATTTGGCAGAGTGGTTTTTTGGAGATCTCCAAGTTGCAGAAACAAAGGTTAACTCGCAGATTTCTTTGGGTTCAGAGGATGACATAGGCTTTAGTGTCACCAACAAAGAGGGACTGAGGGGTCATTTTGAGGTTTCTTGGCGCAAAAATAACTATCGGATGCCAGAATTTGGCTTATCAATCCAGGGTACAAAGGGCGTTTTGGATGTTAACGATGATGAGGTTAAATTGTCTCTGAATGGTTCAGTGCCAAAACGTTGGTATCGTCATGATATGGCTGATAATGTGGGTTTTCTCTTAGGCGGACCCGAATATTATCGTGAAAATCAGCAGTTTATTCAAGCCATTATTGGGGGTGAGGCGCCTGAGTCGAGTTTTAGAAGTACTCTCAAGGTGGATTATATCTTGGAGCAGGTAAGGCAAAGGGCAAATGAAAAAGTTTAGTTTGTTTGTTGGGGATAATCCCTTTCATGGTATTAGCCATCTCTCGCAGCAGAAAGCAAGAGAACGCACCCTAGAACAATCCCAAAAAAGCACTCAGCAGGCAACGCGTATAGTTGAGCAAGCAATTGAGTGTGGGGCTGAGGGGTTTATGTTTAGTGTCGATGAGATTACCCTCTCAATAATACGTCAACTTCAAAAAAGTTCCAACGCCTCCCAAGTGCGTCTGTATGCTATTGCGCCCTATGCTTATGAGTATGTTCGAAGGGCCACCCAAACAGGCGGCGTATCGGGCTTAGCTATGAATTTGGCTAAAGAGATGGTTTTTTCCTCCAACGCCAAAGTTCTAGCCACAAATATAGGTGGACTGGCACGCTTCAACCTCTCAGCAGTACTCAAAACCTATGTAGCATACGAGCTATCACGCATAAAAACCGCCTCAGCCAACAGCAACAATAACCTAAAGTTAGAGGCGTTTATGCTTCATGAAATTATTACAGATATGGCCTTAGCGCTCAATATGGAGCAACTCTTTAGGGGTTATATAGATTTTCTTGAGAGGCGTCATATTCGTCCGGGGTTTGAAACCCGCAATTTTTCGATTTTAGTAGATAAATTTAGGAGCTGGGACATTGATTTAAGCAGACTGACGTTAACGGCTTCATTTAACAAGGTGGGGTTTCAGATGTGTCCCACAAAGCAGCAATGTGAGGAGGCGCTCAAACATACCAGTGACGCAGAGGTTATAGCTATGAGTGTTTTGGCGGCGGGTTATCTCAAACCAGCCCAAGCCGCAGACTACTTGGCAAACTTGGAGGGCCTAAGCGGTGCAGTTATTGGCGTTTCAAAAGAGCAACAGGCAGCTGAGACTTTTCAAATTTTTCGAGAAGGTCACTAAAGGCGGGTTTAGGTTTGGTTTGGCTGTTGCTTGTTTGGGTGGGGGTGGGGGTGTTGTTTTTTGGTGTTTCCGGCCTCTATTTTTTGTATATGAGGCAGTATTCGCAGAGGAAATGGGGTCTTGGTATCGATTCTAGTTATTTGCCCTCTGTGTCTATTCTTATCCCTGTCTACAATGAACAGCAAATTATTGATTTAAAACTCGAAAACCTCACCAAGGTAGTCTATCCAGCTGATAAGATGCAAGTTATTGTGGTTAATGATGCCTCATCGGATAACACTCTAAAAATTGTTGATCAGTACATCACAGAGCATCAGCCGCAATTTAGAATTAGGGTTTTTGACAGCCCAAAGCATTTGGGAAAGACTGGCTGTTTAAACCAAGTTCTAAAAACCATTCAATCAGAGATTGTTATAATTTCTGATGCGGATTGTTTTTGGCCCAAAGATATACTCCAAAAATCTCTTTGCTATCTCTCTGATCCAAGTGTTGGTGCTATAACTGCGCGTGAGCAGCTTCTAAACTCCGGTGACACTTGGGTAACTCGGGGTGAACAGGTCTACAATAACAATATTCAGGCAATACGTATAGGCGAGTCAAAACTGTATGCGACGCTTTTCTTTCAAGGCGGCTTTGCAGCCTACAAACGCAGTCTGCTAAATGAATTCAATCATGCCGCCGATGACTCAGGAACTGCACTTGATATAATTCAATCCAACAAACGTACCCTGCTGATTCCCGAGATTAGCTTTTTTACCATCAGCCCCACAGTTTGGCAGGACAAATTCACCATAAAAATTCGACGCGCCAGTCACCTTCAACAACTTTGGGCAAGATGTCTCAACCTGCTAATCCAGGGTAAGCTTTTGATGCCCAAACGCATCGCCATACCCGAAATCATGCTCCATCTGTTTAACCCCTTACTGCTAATTGTGCTGGTGATACTAACGGTAGCAGTTATGGTTAGTTATCCCTTTTTGGCGCTGGGTATAGTCATAGCAGTGGGGGTGGTGTTTGCGGTTAAAAAAACCCAAACAACCGCAATCGAGCTAATCCAAAATAACCTTATTTTATTGGTTGCCCTGACGTCTTTTTTGACAAAGCACAAATTTAGATTCTGGAAACCCATAGAAGGTGCCCGCTCTGCTTTGAACAAGCAGATGCTCCAAGAAAAACAACTACTCTAAACCAACCCCAACACCAACCAAGCAAGCGACAATTTTGATGGCGTACATTTGAGGGGATAGTTTGGATTCACAGATTGAGGTTACAGTAGGACTATGTGTAAAAAATGGTGCAGAAATTATCAAAAAAGCTCTTGGGAGTCTTTGTAAACAGACGTTTCCAGCACCCCGCATCGAGGTAATTGTGGTTGATGGTAACAGTAGAGATGGCACTCTGCAGATAATTAGAACTAATCTCAAATCGTGTTTTGGCAAAATACAGATTTTTCAAGAAACCCATGGGTTAGGTATTGCCCGTCAAATGGTTATAGAGAAAGCCAGCGGTAAATACATCGTTTGGCTTGACGCCGACATGATACTTGCGCCTAGTTATGTGGAGAATCAGGTTTTGTTTATGGAACAAAACCCCCAAGTTGGCATTGCCGGCGGAACATATACCCTCCACACTGGGCATGGGTTAGCGGCTGATCTTGAAAATATTGCTTATGCGGTGGACTCTGTCTTTGGTCGGCCGGGCAGGGCGTCTAAATTTGGTTTTTTACCCGGAGCTGAGGGTGCAATCTATCGTGTGGAGGCTGTTCGTCAAGTTGGCGGTTTTGATACTCAAATAAATGGTGCTGCTGAGGATACCGATTTAGCTTATCGTGTCAGAGCAAAGGGTTGGCAGTTAGCAATGACCCAGGAGAGATTCACCGAGTCCACTCGGGCTTCGTGGCAGTCGCTTTGGAATCAATATGTTTGGTATGGACGCGGTGGTCACTATATCTTTCATAAAGATCCCCGCTCAGTAAATCTTTTGCAAATGTCGCCTATGGCAGGGTTTATAGCAGGTATAATGCGGTCTCCCGGTGCGTATCTGCTAACCCATAATAGCGCATTTTTTTTGCTGCCGGTGCACTATACCTATAAGCGTATAGCGTGGTTTTGCGGTTTCTGCAATGCCCATCTAAACGGATATGGCCACAAACCCAACTAACACAGCCATAATTTGAATGTGTACTTCTTAGGCGGATAATAGTCTGGTTGTTGGTTAGATTTGCAGTTTTGTTTAGGGTTATTTTTTGGGGTTGGTTGAGGGCGATAGTGTGGATCCGCTTGTGACGGTGGGTATTTGTGTTCGTAACGGTGAAGCCTTTCTCTCAAATGCTGTGGAGAGTATTTTTCAGCAGGATTATCCTCAGGAAAAGATTCAAATCATTTTTGTTGATGATGGCAGCCAAGATAGAACCCCTGAAATAATTAGTCGATATATGGCTGTGTTGGGCAAACGGGCAAAGGCGTTTAAGACTTCTTGGCAGGGTCTAGGGCATGCACGTAACTGTATTGTAGGGAATGCTTATGGTGAGTTCATTCTTTTTGTTGATGCAGATGAGATACTAACGCCGGGTTACATAAGAGCACAAGTTAGTGTTATGCAAAAGAATCCTCAGGTTGGGATTACGGCGGGGGTTTTTAGGTTGGTTTTGGGGAATAGTATTTTAAATCTTGAAATTGCGCCTCATATTGTTAATCAGAAAAGTTTTGGTAAGCCCAAGAGTTTTCTTTGGAAAACTGATAAACTTGTGGGTACTGGCGGCACGACTTTTCGGACCCTTGCTGTGCGGGAGGCAGGGGGGTTTGATGAGAGCATCAAAGGTGCGGGAGAGGATACGGATCTAGTTTTGCGTATAAGAAAGGCAGGATGGCGCCTTGAAGCTAACCCTGCAGAGTTTTATGAGCTGCATGGCGGTTTGTCTACGCCCAGAGATTTGTGGAGGAAATATTTTTGGTATGGGTATGGGTGTCAGAAGAGTTTTTTGCAGACACGTGAGGGTTTTTCTTTTCCTCGGATGTCACCTGTTGCGGGGTTAGTTACGGGTGTGCTTTATTCGTTTGGTGCGTATAGGTTTTTGCGCCAAAAGCAAATGTTTTTGTTGGCACTGCATTTTGGGTTTAAACATACTGCTTGGATGTTTGGGTTTATGAAGGGCCAACTTGAAAAATAATTAAACAAGGGGAAGAGATGGTGATGTTTACCATCGGGAAATATACCATGCGTTGTTTTGGGGCCAGTAGAGTATTAGCCAGTGTCTATAGAGATATCCCCAGATGAGACCCTGAATGGGGTTTGCTAATGCGGTAGAAACTGCTGAGGAGGAGGTTGGGGTTGGCTGGGGGGTTGTTGATGATGTGGGTTGGGGAATAACTGCGGCTGTTGGGGTTGGCTGGGGGAGCAGGGAAGGCATTGTTGGAATGATTAGTTGAGTTGATTGGGGAGTTGGTTGAGTAGTGTTTAGTGTGGGTGTTGATGGTGTGGGTTGTTTGGGTGTTTCAGCAGAGTTGGTGGTGGTTGGGGTGGGTGTTGGTGTTGTTGGGGTTTTGTTGTTGTGGTTGGTGTTGATGTAGGTTTGTCCCATGGTGTTTGGTGTGTAGTGGTTTGTGAGCATTGTTTCTCCTGAGTAGATTGGGCCTAGTCCTGTGTCGCTTAGCCAGTAGTATGCGCCTGCGCCGATGTTTAGGTCGTTTTGGGCTTTTAGGAGGTTTTGCCACCAGGTGTAGTCGTTTTGTTTGTTGTTTGATTTGGTTAGGCAGGAACCTTGTTCGTTTATGACCAGGGGTGCGTTTACGCCCATGGTTTTGATGGCTTCGCTTAGTTGGGTTTTGAGTCCGTCGTAGTCTGTTTTCCAGTAGGCGGTTAGATCGGTGGGTGCATAGTAGTAGAGATGGGTTGTAAATACTAGGTTTGTTGTTTGGGGAATTGCAGTTGTTATTTGTTTTGTCCAGCTTAGATCGTTGCCCCAGGTGTTTGGGTGCCAGCCCATGTGCCACTGCATCATGATTAGATTGGTGGCGCCTGTTGTTCTGATGGCGCTGTACATGGTTTTTAGGTATTGCATATAGCCTTGGGGTATGGCGTCGTTGTCGGGTCCTAGGTTGGGTTCGTTCCAGGCTTCAAAGATTACGTTTTTGTAGTTTTTGTAGTTGTGTGCCATATCAGTCCAGAACCAGTTCCAAAAGTCAAGTTCTCTACTGCCGCTGTAGCCTGCATCAGTTAGGAAGCGTTGGGCGGGTTCATCCCAGCCCTCCATGGGGAGGCCTTGCCAGCCGTATCCTGGGCTTGCGTAGGGGTCTCCGCCAAAGCTACTTGCTGATGGGGTGAGCATGTAGGGGACAAGGTCAACATATAGTCCGTATTTGTCTGCGGTTTGAATTAGTGTGTGGAGATAGGCTTTGGTGCTGATTGGGGTTGTTTGGGCGGAGTAACTGGCGGGGTCTTCTTGGGCGGGGATAATGTTGTCGCGGTAGTACCAGCTGGGGTAGATAAAGACGCGGATATAGTTGATGTGCCACTGATCACGCAAAGTTTGAAAAGTTTGCTCCATGGTGTCTTGGGGGTGGGTGTTCCATTGGCTACTCCAGCTATCAGTTGCGTCTTGGTCCCAGAGAATAAGGTTAGGTGCAAATCCAGCAAGACCCATACCACACAAATAAACAGAGTTGTCATTGACATCAAGAATATAGGTTCCATCGGTATGCAAAGCCGATACGGCCCCTGCCGGTGTTGCTGAACTACTGTTGCTTACCTGTGCTTGGGTTAGAGTACCCGCGGCGAACAAGTTTAGGGCAATCAGTGTGATAATGAAAAATGCATGATGTTTAGGGTGTTTTTTGAAATTGGGAGTTAGGATCTTTGCTAAAGGGTGTATATTCATTTATTTCTCTCTCTTCTAGATTTTAGAACCTACTGGGTTTGATTCTTTTTATAGAATTTTGAAAACCGAGTTTAACGCAATTGAAAAGTCCAGTTCGCACAACAAGAACAAAGCGCCTTCGGCGCAAATTAATTAACCGCTACCAACAATCATCATCAGCATTACCACCCCAATCATAATAAATCAGACCACCCTCACCATCAGACCTAGACACACCCACAA
>Ga0123356_10002679_pt1 | contig 18911 bp, 22 predicted proteins | sample TergutEmb28metaG_2_FD_92546 | JGI IMG/M metagenome (GOLD analysis project Ga0123356, IMG submission 92546) | Embiratermes neotenicus P3 segment gut microbial communities from Petit-Saut dam, French Guiana - Emb289 P3 | ecosystem: Host-associated > Arthropoda: Insects > Digestive system > Gut ...
GAGGATTTGCCGCTGGCCCTGTTCGCCGCCGACGATGTAACGCCGGCGGCCATCCGCGTCGCCGCCCAGCGCGACATGCAGGTGCGCGTGCTGGCCTGCCGCGGCGGCCTGATCGACCGTGCCGGCCTGCAAGCGCTGAAACTGATGAAGGCGCCGCTGCTGATGCTGTTCGATGCCGACGACGACCTCGACGCGGCCGCCTTCCGCCGCGCCCGCTCCCATCTGCGCTGCCCATGCAGCGAGCAGGTGCTGGCGGCGGACGAGGATGCGACACCGACCATCGGCACCTGGCTGGCCCGCCACCTGCCCGGCGCAGCCGACGACAACTGAAGAAAGCTCTGAAGCGCCGGACTTGAGCCGCCCGGACAGCCGGTGGACGAGAGGTCGCGCGGACAACCCGGCAACGGTAACGCCCCATCACCGTGCCCCCCGGCTATAATGCGACCTGCATGTTGCGCAAATTTCGCATCCTCCTCCTGCTGCTCGTTCTCGCCACCGTCGCCCTTGGCGCCTGGCGCGCCGGCAGCCGCCTGACGGCCTGGGAACATACCGTTCACGTCGCCCTCTACCCGATCGCCGCCGACGATTCGCCGGCTACCGCCCGCTACGTCGCTCAGCTCGACGCCGACAGTTTTGCCGAGATCGGCCAGTGGCTCGAAGGCGAAATCCGTGGCTACGGCAAGACGGTGTTGCAACCGTTGACGATCCGCGTCGCGCCGCCGCTCGCCGCCACCCCGCCCCTGCCGCCGCCGCGGCCGAGCGCCCTCGACGCCATCCTGTGGAGCCTCAAGCTGCGCTGGTGGGCCGCCCGCCACGACGACATCGCCGGACCCAAGCCGCAGGTGCGCCTGTTCGTCCTCTACCACGATCCCGAACGGCTGGCGGCGCTGCCCCATTCGACCGGCCTCGACAAGGGCCAGCTCGGACTGATTCACGCTTTCGCCAGCCGTCGGCAGCACCGCCAGAACGCCGTCGTCATCACCCACGAACTGCTGCATGTCTTCGGTGCCAGCGACAAATACGACCTGGCCAGCGGCCAGCCGATCCATCCGCAGGGCTACGCCGAACCCGGGCGTTCGCCGCTGCTGCCGCAGGAACTGGCCGAGATCATGGGCGGCCGGATTCCGCTTGCCGTCGACCGCAGCGACATCCCGCCCAGCCTGGAGGCCACCGTGATCGGGCCGCAGACGGCCAGCGAGATCGGCCTGACGGATCGATGACAGCGGTCGACGATGAGACGCCAGGTGGCATGCATCGCCACCGAGGCGACGACCACGGCGAGCAGCGCTTCATACATTCCGGCTGCGCAGTTCTACTCTTTCTCCATCGGCGGCAATCGAAACTCCGCTCGGTAGCGCCTGGCAATCGCTGGAAAGACGCCATTCATCGAAAGTATGACCAATATGCGTCAGCCAAGCATGCTGCGGCCGCAGGCGCTCGACGATGCCCAGCGCCGCCGCCCAGTCATTGTGGTTTTTCGCTATGTCGCCCGCTGGAAATGAGCAGTCGATGGCCAGGTCATGCTCGCCCCAGCAGCGCAACCAGTCCTCCGTTGCAGGAGGAAGGCCGAGCGTATCGGTCAGGTAGGCGAAGCGGCTGCCGTTTGGCCCTTCGATGGCATAGCCGACGGTCGGTTTGGAATGGATCAGGGGCAAGGGCGTCAGGCGACAATCGCCGATCTGAAAAGCATTGAATTTCTCGGCGGTATGGAATTGCAGCAAGCCGGGATTTCGATACAGGTCGGCACACCCCTCGGTATCGTGCGGCCCCCAGACCGGGATGCGCCGCCCGACGCCCCAGCGCAGGTGAAACAGCCCTTGCACATGGTCCGGGTGGAAATGCGTCAGCACAATGGCATCGAGACTGCCCAGGGGGAAATGCTGGTCGATATCCATCAAACCGGCATCGAGCAGGATACGGCTCGTCGTTGTCTCGATGAGGGCGCAGCAAGGCCGTCGAACGGCATCGGCTTGCACCCTGGCCTGCTCGCAGGCGAGGCATGCGCATCCGTACAACGGCACACCGCCGGCCGCGCCGGTACCGAGGAAGCTTACGCGCATGCCAAGACCCGGCTGTGCGCCTGGATCAGACTGACCAGAGCCTCTCCGCCCGATTCGAGCAGGTCTTCGTTACGAATGACGGCGGAAAAGCTGCCGCTCGATCTCAGATCGCGGTTTCGTTGCAGACGCTTCTCGATGTCTTCGGATGTTTCTCGGGAACGGGCGTTCAGCCGTTGGCGCAAGGTCGCTTCGGAAACCTCGATCAGAACCGGCAACAGTTTCGGAAAACATTGACGGGCGGCGGGCAGATATTCACGCGAACCATTGACCACAACGGTCACGCCTTTGGCCAGCCATTGATTGATTTCGATGCCGATACCGTAGGAGAGGCCATGGCTTTGCCAGTGCAGCGCGAACAGGTTTGCCTGGGTGCGTGCGGCAAACTCGTCGGGCGACAGGGTCACGTGGTTTTCTCCACCGGCATCGGCCGGACGGGTGATGTAACGGTGGGCAAAACAAACGCCAGAATGCCTGGCCAGCTTTTTGCGGGCGTAGCGCATGAGGCTGTCCTTGCCGCTGCCCGATGCGCCGACGACATAGATCAGAGGAGCTTGCATCGGACGCCTCCTCAAGCGTGGTCGAAATGTGCGCTCAAGGCCGGCTTGCCACCCGACCAGACCCGCTCGGCCTGCGGCAATCCCCCCATCTGCTTGACGGCAATCAGGTCGGCCCTTTTACCCACGGCGATTTCCCCGCGATCCCGTAATCCGGTGGCGCGCGCCGGATTGCGGGTGACCAGTGATACGGCCTGCGGCAGCGTGATGCCGGCCAGTTCAGGCAAGCGCATGACGGAAGGCAGGAGCGCCGCCGGCGAATAGTCGCCGCACAGGCAATCGGCCACACCGGCCAGAACGGCATCGAGTGCGCGCATGTTTCCCGATTGCGACTTGCCGCGCAGGATGTTGGGCGCCCCGAACAGGGTAGACAGTCCTTGTTCCCGAGCCGCCCGAGCCGTCTGGAGATTGATCGGAAACTCGGAGACGACGGTGCCCAGCGCCTTGACCGCCGCAACCTTGGCCGGTGAGTCATCGTCGTGGCTGGCGATGGCGACGCCAAGCGTGCGCGCCTCATCGGCCAGCGCCTGCATGCGTCCGAGGGCGCCCTGGGCTGCCTCGGTCTTGCGCCGCAGAATGTCATCCAGTGCCGACTCATCGGTCTTGTAGCTTTTCGCGAGATATTGCCGATAGGCTTCGACGTCGCGGAACTGTCCTTGGCCCGGACTGTGGTCCATGAAGGAAATGAGATGCGCGCAGCCTTCGGCGAGCAGCCCCGAGAGATAGGGCGGCGCTGTTTCATCGGTGATTTCGTAGCGCGCGTGCACCCGGTTATCGATGAGCGCATGCGCTTGCCAGTCATGAATGGCCCGGGCGATCTCGGCGGCAAAGGCGTTGTTCCTGACCCCCAGTTCGTGATTGGCGAAGGAAAGCGCATGAAACACCGTGGTAATGCCGGCCGAGGCATTACGCTTGTCCGCCTGGGCACAGGCGAAATCCAGCGGAAAATGTACGCTCGGTCGGGGCTCGACTTCTTTTTCCAGCGCGTCGCAATGCAGGTCGATCAGACCCGGCATCAGGATGCGCCCGGTGAGATTCATTTCGACGGCGCCCGTCGTCGTTTCGGGGTCAAGCGCGGCAATCCTGTCGCCTTCGATCAATACGGCGAGATCGTTGCGGACTTCGTCGGCCAGCACGACGCTGGCGTGGGTAAGCAGAATGCGGTTCATGAGGTACAGGTTTCCAGAAGGTCGGAGACGGCAACGGGCAGGGTCAGTTCGGTCACGCGGTCGGCCAGGCGGCGAACCAGATCGGGATGGTGGAAGATGGCAAGCATGGCGACGCCCTCGCGCTTGATGGCCTGTAGCAGATCCACGACACGGTCGGTGGTGGCGGGATCGAGGCTGGCGGTCGGTTCATCGAGCAGCAACAATCGGGGGCGGGAAATCAGGCCGCGCGCCAGATTGACGCGCTGCTTTTCGCCTCCGGAAAAGGTCGCTGGCGGTATGGCCCACAGACGTTCAGGCACGTTGAGCAAGGCCAGTAGTTGGCGCGCCTTGCCTTGCGCCACTTCCCGATTTTCACCGCGCGCAAGCAAGGGCTCGGCAACCACGTCCAGCGCCGACTTGCGCGGCAGGCAGTGAAGAAACTGCGTGACGAACCCGATTTCGCCATGGCGCAACTGGAGCATCTGGTACTCCGAGGCTAGTGCCAGATCGAGGCGATGGCCGCTGCCATCGCGATAAAGCATGCGCCCGCCACTGGGCAGATAGGTGCGATAGACGCATTTCAGCACCGAGGATTTACCGGCGCCCGTCGGGCCGATCAGGGCGGTCAGTTGCCCCGCATGAACGGACAGATCGACGTTGGCACAGGAGGGAATGAGCTTGTTCTGGTCGTGCAGCAGAAAATGCTTGCTCAGTCCTTCGATTTTCAGAATGGCTTCCATGGCCGCTTCCTTACAAGGCAGATGCCACCAGCCGCTGCGTATAGGCGTGCTGGGGATCTTCAAGAATCTGATCGGTCAGGCCGGACTCGATGATGCGGCCGTACTTCATCACGATCGTCCGCCCGGCCAGCAGGCGAATGACGCCCAGGTCATGGGTCACCACGACCATGGCCGTATTCAACTCCTGCTGGATTTCGAGAATCAGATCGAGAATGCGGGCCTGCACCGACAAATCCAGCCCGGTCGTCACCTCGTCCAGATAGAGCAAGGGCGGTTGTGTCGCCAAGGCCTTGGCGATCTGAACCCGCTGCTGCATGCCGCCGGAAAACTGCTTGGGCGACTCGTCCATCCGCTCCGGCAAGACTTCGGTGCGGGCGAGCAAGCGACGGGCGCGTTCGCGGATTTCGCCATAATGGGAGTGGTCGCTCATCAGCAGACGTTCGGCGATGTTGCCGCCGGCCGAAACATTGAAGTTGAGCCCCAGATGCGGGTTCTGATAGACCATGCCGAGCCGGTGATTGCGCAGCCAGCGTTGTTCGGCCGCATTGAGCGCAAACAGATCCCACTGCCGCTTCTCGTCGAAAACGATGGCGTCGCCGGCGCTCGGCACATCGTCGAAATACAAGGTTTTGACGACCGTCGATTTGCCGCTGCCGGATTCGCCCATGATGCCGAGGATCTCGCCAGCATGCAGGTCGAAACTCACCCCATGCGCGGCAACGACGGAAGCGCAGTGCGGACAGATATTGGTATCCGCCTCGGGACCGGTACTGTCGATGCACAGGGGACAGCCGCGGCCGTGGATCTTGGCCAGGTTGCGGACTTCCAGAATTTTTTTCATGCACTCACCTCGTGTGCCGCCTCGGCCAGACGCTGGTTGCAGTAGTCCGAGTCCGAGCACTGCCACATTTTTCCGCCGTCTTCGGCGATCAGTTCGTCGAGGAAGCTGTCGCTTGCGCCGCAGCGCCCGCAGGGACGGCGCTGGCCCCATTCGTCGCGGAAATCCTCGATACGGAAAGGCACGTCGTCGAAAGCCAGGGGTTCGGCCAGGGTGTAAGGCGGCACGGCGTAGATTTTCTTTTCCCGTCCGGCCCCCAGCAGAATCAGCGCCCGCGAACGGTGCAGGCGGGGAATGTCGTAGCGGGGAATCGGACTGGGGTCGATGACGTAGTGAGCGTTGATGCGTGTCGGATAACGGTGCGAAATGGTGATTTCGTCGAACTGCACGATGTCCTCGTACAACTTGGTCAGCAGCCGCGAGTAGTCGACTTCGCCATGCATGACCTTGCGCTTGGCCTCGGAAGGCTCGACCACGACCAGCGGATCGGGGTAAGGCACCTGCAAGACCAACACCTGTTCCTCCGTCAGTGCGACTTCCGGAATACGGTGCCGGGACTGGATGAGCGTGGCTTCGCTCGTCCGCTCCGTGGCCGTCACGCCCGGACAGGTCAATTCGACGAAGTGGCGCAGATTGACGGCATTGACCGAGTCGTCCGATCCCTGGTCGATGACTTTCAGCGTGTCGTCGGGGCCGATCAGCGACAGCGTGAGTTGCAGGCCGCCGGTACCAAAACCGCGCCCCATCGGCATCTCGCGCGAGGCATAAGGCGTCTGGTAGCCGGGAATGGCGATCGCCTTCAGAATGGTGCGCCGGACTTCGCGTTTGGCGAACTCGTCAAGGAAGCCGAAGCTGTAATCGGCCTCCTCCAGCGGCAGTTCGTAGTGTGGATTCACGCGTTTTCTCCTTGGCGCTGCCCGGCCTTGGCCTGTGTGGTTCGCAGGCGATCCATGTCGGACTGGAAGGTCACGTAGTGCGGCATCTTGTAATGGCTGGCGAAGCCCATGGAATCGACGCCATCGACGTGCAGCAAGACAAACTCGGGGTCTTCGGAAGGATTGCGCGGCCCGTCACGCATGCCTTTTTGCAGGGCGCGGTCGAGGATAGCCATGGCAATCGCCTTCACCTCGTTGTGCCCGTAGCAGGCGCCATAGCCCAGCGTGAACACCGGCGGGCCATCGCTGTCGCAGCCCTCGTACATGGCCACGACCTCGCATTCGGTCATCAACACTTCACCCGCCTCGATGAGTTCGCCGCTGACCGGATGCGGCAACATCACAGGCAGATAGCCGATGCGCAATTCGGCAATGGTCGGATGTACATCGCCGTAGCCGCGCATGTTGGAATAGGCGATGGCCAGCAGGGAACCGGTTTCGGCTCGGGCCATCGTGGCCAGCGCCGCCGAACGGGGCGCCGGGAAAACCAACGGGTCGCGGGTAATGTCGAAAGGGATTCCGGCAGGTGCGTCGATGGCTGGCAACAAGCCTTCGCCGCGCAGCGCGTCGACCACCTTCGGGAAAGTGTCCGGCAGCTCAGGCTCGGGCGCATCCGCCATGAAGCGGCGGGCCACGTCGCGGAAGGCTGCGGGGGACTCGTCCGCCAGATCCAAACGCATCAGACGCAGGGCGTAATCGCTGCTTGGCCCCAGCATCTGGCCGCCCGGTATATCCTTGAAAGCACTGGATATGCGGCGGATCAGGCGCATCCGGGCGCTGTCATGCACGGGGGCTTCGAGCAAACGCGGCTTGGTCGAACGGTAAGCCCGCAACGCGAAGGCCGCCTCCAGCGTGTCGCCCTGCATCTGCTTGATGGCCAGGGCCGCCAGACGCGGATGGTACAAACCGCCTTCCGAAAGGATGCGCGAGGTCAGCAGACGCAACTGGTTTTCGATGGCCGCGAGCGACAGCGGCGTGCCTGTTTCCCCCTCGGCCGTGCGCAAGGCTTCCAGCGTCGCCTCGGCGCCACGGATTGCCCGCCCGCCGCCCTTGATGGCAACGTAACCCATCAGTTGTCTCCTTTCGTATCGATGCGGACCGTGCGTGGCAGTCCCAGCACCTGACGTCCGGCAACGACAATCATGTCCACTCCCAGCGGGAAGCCGGCATTCCATTGCTCGCGCTTCTGCCACCAGAGGGGATCGATACCCTGGACCGCAACCGAGGCTGCGCCGTCGATGCCGGGACCGCTCAGCCGCAGGCCGGCCCCGGCGGCCAATCGCTCGGCGACGACGATCAGGGTGGCGCCCTGCTCCGGGTTTTCCAGACTGCCCAGCATGGGCTGGAAATCGGGCGGGCAAATCCCAGGCAGCACCACGAACTGCGCGCTTTCAGGCGAGCTCGCACGGCTGCCCAGGCGACGGTATTCATCCGCCGCCAACAACTGGCGCGGATCCGCCAGACGATTGCTACGGTCAACCAGGGTCGCCAGCAGCAAGGGCAAGGCATGCTCCGCTTCGGTATCCAGTCGGCCAAGCCGGCCGGGATAGGCAAAGCCTTTCATGATCTGGCGAAACGCTGCCTGCTGCGCGGCGGGCAGCCAGTCCGTGCGCGCCGAGCGGATGTTGGTGGGGAACGGCAGGCGCTCAAGCATCGTCGTCCTCCTCGTCGGCGGTGCCGAGCAAGGAAAAATCCACGCGGGTCGCAGCCAGCAGTTTCTGGCGCTCGCTGGTGATTTCGCGGATTTTTTCCGCGCCGTCGCTCAGTAGTGCCCGCGCCGCCTCGCAACCGGGAAGTCCGGCCGCCAAAACACCGTCCAGTATGGCGAGGGAACGGGCGAGACGGGCGCGATCATCCATCAGGATGGCGCCGCCTTCGCAAGATTGAGCCGTGCCATTGGCGATACGAACATGGGCGCGGGCCAGCGGAATTTCGCCGAGGTAATAGGCTTCGCCGAGCGCTCCATCACTGAGGGGCAGCAAGCCGAGGCCCGATTGCGGCAATTCGAGATCGTCGATGACGTAGCGGCTGCTCAGCGTTTCCGCGGCCATCCGGATTTGCTCGGCCGGCAGCGCCAGCCACAAGCGTAGCCACTGACTACGGGGAAAATCAGGCTGAGTCAGCATGAACAAGAACTCCAATTGATCTGGATGTCTAGATAGGTTTGTTTGTGCATGGCAAGAATGGCTTCCATCCTCAGATCAGCTTGGCCCTGATGCGCGCCGACAGTTGATCAAGCAGGAAAACGAACAGGAAAATGGCGATCAGGATGGTCATCACGTGGCCGTACTGGAACATGTCGAAACGCCCCTTGAGTTCCTGCCCAATGCCGCCGGCGCCGACCAGGCCGATGACGGTCGCCATGCGCAGGTTGCGGTCCAGAATGTAGGCGGTGTAAGCGATGTACTGCGGCAGAACTTGCGGCACCACGCCATACCAGAGGACTTTCAACTTGCCGGCGCCGATCGCTTCCAGCGCCTCTTGCGGCTTCGGGTCGGCGTTCTCGATGTCTTCAGCATAGAATTTACCGAGAAACCCCGCCGCATGCAGGCCCAGGGCCAGCACCCCGGCAATCGGACCGAAGCCGTAGGCCAGCACCAGGAAGAGTGCCACGATCAGTTCCGGCGCCGACCGCAGCAGGCTGATGAAGCCCCGAGCTGTCGTGTAGCTGGCGCGGTTCGGGCTGTAGTTGCGAGCCGCGAAGTAAGCGAGGGGGGCAGAGAGCAGCACGGCGATAATCGTTCCCCACAGCGCGATTTCCAGCGTCTCGATCATCTTGACGAACACCGTGACTGCATAGCCGATGGGTTTGACCAGCATCTCGACCGATTCGGCGTGCGCTTCGAGTTGGAGCGTTTCCGGATTCAAGCGCTGCTCGATGCGCTCTTGCACTTCGATGCGCGAGAACATCGGGAGTCGATCCCGCTCGAGTTCCGGCAGACGGGAGAGTTCCTCCGTTTCACCGAGCACAGGCGGCCACATCGAGGTGGCGACCCGGGAAAGCCCCCTGACGACTTGGGAGTCGTCGGCGATGCCGAGCAGCTTGCCAGCGGCCTCGGTCGTCATCGCGACCATCTTGCCCATCTCGGTACGCTGACCGGTGAGGACCAGCACCATCAGGATGGCGGCAACGACCAGGACATGTTTGAACGAATAGGGCGGATCGAGATGCCAGTGCACCTGACTACCCGGCGCGGGAACCGGAATGGGTTTTTGCATGGCGAGCTCAGACATGGGCAAGCTCGAAACCGGCTTGTTCCGGCTGTTTCGGGTGATCGTTCCAGTGCGCGCCGTGATAAAGCGCGGCCACCCGTTCATCGGTAAATTCCGCGGGCGTGCCATCGAAAACGATGCGTCCGTCGCGCATGCCAACGATACGGTCGCCGAACTCCCGGGCCAGGTCGATCTGGTGCAGGCTGCACAGAACCGTTGTGTTGTGCTCCCGCGCGGCATCGCGAATCAGGGTCAGGATGTCGCGTGAAATCTTGGGATCCAGGCTGGCCACCGGCTCATCCGCCAGCACGACTTCCGGATCGAGCATGAAGGCGCGGGCAATGCCCACCCGTTGCTGCTGGCCACCCGAAAGGTCGCCGGCACGGCGCTTCAGGTGCGTCGGCGTCAGCCCGACCCGCTGTAGCAATCCGCAGGCCTTGCGGCGGTGTTCCGGCTTGAACCACCCGGTCAAGGCGCGGATGGTGGAAACGACCGGAAGCAAGCCGGACAACACGCTGGCGGCGACGCTCAACCGTGAGGTCAGATTGAAGTGCTGATGAATCATGGCGATGCGGCGACGCAATTGTTTTTGCGTGCCGCGCGCCAACGGCGTACCGTCGATGCACACTTGGCCGTGCGTGGGCTGCATCAGGCCATTGACCGCGCGCAGCAATGTCGATTTGCCGGCGCCGGATGGGCCGAGAATGACGCAGAACTGGCCACGCGGGATTTCCAGGGAAATGTCGTTCAGCGCCTTCGTGCCGTCTGGCCACAACTTGCTGATATGGTTGAATTCGATCATGGCTAGGCCTTTCGGAATCCTGTCCGGCACGACTTGGGCCGTGCCGGACTGTTAGGGGCAAGGCCGATCAGCGAGCGCCGGCCTTCTTCATGATGTCCTGCTTGACCTGCTCGGTAACCAGCTCAAACATCTTGCCGGCCTTGGCCATGTCGGCTTCACTGGCATTGGCGGTGTAGCCGTCCACCTTGCCGCCACCGTAGCCGCGAATCTGATCCTTGGTGATGCCGGGCAGCTTGTCGATCTGGTTGAATGCGGTCCGCAACTTGCTCTTGATATCGGCGTCGACCTTCGGGTGAATGGCCAGCGGCGGATAGGGAATCGGGGCGCTCTTGACAATGACCTTGATCTTGCTCGGGTCGATGGCCTTGCTGTTGACAGCCTTTTCGAAGGAATCGAAGGAAGCGCCGCCAGCGTCGGCCAGACCTTCGTCCAGCGCCTTGAGCACATTGGCGTGGCTACCGGTCATATTGATAGCGCCGAGGTCGCGCGCCGGTTGCAGTCCGCTGTCGACCATCATCGCCACCGGCACATTGAAGCTGGAGGTGGAATTCACGTCACCGAAGGCAACCCTCTTGCCCTTGAGATCGGCCAGATTGTTGATGCCGCTGTCGGTGCGGGCAAAAATGCCGGAGTAGTACACCGAATCCCCGTGACGGACCGCCAAGGCGAGCAACTCGGCGCAACCGCGGCCCTTGGCCTGCAAATACGAGACGGGGCCATACCAGGCGATATCGGCAGCGCCGTTGCACATGGCTTCAACGGCGGCCGAGTAGCTCTGGCCGACCTTGAGATCGAACTTGAGTCCGGTCGCCTGTTCGATGGCCGAGAAAATCGGCTGAAAATCCTTCTTGGTGCCATCTTCCGTACCGCCATCGGCGGGGATCAGGATGACGCGAAGCGGTTTGGCCGCACTGCCATCGTTCTGGACCTGGGCAAAACCGCTCATCGGCAATGCCGCGGCGGCGGCCACGCCGAGGGCCAGCAACTGGCGGCGAAGTATGGATTTCAGATACATTAGTCAAGCTCCTGCAAGTGGGATAACAAAAGGTGAGGTTTGAGCGACCTTCAGGGATTGATGCGCAGTTGGATCCGGTCTGCGCGGAACCGGGTAATCGCGTACTCGATCGGGGCTCCATCCCGGTCGTCTACGTTGACACTCTTGACCCGCAGCACCGGCCGGTTCTGCGGCATACCCAGACACTTGGCGTCATCTCCTTGCGGGAGCACCGCCGTCACCAGACTCTCGATACGCCGTAACTTGCAGCCGTATTCGGCGGCCAGAAAGGCATGCAGGGAGTCGCCGCCGTAGCGGCTCAACAGATCGGAAAAGCGCTCTGCGGACAAAAAGTGGGAAATGACGCACATCGGGCGTTCGTCCACCGTGCGCAAGGTTTCGATCCAGTGCACCGGATCCCCTTCGCGAATGTCCAGGCGTTCGGCGACCCGTTTGATGGCGGGAAGCGTCTGCTTGCGGACAATGCGGTTCACCGTATACATGCCGAGCGCGGCTAGGTTTTCGGTGAAACGCGTGCCCGTGCCGATCTGGTAATCCAGTTGACTGTCGAGAACGACCACCCCCTTGCCATGACGGCGCTCGACCATGCCGCTGTCGACCAGTTCGTCGATGGCCCGGCGCAGCGTGTGACGATTCACGCCAAATCGAGTCGCCAGATCCCCTTCCGAGGGCAGGAAATCACCCGGCGCGTACAGCCCGGAAATCTCCTGTTCCAGTTGTCGCGCGATTTGCGCATACAGGGCTTCACCGGATTCGCGGGTGACGGCATAGAGGCTCATGTTTAGTCATCTAGACAAGCAGATGGCGCACACGATACTTGTCGATTGTTACGGCGGAGTGACGTTATCGCGTCAATATCCGAGGCGCCACGGCCGCGTGCCGAACAGCGCCTGCCGGTCCGAGCAAAGCCGCGTACTTTTCCAAAATTTAGCCGACATCAAAGCCCCTCCCCGGCGCGCAAAAATAACATCGTCCCGCCAAACAATATTTCCGAAAGGGGGAAAACGATGAGCGGCGCGTTCACCAAATCGATGGCGCGGAACATTTTCTACGGGGGGACGGTGTTTTTCTTCCTGTTGTTCCTGGCGTTGTCATTCGATACTCATTCGCAGTTGCCGAAGCGGGACATGCGGGCCAACATCACGCCGCAAATTGCCGAGGGCAAGAAACTGTGGGAAGTCAATAACTGCATCGGCTGCCACACCCTGATGGGCGAAGGCGCCTATTTCGCGCCGGAGCTGGGCAACGTGGTCGTCCGCTATGGCGACGAGGGCACCAAGGCCTTCATCCAGGCCCGTCCGAAGGATGGCATCCCGGGTCGCCGCAGCATGCCGCAGTTCAACTTCAGCGACGAGCAACTGGACGCCATCGTAGCCTTCCTGAAGCACGTCAATTCGGTCAACGCCGCCAACTGGCCGCCCAACGATCAGGGCTGATCGAGAGGAGGAATCACGATATGCAATATAAATCGCAAGCGGTTGCAAAACCCTATTTCATTGCGGCCATCGGTCTTTTCGTCGGTCAGATTCTGTTCGGTCTGATCCTCGGCGCGCAATACGTGCTCGGTGACTTCCTGTTCCCCGAGATTCCCTTCAACGTCGCCCGCATGGTCCATACCAACCTGCTGATCGTCTGGCTGCTGTTTGGCTTCATGGGCGGCGCCTATTACATGATCCCGGAAGAAGCCGAGACCGAACTGGCCAGTCCGAAGCTGGCGCTGGCCATGTTCTGGATCTTCCTGGTCGCCGGCGCTCTCACCGTCGTTGGCTATCTGGCGGTTCCCTACGCCACCCTGGCCGAACTGACGGGCAACAACATCGTCGAAACGATGGGCCGCGAGTTCCTCGAACAGCCGCTGCCGACCAAGCTCGGTATCGTCGTCGTCGCCCTGGCCTTCCTGTTCAACATCACCCTGACGGTGCTGAAGGGCAAGAAGACGGCTATCGCCACGGTGCTGCTGATCGGCCTGTGGGGTCTGGCGGTGTTCTTCCTGTTCGCCTTCTACAACCCGGTCAACATCGTCATCGACAAGTTCTTCTGGTGGTGGACGGTGCACCTGTGGGTGGAAGGCGTCTGGGAACTCATCCTCGGTTCCTTCCTGGCCTTCGTGCTGATCAAGACCACCGGCGTCGACCGCGAAGTGATCGAGAAGTGGCTGTACGTGATCGTCACCCTGACGCTCATCACCGGCATCATCGGCACCGGTCACCACTACTACTGGATCGGCACCCCGGAATACTGGCAGTGGTGGGGTTCCATCTTCTCCGCCCTGGAACCGATCCCGTTCTTCGCCATGACCGTCTTTGCCTTCAACATGGTCAACCGTCGCCGCCGCGAGCATCCCAACAAGGTTGCCGTGCTCTGGGCGCTCGGCACCGGCGTGATGGCCTTCCTCGGCGCCGGCGTGTGGGGCTTCCTGCACACCCTGGCACCGGTGAACTTCTACACGCACGGCACGCAGATCACCGCCGCGCACGGCCACATGGCCTTCTACGGCGCCTATGCCATGGTCGTGCTGATGATGATCTCCTACGCCATGCCGATCCTGCGCGGCCGCGCCGCCAACGGCAACAAGTCGCAAGTGCTGGAAATGTGGTCGTTCTGGTTGATGACCGTGGCCATAGTCTTCATCACCCTGTTCCTGACCGCCGCCGGCATCCTGCAAGTGTGGCTGCAACGCGCCTCGGACGCCCCGCTGCCGTTCATGGTCGCCCAGGACAAGATCGCCCTGTTCTACTGGATGCGCGAGTGGACCGGCGTGTTCTTCCTGATCGGCTTGGTGCTCTACATCCTCAGCTTCTTCGTCGGGGATAAGGAAGAGAAGGCCGCCTAAGCCCGCTTCTTCCGCTCACGGCAAAAGCGCGAATTTTCGGATTCGCGCTTTTTTATGTGAGGCTCACCGCGCCTCGTCGATTACCTGGCGCAATTTTTCCTCCAACTCGCTGGCCAGCCGCGCCACCTCCGGCCGGGCCGACAACGCGGCCAGCAAGGTCGACGGTCGCAGCAGGCCGAGCCGCGTCGCCCCGGCCTCGGTAAACACCGCGATCCGCCACGGCAAGGCCAAACCCAGGCGCATGTCGCAGGCCAGCAGGCGGGCGCTCAGGCGCGGACTGGCGATGTCGAAAATGCGCAATTCCTCGTCGCATTCCAGCCCGCGGCCGCGCAGCGCCTCGCCGTGGTCATGTGCCTGTTGCAGCGACAGGCCAAGGCGCAGCACGACTTCCTCCAGATCGACCGCGAGCTCGTAGCACGACTTGTCGCTCTCGACGGTGTAGATCATCCTCTTTCCTTTCCGGTTGGACGGCGCGGCCGGGGGTCACACCCCGGGCGGAAGTTTTTCCGCCATCGCTTCCCGGCGATCCAGCTTGCGGCCGTCGACAATGAAACTGCCGTCGCCCACCGCATGCACCGTGCGCCGTTCCCGGCGCGCGTCATCGATATGGGCGGCGGCGGCATCGAGCACCACGATATTGTGCCGGTCGATGAGTTCGACAACCGTGCACTCGATATTGGCCAAACACTCGCGGATCAGCGGCGCCTTGACGACATGGCCCGGCATCGGCGTCAGTCCGAAACGGGCGAACTTGTCCGTCTCGGCGCCGCAGCAGGTTCCGATGCCCAGCACCCGGTCGAGGAGATCGACCGTGGGGATGGCGATGACGCATTCCCGCGTCTGGCACAGCGCCGCGAAGGAGTGGTTCCAGGCTCCGGTGGCGATGGCCAGGCGCGGCGAGAAATCCAGCACCATGGTCCAGGAGATGGTCATGATGTTGTTTTTCCCGCCGGCGCGCGTCGTCACCAGGACGACCGGCCCCGGTTCGATCAGGGTAAAGACCTTGCTCAATTCGAGTTGGCGGATGGCTGGCTGCGGCATGGTAGGGACTCCAGGATATCGCTGCATATTGCCCGAGTCGGCCGGCGCCAGGCAACGGCCGCTCTCCCAAGCGCGAGTCCCTCCTCGCTGGCGGACGGCTTCAGCGGGCTTCTTAGGGCATATCAAGTTCGCGCCCAGACAGCGCCGCTATCATCGCCGCCATGAGCGAAACAATGACCTCTCCCGCTCCGACTCGCCCGCGCCTGCCCGGCGACCTGGCCATCTGGTTCTTCATCCTGGCCGAGATGCTGGTCTTCGCGGTATTTTTCGCTGCCTACGCCTTCGCCCGGGCGCACGACCCGGAAATGTTCAACCTCTGCCAGCAGACGCTGGATCGCCATGCCGGCGCGATCAACACGCTGCTGCTGGTGAGCGGTTCATGGTTCGTGGTGCTGGCCGTCCAGGCGGCGCATCGCGACGAGCGGGCGGCGGTGCCGCGCCATATCGCGCTCGGCATGCTGTGCGGCGCCGGTTTCCTGGCGGTCAAGGTATTCGAATACGCCGCCAAGTTCGGCGCCGGCATTTCGCTGTCGACCAACACTTTCTACATGTTTTACATTTCGCTGACCTTCTTCCATTTCATGCACGTGATTCTTGGCATGGTCATCCTGGCGGTGATCTGGAAGCAGGCCCGCCAGGGCGCCTACGGACCCGGCCACTGCAACGGGCTGGAAAGCGGCGCCGCCTACTGGCACATGGTCGATTTGCTGTGGATCATCCTGTTCCCGCTCGTTTATGTGATGCGCTGACGATGAAGGCCCTGAACAACCCCGCCCACCGCGCCTGGCTGGTGCTCATCGTCGCCACCGGCATCACCTGGTATCTCGGCGAGGTCGGCGCCGCCGGCACCGCCGCCATCGTCGCCATGCTGGTCATCGCCTTCATCAAGGGCCGGCTGGTGATTCTCGATTTCATGGAACTGCGGGCTGCGCCACGGCTGTGGCGCATCCTGCTCGAAGGCTGGCTGATCGTCGTCGGCGGCTTGATCCTGCTCGCTTACTGGGTATCCCTCAAATGACCGATCTGCCTTTCTACGAACCCTCCGGCAACGAAATCGCGCTGTTCGAGCACGCCTACCGCGAACGCCTGCCCTTGCTGATCAAGGGGCCGACCGGTTGCGGCAAGACGCGCTTCGTCTCGCACATGGCGGCGCGCCTCGAACTGCCGCTGTATACGGTGGCCTGCCACGACGACCTGACTGCCGCCGATCTGGTCGGCCGCCACCTGATTTCCGACCAGGGCACCTGGTGGTGCGACGGTCCGCTGACCCGCGCCGTGCGCGCCGGCGGCATCTGCTATCTCGACGAGGTGGTCGAGGCGCGCAAGGACACCACGGTGGTGCTGCACCCGCTGGCCGACGACCGCCGCATCCTGCCCATCGACCGGACCGGCGAAACCCTGGAAGCGCCGGATAACTTCATGCTGGTCGTCTCCTACAATCCCGGCTACCAGAACCTGATGAAGGGCCTGAAGCCGTCGACCCGCCAGCGCTTCGTCTCGATGCGCTTCGACTTTCCCACGGCCGAGCGGGAAACCGCCATCCTGATCGGCGAAACCGGCTGCGACGCCGATCTGGCCAAGCGCCTGGTCGGCATCGCCAAAGCCTTCCGCGCCCTCAAGGACCGCGACCTGGAGGAAGTCGCCAGCACCCGCCTGCTGGTCTATGCCGCCAGCCTTATCCAGGCTGGTCTCGATGTTTCCGCCGCCTGCCGCGCCGCCCTGGTCGAAAGTCTTACCGACGAGGAGGAAACGGCGGCGGCGCTGATGGAGATCGTCAATGCCACCTTTGGTCGATAACGCCGGCCAAGCGGCAGGCCGGCGCTTCCCGCCGATCGACCCAGGCCCGCAATGAAAAAACCGCCCTTGCAACGCCAGCGGGCGCTGGCGCAAATCGCTTTCTTCGCGCTGTTTGCCCTGACGCCGGTTTTCGACCTGCTACGCTACGACCTCACCGCCGGCCATGCCTATTTCCTCACTTGGCAATGGCATCTCGGCATCGACGACTTGATCGCCGGCCGCGTCGAGGCTGACGCCGCCGCCGGTAATCTGGGGCTCTACCTGTTCCTGCCGCTGCTCGGCGTGCTGGTACTGGTCATCGGCGTCGCCTGGAAATGGGGACGCCTCTACTGCGGCTGGCTCTGCCCACACTTTTCCGTGGTCGAAACGATCAACCGGCTGATGCTGCTGGCCAGCGGCAAGCATTCGCTGTGGGACCGCCAGCCGACCCCGCCGTGGGAGCCGGACGGCACGCCGACGCCGCGCGACCGCCGCTACTGGCTGGTCGTGGTGCCGGCGGCCATCGTTTTCGCCTTCGCCTGGGCGGTGGTGTTCCTAAGTTACCTGATGCCGCCGCTGGCGGTCTATCACGGCCTCTTCACCGCCAGCCTGAGCCGCAACGAGATGATTTTCCTGGCGACGACGACGACGGTATTCACCCTGGAATTTCTTTTCGCCCGCCACCTGTTCTGCCGCTATGCCTGCGCCGTCGGCATTTTCCAGAGCATCGCCTGGATCGGCAACCCGAAGGCCATGGTCGTCGGCTTCGAGCGCGGCCGCCTGCCGGAATGCGCCGATTGCCTGCCCGAGCGGGGCTCGGCCTGCGATGCGGTGTGCCCGATGCGGCTCAAGCCGCGCAACGTCAAGCGCTGGATGTTCCCATGTACACAGTGCGGCCAGTGCCTTTCGGCCTGCGCCACGGTCAATCGCGGCAAACCCGAGGGCGCCTTGCTGCGCTGGGTCGAGGACGAGCAGGCGCGGCGCAACGAAGCGGGCTTTTCGGCTTTGTCCAAGACCGACGAAGACGCCGGGGGAAAATTTTTGTAATGGAAGAATTCGTCGGCAAGCTCTGGCACAACTGGGTCACCAAGGCGGCCGGCGGCCGCTATCCGGCGGCCGCGGTCAAGCTGGCCGAGGTGGAAAAGACCGCCGGCATCCTGTTCCGCGCCTTCGGCGGCGACCCCGGCCTGAAGATCGGCGCCGCCACGGCCGAAGCGCACGGCGCCCGGCGCCGCTGGCTGGAACGTCTGGCCGGCAGCAACGAGAAACAGGCGCTGGCCCGGCGCGATGCCCAAACCCTGCGCCTGCCGCCGGAAATCGCCGCCTTCCCCGAGAGCGCGCTGAACCGCGACCTCTACCTGTGGCTGGCCGCCCAGGCGGCTTGCGACGTGGCGCCGCGGCAACCGTGGTTCATCCGCAATCAGCGGGCCAGCGCCGCCGCCCTCATCCGCTTCCCCGGCCTGACGCCGCGCTATGAGCGTCTGGTCGCCGCCCATCTGGCCGCCCGCATCGCCCCGGAACAACTGCGGCCCGACGAGGCGGCGCAGGAAAGCGCGATCCGCCAGGCGTTGCTCCAGCCCGGTTCGGCCACCGGACTGCCGCCGCTCCATTCGCGCCAATCGCGCCCGCCGCAGCCGGTGCCGCTGTGGCTCATCGCCGCCGAGGCAAATCTGGCCGCCGGTCAGGCCGCCGATCCGGACGCCGATTCTCCGCCGGAAGGCGGCGCCCGCGCCGAGACGGCGGCGGAGGCGCACAAGGCCGAACAGGTCGAGGCGCCGGACAACAAGAATCCGACCCTGATCATGTTCCGCGCCGAGAGCGTGCCGACCTGGGCGGAATACGTGCGCGTCAATCGCGCCACCGACGACGATGACGATCCGGACGCGCGCAATACCGCCCGCGATCTCGACAAGCTGTCGCTGACCCGCGACGGTGAAACCGCCGTCTCGCGCGTCC
>Ga0123356_10002680_pt1 | contig 18907 bp, 15 predicted proteins | sample TergutEmb28metaG_2_FD_92546 | JGI IMG/M metagenome (GOLD analysis project Ga0123356, IMG submission 92546) | Embiratermes neotenicus P3 segment gut microbial communities from Petit-Saut dam, French Guiana - Emb289 P3 | ecosystem: Host-associated > Arthropoda: Insects > Digestive system > Gut ...
AAGCTTCCGCTCGCGCCGACAGTAGCAGTCGGCGTTTCCCACGCCCAAGCTCCCGCTAAGTTATTTTGACCGCTCACGCCGTTAACAACACCGCCCGAAAGTGCGGAAGTCGAAAGCGCGGTGTCAATCAGCATAGTTGAAGCAGTCGGCGGAGTAGCAACGGTCGGCGTTGCGGCGTTAATCGTGAAATTAACGGTAACAGTGCCAGTATAATTGCCTATACCTGTGATTATAACTTCAGCAGTACTTCCTGCATCAGTGTTATTGCTATACGACAGCGTATAATGAGTATTTAAAATAAGCGTAGTAGCGCCGTCCGAAACACTCGGCTGCGGTTGGATTGCGCCGCTTGTAAAGGTGAACGGACTGATTGCGGAAACCGTTGCGCCGGCGATACTCCTCGCGTTAACAGTAAACGTCAACGTGGCAGTATCACTAACAAAAAAGTTATCATCACCAGCCTTAACAGCAGTAACAGTCACGCTTCCCGCGCCTGTAATCGTCAATTGATTGCCTGTAATAGTCGCGTTACCTTGCGTTACCGCAAACGTAACAGCCCCCGTCCCGTCGCCGCCGCTCGTAGTCAGCGTAATCGGCGCATCGCCGAAGGTAAGCGCTCCCGGCGGATTTATCGACAGCGCGCCTTGATTGTCTTTGCCGATTGTGAAGCTTCCTGTAGCCGTACCTGTGTAATTCACAATCCCCGTGACTGTAACTGTAGCAGTCCCCGCGCCTGTATTCGCGCTGTGGCTGTAGGTGAAATCAGCCGCGGTCAGCGTAATGCCGTCAACAACGACAACCGGTGTCGGAGTATGCGGATTTCCTGTGTAAATAAACGTCCCCGAAGCAGTCACAGTTGCATTCGTGATACTTCTCGGCTCGACCGTAATCGTAATTATTATGCTGTCCTGACCGTAGTTGTCGGGGTCTGCGTTGTCCTTGTAGCCCGTGACTTGAAGTCCGTTGTTCGCGACAGTCAGCGAAGTGCTTGCGTCTGCGAACGTATAGTCGCTGAACGCTGAAACAGCACTTCCGACAGTCAGCGTCGGTGAATAAGTAACTGTAACCGCGTCGGTAGTAGTGTTCCCCGCCGCTTTTGTGACGTTTACGACTATGCTTCCGCCCACGGCTTCAAAGTTTCCGCTTGGGTCAGTGTAAATCGCGGGGAAGCTCTGGTTATTACCCGCCGAAAGCGGAGTAGTCGGGGCAGTCCAGACGTAGCCTGTGGGCAGGGAAATGTCAGCGAGCGTCAGGCTCGGCGTGTAAACCGCGCTGACAGCAGAGGTTGCAGGGAAGCTCATCGTGGCTTTGTTAATCGCGAAGCTGCCGAGCGTAAAGCTTGCGGCTGTGTAATTATCGCCCTCGGCTATTTCGGCAGTGATTATGTATGTTTTTGCATTAATCGGCGGTGCTGTGCTTCCGTCGTAAAATACAGCGATTGTGCCCAGCCCTGTTACGCCGCTTGCGGCTGTAACAGAAACAGCTTTTTGTGTGTTATCGAAGGTCACCGAGGTCAGCGAATAGGCTAAGTCGGAAAGTGCGGGAGGTGCTTTGTTAATCACGAAATTGAAGTTAACAGAGCCGCCGTAATTCCCGATTCCGCTGATTGTGAAGCCGTAGCTGCCTGCGTTTGTTTGCGGCGAGAAGGTATAGCCGTAATCAATTCCGCGGACAAATTCCTGCGCCGAAATGTTCAGCAGCTGCGGCGTGACTGTCGGTAGCTGCGGCGTGCCGTTATAGACTGTCGAGTTGACAGTAAACATATCCGCAGTGATGTTTTTGGGGAGGACTGTCAGCGTGATGTACTCTTCCGCGAAGCTGAAGTTATTATCGCCTGCCTTGGTCGCGCGGATTGTGGTCGTTCCTGTTTGAACGACTGTAACTCTTCCGGCGGAATCAATCGTCAGCGCACCGTTGCCGCCTGTTACTGCCCATTGAATCGCCGCCCCGTCAACGCTTCCGCCGCTCACCGACAGCGGAAAAGCATCGTCGCCGTAGGTAATTGCCAAGGGTGCGCCGTTTATGAAAATCGGGGCTTGCGGTGCTATCAGAACCGAAAGAACGCTGTTATTAAACGTAGTGAATTCGTAGTTCGGGGCTTGCAGATTGCCGAGTCCTGCAAAAATCGTATAATTGCCGACATAGTTGTTCTGCTGATAATCGGTAGTTCGTTCAGGCGCGCCCGTAACCTCTGCCGTAGTTATGTTTTCGCCGTTCACAAAGCCGGAAATAAAGTAGGTGAACGGAGGAGTGTCACCTGCGTGAAGCTTACTTATGTTGTCAAGCGTAACCGTCAGCGGAGCGGGTAAAATCGCGAAGTTAACGATAATTTCGCCTGTATAATTCCCCGTAGGTGTCGCCGTAATTGTGATTGTTCCGCCGCCTGCTACGCTCGTATTCGCGCCGTGCAGGTAGGTATAGTCAGCGGGTTTAAGCAGGTTTTCACTGCCGGCAATGTCGGTGACAACCGGGGACGGCGTGAGCGGAAGCCCCGTGTAAATAAAGCCTGCTATTGCTTCAACCGAAACAAGCGATAAATCGCGCTTCTCAACAGTAAACGTCAGCGCCGCCGTGACCTCGTTGTAGTTATCATCGCCCGCTTTCGTGGCAGTAATTATTACAGTTCCTATGCGCTCGGTTGTGATTATGCCCGTGTTTTCAGCGATTGTGACTGCGTTTCCGCCCGTCAGCGCCCACGTCACCGTGTCATCTGTGCTCTGCCCCCCCACCGTCTCAAGCATCACAAACGCGTCCCCGAACGTGATTACCCCCGGGTCAGTGATAGCAAACCCTGTCTGCTCGGCTTTAGCGACAGTTAAGCTTAAATCGACAGTAACATTGCTGTAATTCGCAGTATCCGCGGGCGTAAACGTCGCGGAATGTACGCGGATTCCCGCGTCGCCTACGTAGTCCGTCGGAGCGTCCCACGCCCAGCCTGTGAACAGCGATAAATCCACGTCCGAAAGTAAGTCGCCGTAGGTCGCAGTGAGTCCCGTAGGTGCAGTGTAGCTCGGGATTGCTTTTGTAATTTCAAATGTTTCTGTGCCGCCTAAAGCGAGCTCGTAGTTGTTTCCCGCGCTTAAACTGCCGAGTGTGAAGTTGTAAGCACCGACTGCTTCGCCTGTTTCGCGGCTGAGCGCGCCTGTGAAGCTACTGCCCGCGAACAGCTCGGGCTCTGCCGTGAACGTGAATACAGGGTCGGTCTCGTGGCGGATTTTTTTCTGTCCCGAGTCGGGGATAATTGTGACGGGCAGCGGCGAAATATTGACTGTAATTCCTGCGGGCTGAATCAGCTCGTAGTTCGTATTATCGATTGCAATCGCCGTTGTGACAGGCTTGTTCAGCTCTGCGTCTGCGTTTGAAGCTGTGCCGACTCCGAGCGTGAAGCTCACGCTGTCGCTTGCTTCAACGCCCTGCAACTCGCCGCCCGTAAGCGTAATTGCAGTCGTGTTGTTGAAATTGCGATTCGTTGCGTTAACGCCTGTAATTGTAATCGGTTTGGCTGTAATATTCGCAGTCGTTGTGTTGATTGCAGAAATTATGTAGTTATTTGCGCTCGCTCCTGTGAGTGTAAAGCCGCTCGCAGTCACGGTTTTGCTTGTGCCTGCGTTTCTGTCGCTGAACTCGGCAACGCCGCCTGTGACGGTTACGGCATCGCCCGCAATTAAATTCGCGGCGATGCTTCTGCTTGTGATTGTTGCCGAGTTATTCGCGTCATAAATCTTGTTTTCTGCCGTGAAATTCACGGTCAGCTCGCGCTTTTGAATTTCAAAATCCTGTGTTTTTGTGCCTGTGTATCTGCCCTGTCCTGTCAGCGTAATCGTGACCACGCCTGCGTTTGTGCGGTCTGCGCTGTATGTAACCGTGAAGTCGGCGGTGGTAATCAGGTTCGGAGAAACGCCGTCTGTTACTGTAATCGTCGGCGTTTGCGCTGTGCCGTTGTAAACGTGGGTGCTCGTTACGTTAATGATTGCATTGCTCATGCTTCGCGCGCCGACTGTTAGTGTCAGCGTTGAGGTTGTCGGATTGTAGTTATTATCGCCTGCTTTAGTCGCGGTGATTGTGACTACTCCTGCTTTTTCGATTGTGATTACGCCTGTATCTGCCGCAACTGAAACCGCGTCGCCGTCGGTTATAGCCCACGTTACCGCGCCTGAGCCCTGTCCGCCTGCGGTTGTGAGCGTGAACGGTGCAGAGCCGAAAATGAGCGGTTCGGAAGGCTCGTTAATTACGAAGCCCGTTTGGTTTTGTCTTTGGGGCGGTGGCGGTGTGCGGGTTGTTGTGACGGGCGGTGCAGTTGTCGTCGTGACTGGTGGTGTCGTGGTAGTCACAGGCGGGGTTGTTGTCGTCACGGGCGGGGTTGTGGTCGTTACAGGCGGTGTCGTTGTTGTGACAGGTGGTGTTGTCGTTGTGACCGACGGTGTCGTGGTCGTTACGGGTGGCGTAGTCGTGACTTCGGGTGCGGGTGTTGTGACCTGCGGCGTAGTCGTGACTTCCGGCGCGGCTGTTGTGACTTCGGGTGCAGCAGTCGTGATTTCCGGTGCAGCTGTAGTAATTTCGGGCGCAGCGGTCGTAATTTCGGGCGGCGCGTTTGTAATTTCCGGCGTATTTGTAGTTTCGGAATTGTTAGGATTATCGGGATTATTCGGGGTTGCGATGGTTGGAATCGACGCTTCGTTTTGCTCGCGGATTCTCGTCTGCTCGATTTCAATTACTACCTGCTCGAGCCACGTTTCGCGTTCTTCCTCGGTAATCGCAAGCCATTCCTCGCGCTCTTCTTCGCTGATTGCGAGCCATTCTTCCTGTACTTCCTCCCACTCGTCCTGGGGAATAGAGAAAATCGCAGGCGGGTCGATTACCGCTTCCTTTACGTCTGCGAATGAAAAAGTATTTGAGGTGCTTCCCGGATTTCCTGTGTTTCCTGAATCGCCGGAGCTTCCGCTCGTTGTGGGAGAAACCACGGTAATATTGCCGTGTTCATCTATTTCAACCTCGACGATAAAATTGCCTTCCTCGTCGAAAATTACGCCTTGGTCAAGGTCTGCCGCTTCTATTTTCAGGGGCGAATCTTCGTCCAAAATCGTGTCGTAGACAATGCTTGCGCCGGCCATTGCAGTCGTGAGGACTGTGGCTAATAGCATTATTCCCGTCGCCCCGCTTGAGAACGCCGAGCTCATGACTGCGAACAGCTTGCCGAGACCCTTGCTGTCCTCGCCTTTGTGCACGGCTACGGCTTTGCTCTCGCTTTCTGCAGGCTTGTGACGCCAGCTTGAGAGCCATAACCGGGCTAAACGACCCATGAAACCCACGAAGTTCGCTCCTTTCCGAAATTTTTGCATACATAATTCATTATAGCATAGTAATTGGGAAAATGCAATATTATTATAAATATTATACAGGATTATATATAGTAGTGTAATATTAAAGATGATTAAATATACGAACCTCCGCAAACGCAGTGTTTACGGAGGTTTATATGTATTACACAAAATCGTCCTTGCCTTAATATGTTGTTCTTACCCGCTTGCACCCTCGGCAGCCATGTTTTCCATTATGTCGGCAATTGTATCGCCCTTACTTTGAATTCCCGCCGCACTCCACGGCACTCCCCCTGCCGAAGCCGGGAAAATCGCGTTTGCGTGGTCGGTGTAATAATCGCCGCGCCCCCACTTATCAAAGGATTTCGCGCCCTCGCCTTCGGTGAGTTGTCTTACTATACAGCCAATCATTTCAAGGTGACCGAGCTCTTCCGTGCCTATGTCGGTGAGCAGACCTACACCGCGTTTGTCGGTACTTTTCTATCGGCAATACAAAAATTAGAGCGGCTATCATCAAGGAAACCCTGTGTAATACAGGGTTTCTTTCATGTTGTGAATAAAATATTGACAAATTGCAAATATTATGATAAAATAAATTATAGTTTATTTTATCATAATTATAACGAGGGTTTATTATGGAATATATCGCACGTCACTTAGAGCGCAAATTTATGAAGATGAGCGGCTTTTTCAAGGCTGTCCTTGTCACCGGCGCACGGCAGGTCGGCAAGACTACTATGCTCAAGCACCTTGCGAAGGAATCTAACCGCATTTATGTGTCGCTTGACACCAAAATGGCTCGGGAGCTGGCTCAAAGCGACCCTGTGTTGTTTTTTCAAAAGTACAAGCCGCCGATTTTGATTGACGAGGTGCAATATGCGCCCGAGCTTTTCCCGCAAATTAAAATCATGTGCGACGAAAGCGAGGAAACAGGTCAGTTTTGGCTGACCGGCTCGCAGCAGTACAAGACGATGGAGGTCGCTCGCGAGTCGCTTGCGGGGCGCATTGGGATTCTGCCGATGTACAGTCTGTCGCAGGCAGAAAAAGCAGGAATCAGCTTTGAAAATCAGCTTGATTTTACGTTACCGTGCTTGCAGAAACGGCAGTCAATGGCGGCAAAAAACGACATAATCGCCGTTTTTGAGCATATTTGGCGCGGCGGAATGCCGCAGGCACAACGCGCAGACGAGGAAGAGCGGCAGGAATATTTCGAGTCCTACGTCAACACTTATCTGATGAAGGACGTTACAGAGCTTGGCGAAGTGCGTGATACACTGCGTTTCAGCAGATTTATTGCCGCCTGCGCCGCGCTTGTCGGGCAGATGGTGAATTACAAAACCCTCGCCGATGCTTCCGACATTTCGGAGCCGACAGCGAAGGACTGGCTTGCTCTTTTGGAGGGACTGGGGATAATTTACCTGCTTCGCCCCTATTCAAACAACGCATTAAAGCGGCTCGCGAAAGCACCGAAGCTTTATTTCTGCGACACAGGGCTTGCCGCGCATCTTTCAATGTGGCTGACGCCGCAGACGCTATTAAACGGCGCGGCGAGCGGCTTTTTCTTTGAGAATTACGTGGTTGCGGAGCTGTTGAAAAGCTACTCGTATTCGCCGTCGAAGGTGAATATGACTTACTTCCGTGATTCTAATGCCAAAGAAATCGACGTTTTAATCGAGGAAAATAATACGATTCACCCGCTCGAAATCAAGAAGTCGGCGAGCCCTGACCGCCGCGAGGTCAAGAAGTTCGCCGTGCTCGGGAAAACTGCTTCCGAAATAGGCGCGGGCGGGATTGTTTGTATGTGCGAGGAGCCTGTGCCGATAGATGTTTTAAATTGTTTTATTCCGTGTAATTTGCTTTAATAAAAGCGTTTCTTCTGTTTTCACCCTATATTCACCTTTACCATCAAACCACACCGCCACAGTCTTGAAACTCTCATTCCCTGTAATAACCACGCTCGCCTTACAAGCCCGAGCAATCTCGAATATCGTCATAAACCCTATCCCGCTACCGCCGGAATCGGCGTGCGTTGTAACTCTCTGCTTCCCTAAAAGCTCCAGCGTTTCCGGCTCGAAGGCTATGCCGTTGTCCATGACGCTCAAACCGCTATCGCTTAAATTCACAACAATATTTTTATCCGCCTGTGAAGTACATTCACAGGCGATTATTGCGTTGTCAATCAGGTTTGCGGCAAGAATTTCAAGGTTTTGTTGTGTGATGAATTCTAATAATTTATGTACATCATCGCGAATTATTAAATCGAAGTCTATATCTTTTTGTATGCACTTTTTATTATAAAACTTAAAAACAGCATCCAGAAGCTCCATGCCTGTAGTTGGTATGAGTTTTCTTTGCCTAAGCTCGCGCGATTCATCAAGAAAACGCTCATCGCTTATAAATTCTCCGATGATTCCCTCGGCTTTCTTTCGTATCGCAGGGTTTCCGGTTTCCATTACGAGGTCTTCGATGGCTTCTTGATATGCGGGATAAATTTTACTCTGTGTGTGCAGGGCTTTTTCTAAGTAAAGATTAGATTCTTGCAAGCTTTCTATCTTTTCATTCAGCATTGATTCAACGATTTCATGACGACCTTCGTTAAAATTATTCACTGATTCCTTCTTCAACCACCAATACAACCCCAATCCGCAAAGAATTATACCCGATATTTCAAGCAAAAAATCATTTATTTCTGCTTGACTGTTTCGTATTATACCATACACAATGAAAACTATTCCCGCAATTGTTATGCCTGCGCTCATTATGTTTTTATTGTAATTAAGAACTATTTTGAATCTTATCTTGGTAATAAAAAATAACAGAAGAGCTTCAATGAAAAATATAAATAATGCACCCCATATATTCATGCCATCTATTCTAAATAAAAATTGAAATATTAGACCTGCTATGGCAATTGAAAAAAGATAGAGAACAAAACTTATAGAATATGAAATGGTAAGATAAAAAATACTACATTTAATATTTGATTTATTGATTGCTTTGATTAAAGAACCTAATGTAAGTATTACAATTATAGTTTTTAAAGGGTCGGGAATAAAAGTGGTCAATAGCAAATAAACCATAGTGGGAAAAACTGTACACATAAACCCAACAAGAAACCTTTTTTGTAAAGGTTCCTTGCTTTTATCATTGTTTATTTTTAAGTAAATTAAATAAGCAAAAAAGGTTAATGAAATTGCTTTAAATAAATCAAGAAAATTCATTTTGTCACCTATAAAAAGCCAGATTTAGAAGTCCAAATTGAAAGAGTTTTCGTAAAATCCTGTGTTATCTTTAAGATATTAAAAATACAGGAGGAATGTGAAATGCAAGGGTTTTTAAACTTTTTTTATTTCTTTGCGCGCTTATTATAATTAAAGGAAAGCGGGGTTTTTACCCCGCACAATCTCTTTTAATTTTGTCGGCAAGATACATAATCATCTGCTTGTTTGTTGGAACTCCCGTGTCGTAGTCAATGTTTGATGTGTAATTTTTCTGCAAGGTTTCAAGGTCGGTAATGCGCCACGTCTTGACAATTGCATTTCGGATAGCTTTGTTTACGCTCCAGTCGGTTTTCTTGAATTTCTGCGCTATGACAGGATAAACGTCTTTTTGAAGACACGGATTGTTCTTTCCTGCATGAATTATAACAGAAACTGCGCTGACGAGATAATTTTTACCGCTGATGTCGTATGTAAAGCCGATTTTTTCAACCTCGCGAACGATTGCGGCTTCAATGCCGTCATGAATCTGCTCGGACTTCGGGCGGCTCGTCAAGCAGTTATAAGCAAAATCAAATACAAGGCGCGGTGAATAGTCTGGCTTCTTTTTCCCGAAGATATAATCGGCACCGAGGTTACGGACGATTTCGTGCATTGAATAAGACCGATTAATAGTTATAATTATGATAAGAGGCGATTTTTTCAACTTCGTCTTTTTTAGCCATTTAAGGAAAGAAATCCCGTCCCCATCGCTTTCATGAAGCTCGAGGTCGAGAAAGATTGCGTCAAAGTTGCCTTCTTCGGCAAGTTTAATTGCCTTCTTTAGTCCGTCAGCTGTGTTTAATTCTACCTCGTAAGGCAGATTCTCAGCGCATTTTTCATATTTCAAAAGATGCACTGCTTCGTCTTCAATCAATAAAACTCTCATTGTCAGTCCTCTCTACGTCTTTTTTATGCTTTTACCGCCGTACCGGATACAAATAATTGCTTTCCTCGGCTTCATGAAGCCGATTTATGCACTCACGGCAGGCGCACAGGTTTCCCATGCGGACGAGTTCATGCACAGAATTGCAGAAAGTGCAGCTCAGCCGCAGTCTTTTTATGACGATTCCGCCGTCCTGCATGGATATTTCCACCTCGATGCCGTCTCCAAGGCGGAGTTCTTTGATATACTCAGGCGGGAGCGTGATTTTTCCGCCTTTTTCAATGCTTGCAATCATCGCGAACCCCTCCCTGCCGATTGCGGTGTGATAATTTTGATGTTCTGCCGAAAAGCAAGTGTAGCTTCGACTTTTCCCTTGAAGTACGGCAAGTCCTCTTGCAGCAAATACATGGTGTAACCGCCGCTCTTCAATGGACGCAATCGTCCAAGATGGCTCTTGTTCAAGGCTTCCCAGTTGTCAAGCGCGTCGGGAGCGTCGCTCAGCGTTTCGTCGGTTCTGACGTAAAGATTGGCAGTCTCTTGCAACCTGGAAAGGTTAAAAGTGCTGTAAATTCCGCTTTCGTTGTAATAGTGTCCGATGATTTTTATCATGTGCACTCTCCTTGCTTGTGCATAACGCACAAACGACTTGTCTAATATTTGTGCAGATACTACAATTACTCGCGGTTTATTCGACTGCAAGCGACGTATATTTCCATTATAACATAAAATATATGTGCATTGCAAGCTATATTAACATAAAATATAACGCTAATTGAAAATTGTTTTGTGATATAATATAAAAAGGTGATTATTATGACAGAAGAATTCATTCGTGAGCGCATTGATGAACTTCGCGTATTTAGAGGAGTTTCTGAATATAAAATGAGCTTAGATTTAGGTCGTAGCCGAAGTTACATACAAAATATATCTTCGGGGAGATGCCTTCCGCCCCTTAAAGAACTTATTCAAATTGTAGAGTATTTCGGGATTACTCTTTCGGAATTCTTTAATAGGGATGTTAAACACTCTGATTTAACTGTTAAAGCAATTCAAGGTGTTAAGGCATTAAAAGATGATGATTTAGAGGTTGTGCTCGGTGTTATTGAGCGACTACGCTTTATGAACGAGGTTGTTGAGGATTTTAAGAAAAGCAATCAGGAAAAAGAACCGCAGAGTAAAGCGACTCGCATTTAAGATATAAAGTATCAAGAAAACAATTTCAAGCCTAAATACACAGAGTTTTTATCATCCTGAGTTATGCCAAGATAGCGGCAGGTGACAGTTAACGATGAATGGCGGAAAAGAAAATAAAGAATGGAAACTATCAGTTTAAAAAATAGTGGTAAATTTTTAATTGTCTGGACAAACTTAAATAACGTTTTAATTATTGATGTGGAGTAGGAGATATAATAGCAAAATGAAAAAAACAATCTTGATCGCTTTGATTTTATCAATGTCTTTAGGGACTATTTTATATATAATATTTAATTTTGAAGATACTTGGATTAAAAACGAATCTTTATCCAGTATAATTATTGCTGCCACTGCTCTTGGAGGTGTCGCAGGCGTTATCGTTCAGTTTAATCGAGAAAAGAATTTAAGAGAAGTTGATTTTATCGTTAAATTTAATACGAAATTTTTAGAATTCGATGAGCTTATTGATGTTCTTAATTATTGCAGTCACAAAGCAGGGATTATAAACGACCCTAAATATGATGAAGTTACATCATTAAATCATACAGATGTTTATAAATATTTAGACTATTTTGAGCCTCTTTATTTTTTATTGAAAAATAAAGCTGTAAGCATAGATAAAATGTATATGTTAGTTTCGCATAGATTTTTTGTTGTGGTATGTAACCCTGACGTGCAAAATAACGTATTGGCAAAACACCAAACCGCATTTAAAAGTATAATTGAAATGTATAGAATTTTAGATGATTATCGTTGCAAAAAGAAAATCCCTCTTCCAAGTACAGTTGAAGAGAATGGCTTGCTAAAATTTCTTGACACCTTTAATTATTAAATCTATCAATGGTGAGATTTGTACTATGTATAAAAATTATAATGATATAAAAAATATATTATCAACCTCTATTAATGAACTAAACACCAATGTGCAAAAACTGGACAGGGACGTGATTTCATGTAAAGAGGCAGTCCGCGCAAAAAATATTCCCCTCAAAAATGAACTTAAGTCATTAGTGATACGCACAGAAAAGGGTTTTGTTTTATTGCATATACGTGGAGATTATACAGTCGATTTACGTTCTGTTAAAAGAAAATTAGATGTAAAAGATGCTTGCTTAGCAAGTTTTGAAGATTTAATATTGTTAAATGTTCGTTGTGGTACAGTAAATCCATTTAGAGATAGCTTGCAAAAATTGCCCCAATTGATATCTGATGAAATATTTCGAGTAGATTTTCTTTCCACTAATTACAACGGTCATTTGAATGAATATGTATTTTTCACACCAGAGGTTTTATTAGAATCATTAAAAAGAAGCCCAAAATTGTTTAGAGGCTATTTCATAAAAGAGAAAGAAAGGGAGATGAACAATGAATAAGTTTTCTATAGCTTTTGCTATCGGATTTGGACTGAGTTTTATAGTTGCAATTTTATCAATTGTGTTTGGATGGGATACGCAGTGGAACGCTACTGCAATTGGATTAATGACTTGTTTCGGGGGAGCAATTTTTGTTGTTAATGTGAAATCACCTGCAAAATCGAAATATAAATCAACACATCCTGTAATAAGAAAAGCACATAATTGGTTGGATTCTAAAAAATGTGTTATTCGTGAAAAGCATAATCTAAAATTAAAATTGAAGTTAATAAAAAAAGGTGATGAATCGTTTATCGAAGTTGCAGGGGAACATACTTATGACCTTTCAGCACCAAATGAAGATAAACAGCTTAAATATTTTGTTAATATTTATACTGATTTAGGTCGTCAAGGAGACGAGACATCAGGAGGTTTTAAGTTTGTGCGAATAGGCGATGAGGTTTTTGAAGGCGACACCTTAAGCGGAATGGTAGAACCCACCAATAAAGTGACAAAAATTTGTTTCAAGCGCAGCGTGACAATCCCGAAAGGAAATTCTTTAAACTTTAAATACCGTACATTTGCCGAATATCGTTTAAGTGACCGTCTCATATGGACGGTTCAGGATTTGAGCGATGGACTAAATTTAAGTGTTGAGGATAAAACAGGGTTGTCAAATAATAATATGGAGGATTTACTATTTTGGCTCAATCATCATAAAAGGGATATAATCGAACATGAAATCATACGAAATCGTGCTAATAAAACAGTAACAATTAATTTCCCTTGCCCTGTTTATCCTTCGCAAGGATTTGAGATGGCTTGGGATTATGAAGGAAAATCAAAAAAGAAACCGCTTATTACATCACAATCTGGTTCAGGATGAATTCAATAAAGAATATTAATAAAAGCGTACTTTTGTCTAAAATATAAACGTACGCTTTTATTCTTATTATACAGTTATTTTTATTCATAAAAAAGTCGTTTATTGTCGATTATACTTGATTTCCCTATTCGCATCACCCAATAGACTGGCGTTATATTAATGAACAACAATTATATCCATCTGGTCATGACAGACCGCTGTATCATTGAACGTTGTATGACCTTTGGTCACAGCTTGAAAGAAACGAAAAAAAGATTAGCAATCCTCGCAATGATTTCCCATGAAATCAAGAAACATCGCTTTTTTGTCAAAAGTCAATTCGTCACTTGCTTGAACATTTATGCTTGCCATGAGCAGAAACTCTGCGGTGACAAGCGTTGTCTTCTTCCGTGCATAGATTATAAAAAAGATTACTTGCTATAACATTTTCTCCAAATTCAAGTCATATAAGTTGCATTAAATTCTTCATTTAACCTCAAGGGATAAATAGAAATTTTTATCATTAGTGGTATTTTTCCTTGAAAACCTCTTGACTTTGTACATAGATAGTAGTATAATATAAGGTGTATATCTATATCTTGATAATGTAAGAGGTGAACAACCAATGGAACAGCTGAAAAGTATAGACTTATTTGCGGGAATCGGGGGCATAAGGCTTGGATTTGAGCGAGCTTTTGGAGAGTCGCTCGAAACTGTCTTTGTCAGCGAATGGGACAAACACGCTCAGACTACATATAAAACGAATTTTATCGGCGATAAATTCGATATAGCGGGTGATATTACAAAAATTGCTGTGACAGATGTGCCTAAGTTCGATATTTGTTTAGCCGGTTTCCCTTGTCAGGCGTTCAGTCTTGCCGGGCAACGTAAGGGTTTTGATGATGATTACAAAGGAATGGCTCGTGGCACGTTATTCTTTAATGTTGCTGAGATATGCGACCGACATAAACCGAAAGTGATTTTTTGCGAGAACGTAAAAGGCTTGACAATACATGACAAGGGGCGCACTTATGATGTAATAAAAAATGCTATTGAGGAAATTCGTTATGCGACAAAGTTAAAAGGTTATACAGTCCACGAGGCTGTCCTTAACAGCCGAGACTTCGGCGTTCCGCAAAACCGTGAACGAATTTACATTGTCGCTTTTCGCAATGACATAGATAGTTCCGGATTTTCATTTCCGGCACCAACCGATTCAAGCAAGCGTATAAGGGATATAATCGAGGAAAAGCCTGTATCGGCGAAATATTATCTGAGCGAAACCTATATCGAAACACTTCGCAAGCATCGTGCAAGGCATGAAGCTAAAGGAAATGGATTCGGATACGAAATACGTGACCATAGCGATGTTGCTAATGCTATTGTCTGCGGCGGAATGGGCAGAGAGCGAAATTTACTTATAGACAAGCGACAAAAGGACTTAACACCGATAACGCATATTAAAGGCGAAATCAATAAAGAAGGTATACGCAAAATGACCCCGCGCGAATGGGCAAGGTTACAGGGTTATCCCGATACATATCAATTACCATTGGCAGATGTGCATTTATATAAGCAGCTCGGCAATTCGGTGTCCGTGCCGGTTATCGAAGCAATAGCAAAGCAGATTAAAGTAATTCTGAATGGAGGTGCATCGTAAATGCCACGACGTTCCGGAAGTGCATTAACACCCGAACAAATACACGCTGAGCTTTCAAAATTGATATGCGATTTTGCAAGTGAACTTGAGAAAGGGGACCTTCGCCAAAAGGTTAGAGCACTTGTTCCTGCGTTTATTAAACTTCGTCAACTCGGTGCATCACTTGTACCCGACAAAAGCACAGCTTCGGCAAGCGAGCGTATTATCACATATATGTGCAAGTATAGCTTCAAAGTTATTGACGGCGACGAACTGATGGTTGTTGCAGGTATAGACGACTGGGCAAGATGTGTTCGCAAATTGCGTGTTGAGCAAGGTTGGAGGATATACACAGGACTAACAATTAAACAAATGACAGATGATGACCCATTAGCCGCAGATGAATTTCATACTATTAACATTAACCCTGTAACAATAAAAAAAGAGCAATATGTTCTTTTGAGCAATGAACAGGACAGAGATTCCGCTCACCGTTGGCATATGCTTAATACAATTCGCAAGAAGAAAGCATCTGTTAAAGAAAAAATTCTGGAATATCTGCGTACTAATGTAGGTAGGCAAATTACAGGCGACGAAATGAAGTATCTTGCGAAAGATAAGTCTGATTGGCCGCGACAGGTGCGCTCATTACGCACCGAAGAAGGCTGGCCGATTGCAACAAAGAACACAGGACGAAGCGATTTACCTGTTGGTGTCTATGTCCTTGAAGAAGACAGACAAGCAGAACCGCATGACAGAGCGATTAAAGATGATGTTCGGGTTGAAGTGCTCAAACGTGATGGTTTTTCTTGCACGAAGTGTGGATGGAATCATGCAGTAGCGTCGGTGTCAGACCCAAGAAAAAGATTAGAACTTCATCACGTTGTCGCCCATAAAGACAAGGGTAGCAATGAGGTTGACAATCTGACTACATTATGCAATGTGTGTCATGTAAAAGCACACCGGTCTGCTTAATGGACAAACACACACCGGAGCAGCGTCGCCGAAATATGCAAGCGGTCAAGAACAAAGACTCGAAGATAGAGATAACGCTCCGCAAAGCATTATTCCACAAAGGTTATCGGTACAGAAAAAACTGCCGCGCAGTATACGGAAATCCCGATATAGTCTTTGTCAGAGAGAAAATCGCCGTGTTCTGCGACTCGGAGTTTTGGCACGGGTATGATTGGAATAATCGAAAAGCAGACTTCAAGAGCAAGCGGGAGTTTTGGATTCCAAAGATTGAGCGGAATATGGAGCGTGACCGAGAAGTGACCGCCCGGCTCAAATCCGAGGGCTATATCGTACTGCGGTTTTGGGGAAAGCAGATAAAAAAAGAACTCGATGTTGTTGTGAACAAAATCGAGTATGAAGTCCTCAACCGAAGAAGAAATATGGAGTAAATTTTGCGTGTAGGAAGTATGTTCGCCGGCATCGGCGGAATCTGTCTTAGCTTTAAGGCGGCGGGGGCTGAGATAGTTTGGGCGAACGACATTGACCGCTTCGCCTGTGCGACATATCGCCACAATTTCGGCTCTGATTATCTTATTGAGGGCGATATTCGTAATGTTGACCTCGCAAAAATTCCCGATATTGATGTTTTAACGGCGGGGTTTCCCTGCCAATCGTTCTCTGTAATGGGAAATCAAAAAGGCTTTGCTGACCCGCGCGGGACGATGTATTTTGAAATTCTGCGTGTTATTGACATAAAGCGACCGCAAATTGTATTTCTTGAAAACGTGAAAAACCTTGTTCAACACGATAACGGGCGAACATTTCAAATAATATACGCTACTCTTGCCGAACGGGGTTACGGCGTTAAATATTCGGTTTTAGGCGCAAATACTCACGCTAATATCCCGCAATATCGTGACCGTATCTTTATAGTGGCTTTTCTCGATTATGATAAATTAGAGCGGTTTCACTTTCCCGATGAAATCCCACTCACCAAGAGCATAAACGACTTAATAGACAGAGAAATGCCGGAGGAACAGAGTTACTATTATGGCATCGGCTCAAAATATTACCAAAATCTTAACAAGAACATGACCGATGATACGGCGATTTATCGTATTGATGATAGTGGTGTCGCTATGAGAGCGTGGCATATTTGCCCTACTCTCAAAGCGAATATGGGTACATATCACGACCGTGTGCCGTTGATTCGGGATTTGTACGGAATACGCAAGCTGACTCCTAATGATTGCTTAGCGTTGCAAGGATTCCCGAAAGGGTACAGTTTCCCGGATATTCCGTTAAATGAGGTTTATAAACAGCTTGGGAATACGGTTTGTGTGCCGGTGGTTGAGAGGATAGCGGGGAAATTGAAAAATGTTTTATTTGTATGCGTTCTACGATAGTATGATATAGAGGTTAGTATAAATGATAAAAAAGGTAAAATTACAGAATTTCAAAAGATTCAAAAACGAAAAAATTGAGCTTCACGAGTTAGGGACTACCCTTATGGTTGGTGGAAATAACTCGGGTAAAACATCTTTGATTCAAGCATTATCTATATGGGAATTTTGCAAAATGTTTTTAGAGCATGAGGGAGGAAAAAATGCACTTATTAAAGATGTGTTTGCTAAACGACAAGGGAAAGGCATTGGTGTGGATGAATTTTTGCCTGTCGCCCTTCCTTCATTAAATCATTTATGGACAAACCTATCATCAAAACAAATTGATGATGAATATCCCTCATACACGTTACGCATAGCGTGCGTATGGGATAGTGAAAGCAAAAAAAACCAAGAGTTAGAATTTGGGTTGCTTCTTGCCAATGACAGATTGTTTATTAGAGTAACAAATTCAACACTTTCAGAAGGCGATAAAATTCCAAGAGTTGTTTATTTACCTACTTTTGCAGGTGTTCTTTCTAAGGAAAATTTAATCACCCCGGCGGAAAGACTTGCTTTAACCGGCAAAGGTTTAGCAGGGTCTATAATAAGAAACATGATACATGACCTTTATCAGCAAGACCTAAAAATTCAAGCAGATTGCAAAGGTAATAGTCAGCGTTTTCGTGGTAAAGCAAGAGAAAAATGGTTAAATAGTAGCCCATATCAAAAATTGCAAAAATCATTACGTGAAGTTTTTTCATTAGAATTGGTTGTTGGAACATTTAATCCAACATATCAAACTGTTATTCGTGTTAATGTTAGGCGAGTTGAACAATCAGAAAACGGTGATTTCGTGCCTATGCCGCAAACAAAATATGCACTTAGAGATATTATGGCAATGGGTAGTGGTTTTTTGCAGTGGGTAAATATTTATTGCGTTTTACTCGGACAGGATATTGATACATTGGTTTTAGATGAACCGGATGCTCATCTTCACGCTACACTACAATCTGAATTGCTTAATCGAATCACTTCTATTTCACGTGAAATGAATAAGCAAATAATGATTGCTACCCATTCATCAGAAATGATAAAAAACGCTGTTTTATCTTCAATATTTTGGGTTGAACAGAAAAAATATCTAAGCGAAGAAAAGTCACGAACAAAAATCATGAATGGTATTGGCGTTGAATATTCTCCACGATTGTTCGGGTTGCAAAAGCATAAAAGGGTGTTATTTGTTGAAAATGAAAGTGATTATACAATTTTAAGCATATTTTCAAAAACATTAAAACTCCCATTAATTAGTGATGTTGAGATATGGGCAACAACAGATAATCACGATAAAATTGTAAAGTTATTTTATATTTTATCTGATGAAATACCTGCCCTTAAAGCGATACAAATTAAAGACCGTGATTTGATTTCTATCAATAGCGTTGATGAAAGATTAAATTTTACCGGAATTGAAAATAGCAATAGTGACATTCTTAGCTTAATGTGGAAACGTAGGAACATAGAATCATACTTATTGAACCCCAACGCTATTGCTCGTGCTTCCAAGAATAAAGTTTCACCCGAAGAGGTTATACATTATTTCCGAAAGAAACACGGTTTATCTATTGAAAATGACGGTGTATACCTTGAAGGGCTCCCCGAAGGAATACAAATCTCTGATGGAAAAAAGATGTACGAAATGCCAGATGGAATAGAAAAAACATTTGGGTGCAATAAATACGATGTTGCGAAACAGATTATTGCCGAAGAAGTATCCAACGATATTCGTATTTTCATCGAAAGATTTAATAACCATTTTTCTTTTTCGCCTTTATAAGAAGCCATGTCTTAGTATAGCGCATATCAACTGTCCACAATTACCACTTGAGGGAATGTGGATGTGCTTAGGCAACTTGCTTTGCGGTGTCTTATCCCACCCCCAACACCACCCTAACAATCCCCCGACTCTTCTCATCAGCCCTATCAAACGCAAGCGCTACCGCCCTCGCCTCCACCGAAATCTCTGCAGGCACATAAGCCTTTTCCCCCGTCCAAGTCTC
>Ga0123356_10002681_pt1 | contig 18899 bp, 20 predicted proteins | sample TergutEmb28metaG_2_FD_92546 | JGI IMG/M metagenome (GOLD analysis project Ga0123356, IMG submission 92546) | Embiratermes neotenicus P3 segment gut microbial communities from Petit-Saut dam, French Guiana - Emb289 P3 | ecosystem: Host-associated > Arthropoda: Insects > Digestive system > Gut ...
GGGGTGTTTGGATAGTATGGCGTAATTTAGCATGTAAATGCCCTAAAACCCAAATAATGGGCCTGTATGCTAATAAGGGCTTCGATTTACCGCTATAACGTTAATAACGCCTAAGGTCTATTGATTAAATGGCGTTGTCTGTTGTATCTTTTTCATATTCGGCAGTTTGAGAAAAAAGTCTGTTGAATTATTATTTCGTTTCAGTCATGGTTTGAAATTGGGTTGTTTGTACTTAAATTATCCAAGAGTGTTAACTAAATAACGTTTCCTCGTTGAATGTACCGTTGACCTCGAACTAGCATAAAGCCACAGTCAGATCAACCATTTGTTGTGAACGAAATACACACAAGTTTTTCTGCGAAACCACACAAACCAATGCCTTTGCCCAAAATTATCCCACTCCACCCATGCACCTCAGCTTTGGTTTGAACAAGTAGCCCAACGGGAACAAATTTTACACAAGCTCCCCAGCGATCAGCAAAATACAACTTCACATTCCATTGACATAGTCGGTTAAGCATTCGCAAAAGAGTTCCACTATCGTGGCCTCCACATTCCTAGTCAATGAGCTGGTGTGTAGTGCGACAATATGCACTCCAAATCCAAAGCTTGTTTTTTTTGACCCTAAATAGTGCCACATTTCATCTAATTCTATCTCTGCGGGGTTGTTTTGGGGTTTGGGTTTTTGGCAGGTTTCAAGGCTGTATTGTTTGACCCATTTTAGGATTGCTGGGGCGGTTACCTGCAACAGGCGGGCTATGGTGCGCAGGGATAGGCCGTTTATGTATAGTAGGGTGGCGGTTAGTTTTTGGGTTTGGGTTTTGCCGTGCTGCCTTGTGGGTACGAATTGCCGGCGGCATTTTTTACATCTGTATCTTTGTTCACCCTTTACAAAACCCGACTTAACACTTTCACTTCCACATTTCGTACAAAACATGACAATACCGCTTCATTATAACACACCCAATATAAAAAACATTATTTAGTTAACACCCTCTTAGTTCTAATAAACTCATCAATTATCTCAGAAATATCTCCGTTTGACTCATCACTGTAACCCATTCCTTACCATAATCTCTAAAGAAACAATATTGCCCAATTCATAATAATCGCATCCTCGAGCTAAAATCGTTTCAGAAAACGGGGCCTCAAAATCATTCAAATCCATTAATCACCCTCAACAAATCAATTTTTAAAACCGAAACTCTTCAGTGTTGTGCCATAGGTATTGGGTCGGAGAATACTCTGAGAATCTCTTCAGTCTTTTTTGGAAGTACACATAAATACTCTCAACCGTTGGGTTCAACAATCACCTGCATCTTGGAAAGCGCATAAAGCACCTCTCGAACCGACACCTTACCCACCAACTCCCGCTCATGCAAACGTTGCAGAATCTTAAAATAGAGACACATAGCCAAAAACACCACACGAAATACCACCAAACCGCTGAGTCATTCCCCAAATACGTCCGATCCGCCTCCAAATCATCCTTCATAAAATCAAACACCTGCAAAATCTCCTCACGAGCCCTATACTGCTCATACACCACCCCGGTTCAACATCCAAATCCGACACCAACCCAATCACACCCGCCAACCCACACTCCGCCTCAAACTCCTCTACGGAGAGCTTCGCCACAGCCACCTGACCCAAAAGCAAATTCTCCTCCTCACCACGCAGTTTAGGATCTAAGAAAAGATACAAAACCCATACTCCCCCAAACCCACCTTAGAAAACCCCACACTGCGCTTCTGATAAACAAACGCACCCCGCAACTCTATTTGAGAGGGCAGAAACGCAGAGTTCTTCTTAAGTGCCACAATGTAGTGGATGCCTTATTTTTAAAATCCAGCAGTAACTCATAATCGGTGAAGCCGCGATCCATGATGAAGCCTATGTCTTTGTCGGGGTAGCGTTTGAGGAAGTACTTGCGGATTTTTGTTTCTTTCATTGAACCGTAGCATACATCAATGACGGCGGGCAGCCAAGTGTGGGTGGAGAAGGCCCGTGCGATTTTTATTTGGCCGCTTGTTCCCAGTTTGGGTTGTAGCCTTGTTCGGCTAGGAGGAGTTTTTTGCTGTAGGCGAGGATCGAGGTTAGGTCGCAGTAGGCCTAAACAATAGTTGAATCAGTTTGTCTGTTTGCCTTTGATTCTCTGCTTTGATTGGTTAGTCGTTGAATGTGTCGGCTAAAGCTTAAATGACTCTAAGAAAATATTCAAACATGTAGAAAGGAATGATTTATGGCTAAAACCTCTGTAATCTCCGGGTTCTACAAGTTGCCGCCCAAAGAACGCTTGGCGCTTGTTGCAGAATTTGCAGGTTTAACACCTGAAGAAACCTTGCTTCTTGAACAATCCAGCTCACTACCACCCGAAGTAGGTGACCATATGGTGGAGAATTTTATCGGGATTTTCCCTGAACCTTTGGGGGTTGCAGTTAACTTCCAAATCAACGCTAAAGACTATCTTATCCCCATGGCAACCGAAGAACCCAGCGTAATCGCAGCTGCTAGTTATGCCGCCAAAATGGTGCGTGATGGTGGGGGCTTCCAAACAAGTAGCACCCCGCCAGTTATGATCGGACAAATACAGGTCGCTAAACTAAACGACGCCAATTCTGCACAAACAACCATTATAGCTGCAAAAGACCAAATACTAAAAAAAGCAAATGAGCAGGACCCGGTTTTAAACTCATTTGGCGGAGGAGCAAAAGACATAGATGCCAAAGTTATTAACACCACAATGGGGCCGATGCTTATAGTCGAATTATACGTTGACTGTCGTGACGCCATGGGTGCCAACGCAGTAAACACGATGGCCGAAGCCGTAGCACCCCTAATTGAAACACTCACTGGGGGACAGGTTTATTTGCGGATAATCTCAAATTTAGCTACCCGCCGCCTAGCCAAAGCCTGGTGCATTGTTCCCAAAGAAGCCTTAGGTGGTGAAGCCGTTGTTGAGGGTATTGTGTATGCCTCCGCATTTGCAGAGGCCGACCCCTATCGTGGTGCAACCCACAACAAAGGGGCTCTAAATGGCATCATTGCAGTCATATTGGCAACTGGCAATGACCATCGGGCCATCGAAGCCGGTGCACACGCCTACGCGGCCCTACACGGCAAATACACCGCACTGTCGAGGTGGACTAAAAACAGTAACGGTGACCTTGAGGGCGTAATAGAGTTACCGATGGCTGTGGGCTTAATCGGCGGTGCCGTAAAAACCCACCCTATCGCAAAAATTGCCATGAAAATTCTAGATGTTAAATCCGCCAACGAATTCGCTGAAGTCCTTGCGGCTGTTGGCTTAGCGCAAAATCTTGGAGCATTGCGTGCCTTGGCAAGTGAGGGTATCCAGCGTGGACATATGTCTTTACATGCTCGAAACATTGCAGTAATTGCAGGCGCCCAAGACAGCCAAATCGATATAGTTGCCGCTCAGATGGTTAGAGATCGAAAAGTCCGTGTGGATTATGCTAAAGAAATCCTTGTGGAGCTAAATAAAAAAGCGTCGCCCTAACAAGGGCCTCCCCCTTCTGTATTTTCTGCTAAACCCTCCGCTATGGTTAAATGCATATAAGTAAGAAAAACTATTGTACACAAACCTGATAATTGAGGCATTTGTTTGGGAAAGAAAAAAGTGTTAAGTGAAGGCGCAATAAGCGAAATGGTTTACCCCGGCCAGGGTGAGGTTTTAGGTGTAGTTACAAAACTATTGGGGTTTGATCGGATTATGGTTAAATGTCAAGATGGTGCAGAACGACTCTGCCGTATCCGAGGCAAAATGAAACGTCGCGTATGGATCCGTGAGAGTGACATTGTCATCATATCTCCCTGGGATTTCCAAACCGATACCCGAGGCGACGTAACCTGGCGCTACACACATGCCCAAGCTGAGAACCTAAGACGCAAAGGTTTACTAACTCTTTGAGCACCTCAAATTATTTGTCAAGTGGAATATAACCACTTTTCTTTTGTCCTTTGCTTCTTAGTTTATCTTCTCTTCTTACGCTTTGAGCGCTCTTTACTTATTTCGTAACTTTCGGTTTTTAGATGATATGTGTTTTTGAGTCATATGATAACTCAAACAAAACTATAACAATGACTGAAAACGAAGTGTTTTTAGGTTTAAACCCTAAAAACGTGTTTTTAAACCAAACATGCTCTTTCGAGGTTGCTCAAGATTTTCTCTGTTATTTTGGTCAAGTATGGAATCCTTAATACGGTGATATAATGAAAAAGTATCGAAATTTTATTACAATGAAAATACTTAAAAACTTACGATTAGTTTTAATATCCAAAATCTATAGTTTGGCTGAATTTTATGTCTAACAAAGCTCGAGAACGCCTATCTCACCGAGAAAGACTAGTGGAACGCAGAGATAAAATGCTTATCCACGATCGCGCAAACGAACGCGCAACCGTCGAAGAAGTCTTCGATCAAACCACACGTTTAGTTGTTTTCGATCTGCTAAACAGCGGTATACTCTATGAAGTCAATGGTGCAGTGAGTAGCGGTAAAGAAGCTAAAGTCTATTGGGCAACCAACAAAGAAGGCGCCGATTTAGCCGTAAAGATCTATCTCACCTCATCTGCTGAATTTAAGAAAGGTATGCTCAAATACATCGAAGGTGATCCCCGCTTTAAAAACATCAAACGCGACACTCGCTCACTTATGGCTCTGTGGGCACAAAAAGAATTTCGTAACCTCCGCGAAGCTATCGAAGCTAAAGTTCCCGTACCCAACCCCATCGCAGTGAAGAGCAACGTGGTTGTTATGGAGTTTATCGGTAAAGCCGGTGCACCTGCGCCCTCGCTAAAAGAGTTGGCACCTAAAAACCCCGAACGCGTTTACAAACAAATAATTACCTACATAAAACGTCTTTACAAAAAAGCCAAAATCGTCCACGGTGATCTAAGCGAATACAACATTATGATGTGGGCCGGTAAACCCTTAATTTTTGATCTCTCTCAATCCGTATCGATAGAGCATCCCATGGCGGATTTTATGTTAAATAGAGACTTGGTGAATCTAAACAGGTTTTTTAGTCGCCTAAACGTTAATGTAACACCAATCGAAGAATTACACAAATTGGTTGTTGGAAAATAATGCCGGGTCTAGACAGCTTTGTTCGAATTCCAAAAGAGCGTGTGGGCATACTCATCGGTCCAGAGGGAAAAACAAAACAATACATAGAAGATAAATTAGGTGCAAAACTCGATGTGGACACCGAGGGTAGCATCACAATAACTCTCACCCCTAAGGCCGCCGATCCCTCAATTCTACTTAAAGCCAAAGACATTGTTGCCGCTATTGGGCGTGGCTTTGCACCTGAAATCGCTTTTCGTCTTATCCGTAATGAAGACGATATCTACGATATGGTCGATCTACGCCTGATTTTTGGGCGAAACGACTCCGATATCAAACGTATCAAAGGTCGAATTATAGGTGCTGATGGCAAAACCCGTAGACTCATCGAAGAACTCAGTGAAGCAGATGTTGTTGTATATGGCCACACAGTAGGCATCATCGGTAACTTTGAACAAGTAGATACCGCGCGTAACGCTATACAGATGTTAATTGACGGTTGCCAGCATAACACAGTCTACAAGTATCTGCAGCGTAAACGTACTGAAATGAAAAAGGAACGTCTCCAACTCTGGGAGAAACCACAAGATCGCTAACCTTTTTTACTTTTTATTGTTGAGCTTTAGGTTTCTATCTCAGAGAAAGCGTACATGCACATAAATGATGTATTGTGTGCTTATCTGTTTTTGATTTGCTGATGATTCAAAATATAAATTAATCTAATGGCTGAAATTTTTGATTTTAGGGTATTTTGTTTTTTAATTTTATCAGATGTTTGTGTGTAAATTAGTTAAGGTTTTGAGGGGGGCTCATGTAGCAACTAACCTACAAATGATTGCCTGAAGGTTGATGTGTTGCTACGTCACACTCAAGATCCACATCATCCTTTGTATCTGCGGGGCCAGACTCGTCATCGCCCACCCATCCAAAAACAGTGTTATGCGCCTTTAAATGTTCAGGTCGCTTTGTGGGTGCATCAAAGTTTAAAGGTTGCCATAACAACATGGTTATAAAAGTTAAGTGGATACAATGCCGTTTTGCCGAAAATGTGGACGCCGTCTCATAGAATATAGCAAAAAATGTGCCGAATGCGGAACCTCAACCACTGCGGTACTTATCAATGTCAAAAAATCCTCCTCAAATCGCCTCTTTAGAGCATCTGCCCAAGCCAAGCTGACACAGGTCACACTTCCCAATAGCGCCCTACCTCCCATCAAGACTACTCCACCAAACAATACCCGAGTGATTAAAGTTAACCCTGTTAACGCTCCAACTATTAGTGTTCCAAAACCTGTGGTTCGAGTTGCGCCTGCGGTGCCTGTGGTTCCTGCCATAATTTATCCGCCCCATGAAATCCTAAAAAGTAACCTCTCCATCGAAGCCGATATCATCGCAAACCCCAACGACTATGAAAAACAGATTTTTGGGTTTGACCTAAAATGCCCCTACGGACATTTTTGGGCTGAGGGCAAATCCCTCCCTGTGTCTAACGGAGTCGCCTTCTGTCCTCGATGCGGCAAACGATTAAAAAAGCCCAAACCCAAGCGATACCGCAGATACCATACTAGCTACTAATGGATTGTTGATCTCTTTTTGAATGATGTTTTGGTTCGATGGATGCTATTCTTCCATCATTATTAGCGTTAAGGTTGAGCGCACTCGAGTTAGGGTTCGCAGTTTGTGAGTAACCAACTCTTTGAGTTTCTCCATAGTTTCTGCTTTAACTTTGGTGATTATGTCATAAACACCATATGAGTAGTAGGCTTCCTCAATACCTGTAACTTTGCGTAGTTGACTAACAACTTCCTCTTCTGCGCCTGATTCAACGTTGATTAATACAAAAGCTTGTGGCATTTGCAATTCTCCGTTTACCCATAGTATAACTACAGCTTAATAGTTTTATTCCAAATAAACCTGTCCCCTTAGGGATAACAAAACACTGCAACGTTTAACCAAAAATTTTATGACCTACGCCTTCTGATTCTTAGGTGATTAGAGGAGACTTACGTTTGATTTATTGTATGCGATGCGGCATGTTAAACCCTGAGGGTAGCTTAAACTGCTCAAACTGTGGCGCCCCACTTGTTACACAAAAAGCTGAAACCCGACCCTATAACCGATATAAAAATTACCGCTCCCCCAATCCTCCAACTCATCGATCCGACCGCAGTCATATGGGCCTAATTATCATGAGCATAATTCTTATCATTACAGCCTTAGCCACGCTGAGAAACTCCGCGGGATTTGGAGCTTACTTTTGGCCCATTGCACTTCTTCTAATCGGTGTTTGGGTCCTCATCTTAGGATTGCAACGTAGCCGCAGATACAAACAACCCTCAACCATATAAGCTAAACCAACCCCAAATAATGCCGATAGCTTGCATGTTTTCAACACACTACACAAAAGAGTTAAAAAGCCTCTTTATGAAAGGGTACGTAATGTGGGGAAACAAATGGTTAAATACATCTTTGTAACAGGTGGCGTTTTAAGCTCTGTTGGTAAGGGCATCTTAACGTCATCCATCGGTAAAATGCTACAGGCACGTTCCTTAAAACCAACAGTAGTCAAAATCGACCCCTACGTAAACATCGACGCAGGCACAATGAACCCCTATATGCACGGCGAAGTCTTTGTCACAGACGACGGCGGAGAAGCCGACCTAGACTTAGGTTGGTATGAACGCTTCCTTGACCTTAACCTAAAACAGGACAATGACCTAACCACCGGAACCATCTACCGCTCAGTCATCGAAAAAGAACGCCACGGCGATTTCTTAGGCCGATGCGTCCAAATCGTCCCCCATGTCACCAACGAAATAAAAAACAGAATAAAAAACGCCGGTCGCTCCGTCAACGCCGATATCGTTTTAGTCGAAGTCGGCGGAACAGTTGGCGACATCGAGGGTCTACCCTTCCTAGAAGCCATCCGTCAGATGCGCGCCGAAGAAGGCTACGAAAACACCCTCTATGCACATGTGGCCTTAGTGCCTATTTTAGATGTTACAAACGAAATGAAAACCAAACCCCTCCAACACAGCGTCAATGAACTCCGACGCATAGGCATCCAACCTGACATCATCGTTGCTCGAAGCCCCCAAATGATCGATGCAGAAACCCTGCGAAAAATCGCCCTATTTGGCACCATACCTGAGAGTTCAGTTTTCTGCTCATGCAACGCTGAAACAGTCTATGAGGTTCCCCTAATTCTAGATAACCAAGGTATGGGCGACTTTATCTGTCAACGCTTAGGCTTTAAATGCGACACCAAGGACTTCACTGTTTGGCAAACCTTTGTCAACGCCATGCTTCACCCCGAATATGAAATCAACATTGCCCTAGTAGGCAAATACGCTGGATTAACTGACAGCTACGTAAGCATGACTGAAGCACTCCGCCACGGCGGAGCCGCATGTAAAACCAAAGTTAATATAAGCTACCTCGAAGCAGAAAAATTCGAACGCGAACCCCAATGTGTAAACGACCTCCAAAACTTTGACGGCGTTTTTGTACCCTACGGATTTGGCCCACGAGGCACCGAGGGCAAAATTGCCGCCACCAAATACACCCGCGAAAACAACCTGCCATTTTTGGGCATTTGCTACGGATTCCAACTAGCAGTTATCGAATTTGCACGCAACGTCGCCGGCCTAGCAGACGCCAACAGCTCTGAGATCAACCCCGATACCCCCTACCCCGTCATCGACTTGATGCCCGAACAACGCGGTATAGAGATCAAAGGCGCAACCATGCGTCTAGGTGCCCACAAAATTCTACTCGAAAAAGACAGTCTAGCATGCAAACTCTTTGGACAACAAGAAATACACGAACGACACCGCCACCGCTTCGAAGTCAACCTCGACTACATCGACATCCTTAAACAGCACGGCCTAAAATTCACCGGCAAAAGCAGCGACGGACGCCGCATGGAAACCCTTGAACTCCCAGACAAATACTTCTACTTCGCCTCCCAATTTCACGGCGAATTCAAAAGCCGTCCCGGACGACCCTCACCAGCATACTTTGGTTTCATATCTGCATGTATCAACAAAAAACTCGGCAAACCAAAAACTGACCTCCAACAATAACAATCCTTTTTTCAACTACCGAATTCGGTAAATATGTGACAAATATCTGTTACTGCTCAGCCGGCGATGTTGGTTGATTTAGCAAAGAGCGTTTGTATAGCTGGTAGCATCGGTTGATCACGCTTCCGAGTATTGGAGATAAAACTGCGTAAAACCGCAAAACACACCAACCCCGCCCAACTACGAAAACACCCCGACACCTTCTGCTGAGTCTTACACAACCGAAAATCCCGCTCCGCTAAATTATGACTGAGGCACCGAAAGAGGTATTTTGAAGAAAACGGGGTCTTTATTTTCGCCCGGCGCAAGGTAAAATGCCATTTTTTCCCTGCCGGCCACAACGACCTTAGCAAGCACCTCGCCGCACACCGAATCCCCAAACTCCTTGAGCCGCGCCAAATTTTCAATGGCCGTCTCCGCCTCCGCCAACCTCTGCCGCAGCTCCTCAATCGTCGCGTCACCCTGCTTCAACACCAACAACCGCCCACTCAAAGCGTCAAGCTGCTTACTATAGCGGGTTTTCGCCTCCTCAAACTCAGCGCGGGTAAGCAGACCATCAACATAAGTGTCCACCAATTTCGACTGCCGCGAATTTATCCGCCCGATACTCGCCGTAATTTCCCGCATTTCATCAGCATTATCGGGACTTCGCGCAATCACCTGTCGCACCGCCTCGTTGAGCGTCTGCACAACCAAATCCTTATTTTCAATCACCGCATTAAGCACCGCCAAAAAATTTTCTTTCAAAACTGATTCGTGGATGGATTGGCAATCACAGCCCCTTTTTTGCCCCTGCGCGTTGATTTTCGCCCGCCCATACCTCTCAAACTCGCCACAATGCCAGACGACTTGGGGATTTTTCGATTTACTGTTGTTGATTCTGCGCTTAAAACTCGAATTGCAACGGGCGCATTTGATTTTGCCGCTCCAGACGTAACGGTTGGAATACCGCCCTTTTTCAAGCGACGTTGCCCTGCGCCGCGCAAGTTCCTTTTGGGCGCTGTCAAATACTTCCTTTTCCACAAGGGACGGGTGACTATTTTCGACAATAATATACTCTTCCTCGCCCCGATTGACCTTGCGTTTGTGGCTCAAAAAGTCGGTCGTTAGGGTCTTTTTCTGTTTCAACACGCCGATATATTTTTCGTTTTTGAGGATGTCTAACACAACTGTGTGTTTCCATCGCGAGCTGCCGCTTGGGGATAGAATGCCGCGATTTTCAAGCTCTTTACGCAAAACAGTCGTTCCCATGCCCGACACATACAAATCAAATATGAGCCGCACAATTTTTGCATCGTCTTCATTTATGGTGAGTTTGCCATTTTTTAGGTTGTAGCCAAGCGGACATGCGCCGAACACAACGCCCCGTTTCATGCTCTGTTTTTGCCCCCAACGCACCCGTTGCGAGGTTTTGCGGCTCTCCTCCTGCGCGATGCTCGACATTATCGTCAATCGGAGTTCAGCATCAGCATCCAGCGTGTTTATGTTGTCATTCATAAACACCACCCCAACGCCCAACCCCTTCAATTTCCTCGTATAAAATATACTGTCAAGCGTATTCCGCGCAAAACGGCTTATTTCCTTCGTCAACAACAAATCAAACTTTTTATTTTCCGCGTCAACAACCATCCGCTTAAACCCTTCACGCCTCTCAACACTCGTCCCACTCAAACCCTCGTCAACATACAAGCCACAAAACTGCCAATCCAAATTCCCGCTAATGTATTGCTCAAAATACCGCTTCTGATTCTCTAAGCTGTTCAACTGATCGTCATGCTCTGTCGAAACCCTGCAATAAGCGCAAACCCGCTTCATAAAAGCCACTCTCAACCGTTATATTGTCAGACTACAGCTTTTAAGGCTTTCACTTTCTAAGGCTTTGCAAGAAGTCTTGTTAATGCGGGATATTATAATAAAAACCCCAATGAAATGACGATAGTTTTTTAGCAGATATGTCCCAATAAGTAAAGGTATTTATGGCTTGGATGCATGGATGTTGTTTTATTATTACTTGGAGAGGGGAATATGTCAAATAAAATGTCGAAACCTAAATATCTGTTTGCCGAATTTGTAGCTTCAATAACAATCTCAATCATTATCGGCATGGTATCTTCTCTTTACCTAAGTTTATTTGAAGGTCTAATATTTGGTACAGCCTTTTTTATAGCATGGCGAATAATTTTTATTTGGCATAAATATGAGGAAACTTTGAATGCGCTTGAAGAACAAACTGTCATTCGCGCAAATAGAGAACGAATCAAGGAATCTTTTCTAGATACGACGTGCGTTTTTGAAGCTGTATCTGATATGTATAAAACTTCAAATCCATTTATTGTTAATCTCTATAGCAGAAAGCTAGATTCAATAAACAGTGTTCTTCACGACATCAAAAAAGACGGGTGTTTCGAATTTGAAACCGATGTATTCAGGCGTTTTCCTGACATACTTTTTACGTCTCCCACCGATAAGGACATCAAAGATAAAACCAATCATTTTTACGCAATTGGTTCATGTGGCGAATCAACTAAATGGTTTACTTCGGCAGAAGGGGACGCATACATCACACATATTCATGAGAGTATTAAAGGTAGAGAAAATGGCGACTCTACAGACACGGAGTGGGCAATTAAAAGAATTTTCATATGTGACGATAACAACCAAGAGCGAAGTGACGAAGATAATATATGCATTCAGCTTTATTTGAATAGTGAGCATGAAATTAGAACAATTGCCCGCAGAAAAATCAAGGCATTTTTTGACGGAACCGGTGACTACCCGATAAAAAACGATTTTGCAGTATATCGTAAAAATTTCGCGTGGGAAAAAACTCCGCAACATGGCGAATTAAAGAGGGGTAAAATGTCAGTTAGAGCTGACCGAATAGAAAAATATATATCCGTTTTTAATGCCGCATGGAACCGAGCTACACCTCTCAAAAGCGTAGGCTCAAAATATGCAGAACATTGTAAAGATAAGGACATTAGGGATTTGCATGAAATGCTTGAAAAATGGAAAGAAAGATGCCAAGAAAAATGTCAATTCGCTAATCAACCATCAAACACAAATGCTACAATCCACCCCTCTAACACAACACAAAATGGGAAAAACCATATTATCAACGGATAATTAACGCAAGGGGGACACTTGTTTTGTTTCTATCTTCCGCTTCTCAGATTGCCCTGTGAGTTTTTGGTATGTTTTGCCATCCATTCGATTTGTACCATGTTGACCCAAATGATAATCTCTATTTTCATATATAGATGAGCCTAACCCGGACACTCCGGCAAAATAATCGGGTGTTACTATACTTGCATCACTAAGATAGTTCAGCGGTCGTGTTGGCAGACCAAATTCCAAAAGAACTTCTGTAGCGACATCCTTTAAAATAACAGCAGTATTATCAATACTTTTGACAATGGCATTACTATCATTATTGTGCTTGCGAAAATTGCGTATGCGTTGAAGCGTTCCGCTTTTTTTCTTTGGTTCGTTGTTTAATTTGTTTTTAGGATGGGCATCCACTACCTTGCTATCTAAGTCGCTTTCGAGTTTGGCTTCCAATCTCCGGGCAATTGCAGTCCAATTATCTACAATGGTGTTCACTTCACCCATCAACTCAAAATAACGACCAACTCCTCGACCTTGTGTAAGGCGTAAACTTAGCCATTCACGATGATGCTTGTTCACAGCCTTAAAATAGCCCTCAGTCCACTTAACCGCCACGGGAACGCCCGGATATTTCGACATATAATCCCCTTCTTTCAAAAATTCTAATAATGTCTATGTTCAGTTGTTCTGTCAAAATTGCACATCAAACCAAAGCCAAACATTCGGCAATATTGCTTGACTATATCTATTTACTCTTAACGGCTCTTATATCTTCTCCAACTTTTACTATCGCTCTTTGCAAAAATAGTGCCGTCACATTCACCCGAATAAACATAAGTTATTTCGATATTATATTCAATTTTGCGAATTTTGTCTGTGTTGTTTGCGTTTGCTATGGTGAAAATAAGCAATGACGCATCTATAATAATCGTCATAATTGACGCTATTATCAACACAAACTCAGCACTCATTTATGCTCCCTTTTCCCCACCATATCCTGTGTTTCTCTCAATCAACGCCTTGGTATTTTGACACATACTGTCATTCTTTCCTTTGACTTTTAACGCAGCCACACCATTTCCAAACTCTTATTTCAGAGTCGGAAAATCCGCAAGTCTTTGTGTATAGCCACTTTCTTCTACATCTATTGTAACATAGCCCCCCCCCGATTGTCAATACTTTTTCAAAAGAAGTTATCGACAATATGACAGTATTTGCCATTTGGTGGTGTTGTGAACAATGAATCTAAAAACATAGTGGAGAGTTGGAAATTTTGCGAATTTAAGTTCGGAAGTTCAGCCGCTACGGCTTATTCGTTGTGATTTTAATGGCTCGTTCCAACTCGTCGCGAGTTATGAGGTTTCGCCTGTGTAGCTCTTTTAGCACCCCAATTTTGAAGCGCAGTTCGACACTCGCAGATTGTGACATGGTAATCGCTTAGTTCGGTCGGTTGCAACTATAAAAACATAAGGTAAAAGGGGGTTTTCGGAACATTCTGCGACTATAATTAGTTACAATCGCAATGCTTGAGCGTCTTATTCCCACCCAAACAGGCGGCTTTGGTTGTGTATCTCTATCAACTCTCTAGCCGCCTCAAAGTTAAATTTTTCCGTCATGCCCCCTTTTGATTCGTAAAATCGCAGATTTCTCAGATTATACTCATATTTTACGCTCATTTCGTGGAGTTCATAATGTTCGATAAGCCGGATTATTTGGTCTTTCACCTCATATATTTTACGCCAAGAGTACACCGCCATGACGAAAACTGTAGCCAACCAAAATGCTATGTATCCGACAAATAACGGCAGAGGTATCGGGTGCGGGAAGGCGACAGTTGAATTAAAAAACGCCGCACTAAACACTGTATTCACAAGGACGACGGCGACAAAGAGCGACAGAACTATGCACCAACCTATAGTCCAACCGATTGTCGCAAACCCCACTCTCCGGGCATTATCGCCGAATGCGGCGCGGGACATGGTATTCAGTTTCGGTATGAATTTGTCATAGAAAACAGGCACATAAAAGCCCAAAGATATTATGGTCAAAAAAGCTATACTGTAATATCCGCGAATTTGCTCGATATACGGCGGGGGATTATTCAATTGCTCGCATCTCCTGATGTGTTTTGGTTAAATTGTACGTTTTTTAAATAATACGGCTGTTTTCGCACCCTGCAGAAGGTTTTCGGCAGAGGGTACAGCAACACAATATCCTGCAATGATGCGAATTCTTCGGGCTTTATGGTGGGTTTGCCGTCCTCGGTGGAGCTTTGCACGCCGCTTCCGGAGGGAACGTCGAAAATAGGGTCAAAGTCTTTACTCTTCTGGGTTTTCGGCTTCTCATAAGTGCCGACCAATTGGGAAAAATATTTCTGCGTCTCGGCGTCGGTTGCGCCCAAAACCGCCTTGAAAGCGCATGTGTCGGCGATAACTTTTCGCGTGGTTCTGCCGTAAATCATCTCTAATTGAGCCAAACTTTGCACGACTAAACAGATTGTGATTTTTTTAGACCGCAACGTCGCCAGCCCGTCAATAATTTTGGGGACTTTACCAATTCGCGGGAACTCGTCCAACAACATCAAAATCGGCTTATTTATGCCGTTTTGCGGATTTTCTCTATCCTCCTCTTTGCGCTTTTCAAAAAAAGTGATAAACTGGTTCACAAAAAGAGTTACCAGAGTTTTCCATTGACTCAAGAGGTGCTCGGGGATCTGGATGTACACATCCTGCCCGTCCTCCAAATCCTCGGGCGTTATGGCCGTCTCTTTCGACAACGCCGCAACGAGTGTGTCGTTGTTCACAATCGCCTCGACCGCGTTGCTCATGTGCGGAAAAATACTCATCAGAGTTTTGTCGTCCATGCCAACAAAATTTTTCACGCACCGCCGCGCTTTGCGGTCGGGACTTTCGCCGATAATTCCAATTAAATCCCGCGCCGTTTCATCCAAAATGCTTTCAAGCGTTTCGATAAAAGTGCAACCACACTCATGATAGTGCAAAATCGCGCCGGTCAAGATGGTTTGGGCGCTTTCGATCCAAAAAGTCTCTTTTGTGTTGGGCGGCAAAGGAATTATAGATTGGGCGATTGCGCGGGCTTCTTGGGCGGGATTACCGCTGTTTTTAAGGAAAAAATACGGGTCGTACCCATAGGGCGAATCTTTGTCCTGCGGCGCAAAAACCTTGATATTTTGGCGGTATTCATGGGTTTGCGCGTACAACTCACCCTTAATATCTATGGCAAAAACGCTGCCCTTCCAGTGCCGCAGCGTCGGAATGGCGATGCAGGTACTTTTTCCCGTCCCGGGCCCGCCGACGACCAACACATGCCCGTCCACATCCTCCGGCTTGACTACATATTTTCCGCGCTGTATCCCAAAAAATACACCGCGCCGCTTGTAACTCGTCAAAGTTTCGTTCGCCTTAGGACGCTGAGCCTCTAAGGTTTTTAAGATGTCGGCCAATTCCTCGTCCGACTTAGACTTGAAAAACCCCGCCGCCAACCGCAACCCCGCCGGACCGTGCTGCGAAACAAGATTCCATATCGTTTCAAGCGCTTTTTCGCCTATCTCACCCGAGTAACTCAACACAATCAACCTATCGCTTGCTTGCTACATTACTCGATCCCTATTTTTATAAATTCTTGTCTCCGCGACCATTTGTTCAGAACTTTTTAACAAGTCAAAAAATTAAGAAATTTAAAAACATCTTGACAAATGTTATCGCATATGATAACATTGTTATATGGTCATCATATAATGAGAATGGGGTGGCGCGTTGGATTGGATAATTGAATACTACCAAAAAGAAAACGGCGAAATCCCCGTTGAAGATTTTTTATTGACACTCAATCCGAAACTTCGCGCTAAAGCATATAGCGACATCATGTTGCTAAAACAGTTGGGCATCAACATCCGAGCACCGTATTCCTCGCCGATAAAAGGCGAGAAATATAAAGGCATTTTTGAACTCCGAACGAAGTTTTCGTCTGATATAACGAGAATATTTTATTTTCTATTTGATAAAAACAAATTTGTACTATTGCATGGCTTTGTTAAAAAAACCGATAAACTGCCGGATCGTGAACTCGATAGGGCGTTGGACTATAAATTGGACTATGAAAGAAGGTGCCAAGATGAGTAAAGCAGGGGTAAAATTTGAGGAAGTCCATAGCCGACTGATGAAAGATGAAGAGTTTAAGGCGGAATATGAAAAACTGAAACCGCGCTACGAATTGATTGCGCAAATCATTGACATTCGTAGCCAACTTAACATTACGCAGGAAGAACTCGCTCAACGAGTGGGGACGCAGAAGTCCAATATTTCTCGTTTTGAAAGCGGCTCATACAACCCTACATTGGATTTTATTACCAAAGTTGCTCATAGCTTGGGCAAAGAAATTCATATTTCGCTAGATTAAGCGGTGGTTAGTTGATACCCGACCGTTTCCTATTTGGTTCTGGCGGGCGTTTTTTCCTGCTCTTTTGCCTTTGCCTCGCGTTCTATTTTCAATTCAAGTTTCACGGTGTTTTCCCACTTTTTTATAATTTCCTTTCGGTCGGGACGTTTCGTAACCTCGGCGAATTTTTCCTTGTATTCCTGCCGTATTTGCGCACGCGCTTGTTCTAATGCCCGGATTTCCTCGGGATTTAATGTTTTTCGTGCGCCGACAATCTGTTGACTTATCTTTTTTTCCTGATTACTCAAATCAATAAGGTTAGCAACGATTTTTTCCTGCTCCGCTTGGATTTGCGGAATCTGCGACGGCGCTTGCGCCACGGCTTGCGGCACAACTTGCGGTGCGTCTTGTGGCATGGCTTGCGACGAAACCGGTGATGGAACAAGTGGTACAGCCTCCGGCACAGCTTGCGACGGCTCCGGCACTCCCTGCACATTCACCGCCCTATTCCCAAGGTCTTTCAGTATCCCCGCGTCAAATTGCCCCGAATTATCAAACGCCTTAACCGCCTCGTCGCCATACATCGCAACCCGTTCCCGAAGCTTCGTCAACATATCCGGCGTCGCACCAAACGCATCAACCGCCGACTTATCAGCCGCTATAATTTTATCGGCTTCCCTAGAATCCATCCCATATTTAGCATTAAGCGACTCATACAACCGCCCCTGCGCCCCCTTCAAAGTCTCAATCGACTGCCCAAGCGACTGAATGCTCGGCACATCACTTATCACCTTTCGAACACCCTCTAAAAACCCTACATCCTTCTGCAGCGACTCAATCGTGTTCAGATGAGTCACCATTTCCATCTCTCGCTCAGTCGGCGGCACAACTCGCACAGGTTCGGATCCTTTTTCAGGAGCTTTGTTTTCATCAAATTCGCGCCCTGTCGGCGGCACAACTTGTCCGGACCGTACTCGCACAGACCGCACAGTTCCCCTTTTCTCAGCCAACCCGCCCCCACTCCGCTCAACCATCCCGGTCACCACTCACTCCTTTAGCAACCCTCCATATTTTAACATTTGTCGAAATGATACTGACCTCTATTCTCTGCATATGTCGCGGTCGGATATAGTGTCTTTTCGTTGACTGCAAAGACACTATCAGTTTATATGTCGGCATCTCCGTTCGATTGCTCAGTTTCGCCCTATTGTTTTTTTGCGTTCGTTCAAAATAATGCTTGACATTTTAAGCTCAATGAAATAAAATATTCATAAAGTAAGTAATCAGTACGACTAATTGAAAAATAATCAGTCATTCATGTGGTGCAATTCCGCTCCGTTCTTGAAAATTTCACATCATCAGATAATCTGGAAAAATATACCTAATTGAAGATTAGAGCGACAAAAATTTTAAGCTTCTGATGGTGCATTAATTTTTTTGAACAGAGTGGACAAGCCCGCATGGTGTAAGGGTTTGTCCATTTCTCATTATATCAAATTTGGACAAGAATGACAAGCTGTTTTTTCAAATTGACGTCCTGATTATTTGCAAATTTTGTGGGTAATCAGAGCGTCTATTTTGCCGTCTTTGACGTACCCTATATTTTGGAGGGGTTATTGTGAAAAATGTTATCAATCTGCAAGGGATGGCGGCGAAAGTTACAATCAATTCGGCTTTTGAACAGTTCGTCCGGGTGAAGCGTAACATGAATCTGTCGGAAGAAAGTGTAAAGTGTTATCAAGACGCGATGAAGTATTTTACCGCTTTTTTCAGTGGTGAGAATTTTTGTTATGATGTAACGCTTGATGTTGTTGAAAATTATGTTGCGTATCAGAAAAGCAAGGATTTGTCCAGTGTTTCGGTTAATACGTATATTCGGGGACTTCGGGCGGTTTTGTATTTTTTTATGGAGCGTGATTATATGCCGCGTTTCAAGGTTAAACTCATTCGGCAGGAAAAGAGGGTCAAAAACACCTATACCGACGCGGAACTCAAACTTTTGCTTGCTAAGCCGGATGTTAAGAAATGTGATTTTTCGGAGTATCGTGATTGGGTTATCTCGAATTATTTGTTGGCTACGGGAAATCGGCTTAGTACAATAGACCTTAGGCGTTATTAACGTTATAGCGGTAAATCGAAGCCCTTATTAGCATACAGGCCCATTATTTGGGTTTTAGGGCATTTACATGCTAAATTACGCCATACTATCCAAACACCCC
>Ga0123356_10002682_pt1 | contig 18896 bp, 15 predicted proteins | sample TergutEmb28metaG_2_FD_92546 | JGI IMG/M metagenome (GOLD analysis project Ga0123356, IMG submission 92546) | Embiratermes neotenicus P3 segment gut microbial communities from Petit-Saut dam, French Guiana - Emb289 P3 | ecosystem: Host-associated > Arthropoda: Insects > Digestive system > Gut ...
TAGCCGGCACTAGGCATCAATCTGTTGCCGGTCCAGGTCACCGGCACCCTCGACAATGAACTCCCGGCGCGGCGCCACCTCGTTGCCCATCAGCAGTTCGAACACCCGCTCGGCCGCCGCCGCGTCGCCCACGGTCACTCGCCGCAGGAGGCGCCGTTCTTGATCCATGGTGGTTTCAGCCAACTGATCGGCGTCCATCTCGCCTAAGCCTTTGAAGCGCTGGATGGGTTGAGTGTAAGCCCGGCCGGCCCGGTCAAGTTTGGTCAGCAGGGCGCGCAGCTCAGCCTCGGAATAGGTGTAGACGTGCTTGGGCCGGTTGTCCTTGCCATCCTGACTATCCTGGCTACTCCGGCTGCCGCGGCCGCCCTTGATCTGCACCCGGTGCAGCGGCGGCACCGCCGCGAACACCCGGCCAGCCTCGACCAAGGGCCGCATGTAGCGGAAGAACAAGGTCAGCAGCAACGTCCGGATGTGCGCCCCGTCCACGTCGGCGTCGGTCATCAAGATGATCTTGCCGTAGCGGGCTGCCTCCAGGTCAAAGGTGCGCCCCGATCCAGCACCGATCACCTGAATGATGGCGGCACATTCGGCGTTCTTCAGCATGTCGCTGACGGATGCCTTTTGGGTGTTGAGGATCTTGCCCCGGATGGGCAACAGCGCCTGGAAATTCGAATCCCGCGCCGGCCGGGCCGTCCCCAGAGCCGAATCACCCTCCACGATGAACAGCTCAGAACCCTCGACCTCACTGGACCGGCAATCCACCAGCTTCGACGGCATGGAACTGGTCTCCAGCGCGCTCTTACGCCGTGAAATCTCCTTGTGGGTTCGCGCCGCCACCCGCGCGCGCATTTCGGCGACAATCTTGTCCAGCACCAGGTTGGCTTGGTTCTTAGCTGGCTGCTTGGTGGCAGTGAGCCGTTTGGTCACCGCCTTGGCCATAACTTTGGAAACAATGCCCCGCACTGGGGCGGTCCCCAGAACCTCCTTGGTTTGCCCCTCAAATTGGGGCTCGGCCAGGCGGACGGTCACCACCGCCGTCAGGCCGGCTAACACATCGTCCTTTTCGATCCGCTCCGCACCGTCCTTGGTGGACACCTTCAGCCGTCTAGCAGCCGCCTCGACCCTGGCTCGCACCGCCTTGATCAGGCCTTGGTCAAACCCGGCTAGGTGGGTGCCACCCTTGGGTGTGGCAATGATGTTGACAAAGGAGCGCACCGTGGCGTCGTAGCCACTGCCCCAGCGCAGGGCCGCGTCCACGTAGCAGGTCCGCTCCACTTCGACCGGCCGCATGTGACCATCACTGTCCAACTGCTGGACGGTCTCGACAAAAGAACCCTGGCCCACCACGTGCCAGGTGTCGTGCACCGGCTCGTCGGGGGCTAGGAAGTCCACGAAGTCCACCACCCCGCCATGGTGCTGGAAGGATTGCTCCACCGGGCCGGCATCGGACCGCTGGTCCACCACCTGCAGCGTCAAACCGGGTACCAGGAAACTGGTTTGCCTCACCCGGTCCAGCAACTGGTCCCACACATAGGCGGCGGGTTCGGGGAAGATCTGGGGGTCAGCCCAGAAACGCACCCGGGTGCCAGTGCGTGCCTTGGCGGCGCGCCCCAACAACGTCAGGCTGGATGCCTCGACAAAAGGCGCGAAGGCTGAGTCCTCCCCCGGGCCGCTCGCCGGGTCGGTGAACACCCCAGGTTCACCCCGGCGGAAAGACATGGCTTGCACCTTGCCACCTCGTGTCACCGCCACGTCCATGCGGGCCGAAAGCGCGTTGACCACCGAGGCACCCACGCCGTGCAAGCCACCAGCCGCACCGTAATTGGACTCCGCCCCACCGAATTTGCCTCCGGCGTGCAGCTTGGTGAACACCACCTCGACACCGCTCAGGCCGGTCTTGGGTTCAATGTCTACCGGGATGCCACGGCCGTTGTCCGTTACCTCCAACGAACCGTCGGCGTGTAGCGTGATCACTATCGAGTCGCAGTAGCCGGCTAGGGCCTCGTCCACGGCGTTGTCCAGAATCTCCCAGGCGCAATGCATCAAGCCGCGGTGATCGGTGGAGCCGATGTACATGCCCGGCCGCTTGCGGACGGCCTCCAAACCTTCAAGGACTTGCAGGTGGCGGGCGGTGTATTGCCCGGGCGGCGCTAAAGACACCCCAGCAGTCTAGTGACCGGGTGGGCCCGGTCTGGGGAGGCGGCTCGGTGACGGTGGCCTCTGGTTGGGTGCCGCTCTGCCCGATGCCGGCCCTTGCCCAAGCCCGCCCTGTGCTTTTGGGGGTACCTGGGTCTGTGAGGTGCGCAGTCAGCCAGGTCAACGCCCTAGCCAGGCCGGCGCCATTGTCGTGTCTGAGTGGATTACGCGCGACGCGAACGCGTTGAGACTCCGACATAAATGTGGGCGTAGCGTGGTTGGATATAAACGTGAGCGTAATCCAAGCTGAGAGGCTAACAGCCATCGACAGGTGTGACCGTTGCGGTGCGCCGGCCTACATCCGGGCCTGGCTCCAAAACGGTTCCTTGTTGTTCTGCGCTCATCATGGTCGCAAGTCGATGGATGCCCTGGCCAAGGTGGCCTTGCAGATCGACGACCAAACCGACCAACTGGTGCCCTGAGTGGGCCACAGCGCTGCCTAGCCAACCGCCCTTGCCTTCGTGGACGCCTCTTTGCATGCCTCTCTGTGCCAGAGATGGCAGTCCACGGCTACACAGTCATTAGCTACCCAGCGACCGGCGGTTCTCCCTAGCTCAAGGCGAGCCAGAATCGCTCTAGTCCAGGTAGTCCCGCAACACCTGTGAACGGCTTGGGTGGCGCAGCTTGGACATGGTCTTCGATTCGATCTGACGGATGCGCTCGCGCGTCACACCGTAGACCTTGCCAATCTCGTCCAGGGTTTTGGGTTGGCCGTCGGTCAGGCCGAAACGCATTGACACCACCCCAGCTTCGCGTTCAGACAGCGTGTCCAGCACGGCGTGGAGTTGTTCTTGCAGCAGCGTGAAGCTGACCGCGTCGGCCGGTACCACCGCTTCTGAGTCTTCGATCAGGTCACCAAACTCGCTGTCACCGTCCTCACCCAGTGGGGTGTGCAGCGAGATCGGTTCACGGCCATATTTCTGGACTTCGACCACCTTCTCAGGTGTCATGTCCAGTTCCTTGCCCAGTTCTTCCGGGGTGGGTTCCCGCCCTAGGTCCTGGAGCATCTGCCGCTGGACGCGCGCCAGCTTGTTGATGACCTCTACCATGTGCACCGGAATGCGGATGGTGCGCGCCTGGTCAGCCATGGCGCGGGTGATGGCCTGCCGGATCCACCAGGTGGCGTAGGTAGAGAACTTGTAGCCCTTGGTGTAGTCGAACTTCTCAACCGCCCTGATCAGGCCCAGATTGCCCTCTTGGATCAGGTCTAGGAACAACATGCCGCGTCCGGTGTAACGCTTGGCCAAACTGACCACTAGCCGCAAGTTGGCTTCAAGCAGGTGATTCTTGGCCCGGCGCCCGTCGTGGGCTAGCCACTCCAGTTCCCGCCGCAGCCTGGGTTCATATTGCTCAAAGCCGGACAGTTTCTCTTCGGCAAACAGCCCCGCCTCGATCCGCTTGGCTAGCTCGACCTCTTGTTCGGCGTTGAGCAGCGCCACTTTGCCGATCTGCTTGAGGTAGTCCTTGACTGGATCAGCGGTGGCACCAGCCACCTGGACTTGCTGCGCCGGCGCATCGTCGTCATCGGAGTCAGAGTAGACAAACCCGGCCTCGTCACCTGGGTCCTCTTCCATGACTTCTTCGGGACTTGGCTCAATCTCAAGGCCGGCTTCTGCTTCTGCCTCAGCTATCAGTTCAACTGACAGCTCCCCGATGGTGACAGACTCTTCGGCCGCCTCAAGTGCTTCTTCTGTCGGCTCGGCTGTTTGGTCTGGGGGCGTTGGGACACCAATGGCGCCAGCCGTCACAGAGTCAGCAGGCACGGAGTCGGCTGGCTTGGTGGTGGAGCGCTTCCTAGGCCGCCTGGTGGGCGGCGCTTCTGTGGCGGCGGCCTTCGCCGCCGCTGCCCGCGCAGCGGAGGTGACCTTCGCTGAGGTGGGCGTGGCTTTTTTGGCGGCTGAAGCCTTGGTTGGCGTGGCTTTAGCCGGCGGCGCGATGTTGGTCCCGGTGGGCGCCTCGGCTAGCTCTGTCGCTGCCAAATCGGGCCCAGCAGAATCAGCTTCGGCCGAGGCCGGCGCTGCCTTCGCCGCGGCTGCCTTCTTGGTAGCGGCAGCCTTGGTGGACGCCGCGGTCTTCTTGGCCGGAGCGGCTTTGACTGGAGCTTCCGCGGGCGATGCGTCGGCGGTCACAGTCTTCGCCGCGGCTGCCTTCTTGGCAGCAGAAGCCTTGGTGGACGCCGCGGTCTTCTTGGCCGGAGCGGCTTTGGCTGGAGCTTCCGTGGGCGATGCGTCGGCGGCTGCAGTCTTCGTAGCGGCTGCCTTCTTGGTAGCAGGAGCCTTGGTGGACGCCGCGGTCTTCTTGGCCGGAGCGGCTTTGGCCGGAGCTTCCGTGGGCGAAGCGTCAGCGGTCACAGTCTTCGCCGCGGCTGCCTTCTTGGTAGCAGAAGCCTTGGTGGACGCCGCAGCCTTCTTGGACGATGCCGCTGCCCGCTTGGTCGTAGTGGCTTCGACCGGCGTCTCGGCGGTTGGTCCGTCTGCTACTGCTGCCTTGGCGGCAGCTGCCTTGGTGGTCGCAGTCACCTTTTTCGTGGCTGAGGCCTTGGTGGCGCCACCTGTCTGCTTGACTACTGGGGCCTTTGCCGCTGTCGCCGCTGCCTTAGCCGGAGCGGCTTTTTTGGTGGCAGAAGCCGTGGCCGAAGCGGCCTTAGGTGGCGTGGTAGACCGGCTTTGGCTGGTCTTCTTGGTGGGAGTTGGATCAGCTGATGCCGCAGAAGCCTTGGCCACTGATGATCTCCTTCAGTATTGACTCGTCCGCGTCCGGGGCGAACACGCTTGAGGGTTACGTTCGTTTGACCAGCGTCTACGCCCGGTACTCCCCTGTGGGCTGTGGGCAGGGGTTTGGCGACGAACTAAGTCCCGGCAAGTATAACGGCGGGCGGTCTGAGATTGTTCCCGGATTTGGTCGATTGCCTGACATTCGGTTTTTGGGCAGGTCACCAGCCACATCGATCGGCGTGTCCCTTCGGCTCATTGATCACGGCTCCAGGTGGGCCACTCCCAAGGTCTTGCGCCCTCGACGCAGCACAGCCAGGCGACCAAACAACCAATCGTCACCGGCCATGCGCTGATCCGCAGCCGCCACTTTGACGTTATTGAGGTAGACCCCGCCCGAGGCCAGGGTCCGCCGAGCCGCGCCCTTCGAAGCTTCCAAGCCGCTCGCCGCCAGCAGGTCCACCACGGCGGCGTCGGGGCTGGTCACTACCGTACTGGGCAAGCCGGCCACGGCTGCTTCCAGAGTGGCTTGATCCAGCTCTCGCAGGTCGCCACCCCCGAACAGGGCGGCAGCGGCTGCCTTCACCTGGGCAGTGGCGGCTGCGCCGTGCACCAGAGCAGTGACGTCATCGGCCAAGGCTCGCTGCGCGGCCCGCTCATGGGGTCTGTCGGCGGTGGCAGTCGCCAGCTCGCCAATCTGGTCCAAATCCCTGAAACTGAAGACCTTAAGGTAGCTCACCACATCACGGTCGTCCTGATTCAACCAAAACTGATGGAAGGCATAAGGCGAGGTCATGGCCGGATCCAACCAGACGGTGCCAGCTTCGGTCTTGCCGAATTTGGTGCCGTCGGCCTTGGTGACCAGCGGTGTGGTGAAGGCATGAACCGAGGCCCTTTCAGCCTTGTGGATCAGCTCAACCCCAGCCAGCAAGTTGCCCCATTGGTCGTTGCCGCCAGTTTGCAAGGCGCAGCCGTAGCGCCGGTACAGTTCGCGGAAGTCCAGGGCCTGCATCACCTGGTAGGCAAACTCGGTGAACGACAACCCTTGGTCAGAGCGCAGGCGAGCGGCCACGGTTTCCTTGGCCAGCATGGTAGACATCCGGAAGTGCTTGCCAACCTCACGCAACAGGTCAATGGCCCCCAAGGGCGCAGTCCAATCGAGGTTGTTGACCATGCGTGCGGCGTAGGGACCATCGAAGTCCAGCAACGGCTCGATTTGGCGGCGAATCCGGTCAACCCACCCAGCCACAATCTCGGGGTCGTTCAACACCCGCTCGCCGGTCAGCTTGGGGTCTCCCACCAACCCGGTGGCACCACCCACCAGCCCCAGGGGTAGGTGACCAGCCTGTTGCAGGCGACGCAGGGTCAAGTTCTGCACCAAGTTGCCAATGTGGAGCGACGGCGCGGTCGGGTCAAACCCGCAGTAGTAGACAATTGGCCCCTTGGCGAGGTCCGCCGCCAGGGCCGGTTGGTCGGTGCATTGGGCAATCAGATCGCGTGCTGTCAGGTCACGCAGCACTGGAGGCAATTGAGGCACGCGCTCCATTATGCCCGCCGGTGGACAATCCAGACCTCCGGGAGAAAATCCGCCTGCCGGCTACGGTCCAGCCCTGCCTGGACCTTAGACGTTGAATCCCAAGGCTCGAAGCTGCTCACGGCCCTCGTCGGTGATGCGATCCGGGCCCCACGGTGGGTTCCACACCCAGTTGATCGTGACGCTTCCCACCAGACCTTCCAGGGCCGCGGTCGCCTGGGCCTCAATCATGTCGGTCAGCGGACAGGCTGGCGAGGTGAGCGTCATATCCACCACAGCGCCACCGCCCTCTTGCAGCCGCACACCGTACAGCAACCCCAGGTCCACCACGTTGATCCCCAGTTCCGGGTCAATCACGTCCCGTAGAGCCTCGGCCATGTCATCCGCATTGGGCGCCTTGGCGCTCGCCACCGGTGCGTCGGTGTTGTCCGATGCCGGCTCGGCTGGCCCTGGCAAAGCATTCGCCTTGTCGGGACGTGGGTTGAGCGGTGTGACGGGTGAGGCTACACCGGCGCCGTCGCCCGCCAGGACTTGGGCGCCGGTTGGACTAGCCGTGGCCGGTTTGTTTTGGTCTACCGCTGGAGGTGGAGCAAAACCCGGTGCCGCGTAGTCCTGTCCGCCTCCTGTGGTGGCTTCAGTCACTGGTCATATCCCTTCTGGCACGTGGGCTGGACGATTGTCCCCTGCCTGTGCCTTGCTTACGGCGTCCTTCAAGGCCATCCAGCCCAGCAGGGCGCATTTGATGCGCATGGGGAACTGGGCCACTCCTTCGAAGGCAATGGCGTCTTCTAGGAGATCAGCCACCTCGTCGCTGACTCCTTGGCCGCGCGAGTGCATCATCTGGTTCATGGCTTCTGCCAGCGTCTCGAGGTGCGCCAGAGCCTGCCCGTCCACCAGGACGGTCATCATGGAGGTCGAGGCCATGGAAATGGAACAGCCCTCGCCCTCCCAGGTCACCGCTTTGAGTATGCGAGCCTCACCAGCGGGCCCCAGCGAGACTCTCAGCCGCACCTTGTCACCACAGGTCGGGTTGACTTGGAACGATTCGCCTTCAAACTCCGCGGCCAACCCCCGCCCGTGGGGTGCCCGGGCGTGATCCATGATGAGCTGCTGGTACATCTGGTCCATGGCACTCATGTCAGGCGGCCCCAAAATAGGGCCGGACCTGGGCCAAAGCCCCGAGGAACTGATCAACCTCGGTCCTGGTGTTGTAGACCCCAAGTGACGCCCTGGTCGAGGCCGACACGCCCAAGGCCCGGTGGATCGGCTGGGCGCAATGGTGCCCCACGCGCACCGCCACACCGGTCGAGTCAATGTACTGACCGGCATCGTGCGGGTGGACCCCCTCAATGGCCAGGGACACCACCCCAAGCCGGTTGGCTAGGTCGGTGGGCCCCAACACCCTCACCCCGGGTATCGCCATCGCGCCGGTCAGCAGCTGTTCGGTCAAGCCGGCCTCATGGGCTGCCACCCGGTCCAGACCAACTCCGTTGAGCCACTCAAGCGCCGCCGCCCAACCAACCGCCTGGGTGATGGGTGGAGTGCCAGGCTCGAATCTGGCCGGTGGCGGCATGAAGGTGGTCTCGGTCATGGTGACTATCTCCACCATGGAGCCGCCGGTTGGGCCAGGGGGTAGTTCGGCCAGGCGTTCGGCGCGGCCCAGCAGCGCGCCAATGCCGGTGGGACCATACATCTTGTGGCTGGAGACCACCGCAAAATCAACCCCCAAACCGGCAAAGTCCAGCGGCTGATGCGGCGCGGTCTGGGCGGCGTCTAGCACGGTCCACGCCCCAACGGCCTGGGCGGCCGCGACCAGCGCCGGCACATGTGTCACCGCGCCGGACACGTTCGAGGCGTGAGCGAAGGCCACCACTTTGGTCTGGTCGGTGATCACCGTGGGCAGATCTGTGAGGTCCAGGCGCCCGTCGGCTCGGACCGGCAGCCAAGCCAGTTCGGCTCCGGTAGCCAGGGCCAGTTGTTGCCATGGCACCAGATTGGAGTGATGCTCGGCTTGAGTGACCACGATGCGGTCCCCCGGTCCCAGCCGATCAGAGCGCTCCAAGGACCAGGCCAGCAGATTGACGCTGGCCGTGGTGCCGGCCGAGAAGACCACCTCTTCGCTACCAGCACCAAAGAATTGACCCACCGCCTGCCGGGCTCTCTCGTACATGTCGGTGGCTTCTTCGGCCAGCGCGTGAGTGCCTCGGTGAACGGCGGCGTTGTGGCTGAAAGCAAAATCCCGCTGGGCCAGCAAGCCGGCAATGACTCGCTGCGAGGTGGCGGCTGTGTCCAGATAGATCAGCGGCGCCCCGCCACGCACCGAACGCGACAGAATCGGGAAAGCCGAGCGGATCTGGGCCATGGCTGTCTCGTTGAAGACCTCTTCCCCCGGGCCCGTGGCCTGGACCGGCGCCAGGTTGTCGGCGGAACCGCTGGCCCCCAGTCCGCCGGGGAAACTAGAAAAACCGGTCATAGCCTTCGTCTTCCAAGCGCTGGGCCAGATCGGGCCCACCTTCTTCCACGATCCGCCCCCCGACTAGCACGTGAACAAACTCCGGTGTGATGTAGTCCAAGATCCGGGTGTAGTGGGTGATCACCAACAGGGCGCAGTTGGTCTGAGCCTGCACCCGGTTGACCCCTTCGGCCGACAAGCGCAGGGCGTCGACGTCTAGACCTGAATCGGTCTCATCTAGCAGGGCCACCTTGGGGCGCAACAGTTCCATCTGCAGCACCTCATGGCGCTTCTTCTCGCCGCCAGAAAAGCCTTCGTTGACGCTGCGCTCTTGGAATCCGCGGTCAAAGCGCAGATCATCCATGGCTTGACCCACTTCCTTGACCCACTGGCGCAGCGGTGGCGCCTTGCCACTCACCGCGGTCTTGGCAGTGCGCAGAAAGTTAGCCACCGACACCCCGGGCACTTCGACCGGGTATTGCATGGCCAGGAACAACCCCGCCCTGGCCCGCTCGTCGACGGTCATGGCCAGCAAGTCGGCCTCGCCTAGTGTGGCCTGGCCGGCCGTCACCACGTAGCCAGGCCGCCCAGCTAGCGCGTAGGCCAGAGTGGACTTACCCGAGCCATTGGGCCCCATGATGGCGTGGGTCTGGCCGGGGTCAAGGCGCAGGTTGACACCGTTCAAGATGGGTTTATCACCCTCTGGGGTGGCCACCGAGACGTGCAGGTCGGTGATCTCCAGGCAGGTCACCCGGCTACTCCCGCCCCGACGGATCAGCGTCCGGCTCGCTCAGCTCGATGAAGACTTGATCGCCCGTCACGGTCACCGGGTAGGTCGGTACGGAGCCCTGGGCTGGTGGGTTGATCGCATGGCCGGTCACGGGATTGAAGCGCGAGCCGTGACCGGGACACTCCGGTTCACAGCCCTTTAGCGCCCCACCCGAAAGGAGGTACGGGCGGTGCGGGCACTGATCGCCCATCGCAAACCACTCATCGTCAGCGGAGTGGATCACCGCCACGGGCATGGTGTCTGGTGGACCCTCCGCCCGGGCTCGTCCAATCACCGTGGCGCTCTTCTTGGCTATTTGGACGCCAAGTACCGAGCCTGGTGGAATCTGGGCCACGCTGGCCACCAGCACACTGGTCATGATTGGTCTCCTTCCGGCCCGGCCAGGGCCAGTAGTTTGGATTCGGCTAGGCGTGTCAACCGGGCCTGCAATGGCCCGGTGCCTATCTGGTTGATTAGCTGGGCAAAGAAAGCATGGACCACCATTGAGCGAGCGGTATTGGCGTCTATCCCCCGGCTCATCAGGTAGAACAGTTGCTGTTCGTCGAACCGGCCGGTGGCTGCCGCGTGACCGGCGCCTTCGATCTGGCCGGTCTCAATCTCTAAGTTGGGCACCGCGTCCGCCGTGGCGCCCTTGGCCAGCACCAGGTTGCGGTTCTCCTCGTAGCTGTTGGTGCCGTGAGCCTGAGAGCGAATTAGCACATCGCCAATCCACACCGACCGAGCGCCGTTTTCAAGCAGGGCACCAAAGTAGGTAGCGCGCGAACGGCAGTTGCTGGCTACGTGATCGACGAACAATTGGGCTTCATGGTGCTGCCCCGCACCAGTCAGATTCAGGCCAAATAGCTCTATGTTGCCGCCTGGACCGGCTAGCTCAGCCTGCACCGTGGTCCGGGAGACCGCCGCTCCGACACTAACCAAGGTGTGACGGAGTTGGCCGTCTTGCCCAACGGTGGCGCGGTGCGCTGCGTGGTGCACGCTGGTAGGCCCCAGCTCTTGCACGGTCACCAAGTCCAGGTGGGCGCCTGGGCCGACCTCTATCTCAACGGTTTGAGTTAGGTCTCCCTGGCCAAAGACATCAAGCACGATGCCGGCCCGCGCCCCAGCCTCAAGGCACACCACCCAGTGGTGGGCGCCCAGGCCAGCCGCCGCCTGCACTTTGAACTGCGCTGTTTCGCCTCCGGCACGGCCCCTGACGGTCCAGACCTCCGCCTGCTCGGCGGCGACCCAGGCAATAGCGGCGGCCCGGTCGGCTGGGGCTGGTCCCCGGCTGGTTTTGGACGGAGACTCCCCTTCGGTGAAGCAGTCCCACTGCGATCCAGTCCCCAGCACTTGGCCTGCCACCTGGCCACCAAACGGCCCGGACAGTAGCGGTGCCAGTTGGCTAATCGGGGTGAAGCGCCATTCTTCCTCGTGGCCGGTGGGCATGGGGAAGTCCGCCGGATCAAAGCTGGCCAAGCGGGCGGCGCGGGAGGCGTGCAGCGTCTGGTTCACTAGCCCACCGCGCCTTCCATCTGCAGCTCAATCAGCCGATTGAGCTCAAGGGCATACTCCATGGGTAGTTCTCGGGCCACCGGCTCGATGAAGCCCCGCACCATCATGGCCATGGCCTCGGCCTCAGGCAGGCCGCGGCTCATCAGATAGAACAGCTGGTCTTGGCTGACCTTGGAGACGGTCGCCTCGTGGCCCACGGCCACCTCGTCCTCCGCCACCTCCTGGTAGGGGTAGGTGTCGGTGCGGGAGACGTCATCGACCAGCAACGCGTCACACGCCACGTTCGATTTGGCGCCCTCGGCGCCCGGCGCTATCTTGACCAATCCGCGGTAGCTGGTGCGGCCACCGGAGCGGCTGATCGACTTGGACACCACCGAGCTGGAAGTGCCCGGTGCCAGGTGGACCATCTTGGCACCGGTGTCCTGGTGTTGAATGCCGCCGGCAAAGGCGATTGACAGGGTTTCCCCGCGGGCGTTCTCCCCAGCCAAGATGCAGGCCGGGTATTTCATGGTCACCTTCGAGCCAATGTTGCCGTCGATCCACTCCATCACGCCGCCTTGGAGCACCAAGGTGCGCTTGGTCACCAGGTTGTAGACGTTGGTGGACCAGTTCTGGATGGTGGTGTAACGCACCCGGGCGTCCTTGGCCACATAGATCTCTACCACCGCGGCGTGCAGGGAATCGCTCTTGTAGATCGGGGCGGTGCAGCCTTCCACGTAGTGGACTTGAGAACCCTCATCGGCAATGATCAGCGTCCGCTCGAACTGGCCCATGTTCTCGGTGTTGATCCGGAAGTAGGCCTGCAGCGGGATCCTGACGTGCACGCCAGGGGGTACGTAAATGAACGAGCCGCCTGACCAAACCGCGGTGTTCAGCGCGGCGAATTTGTTGTCGGCCGGCGGCACAATGGTGCCGAAATGCTTCATGAACAGTTCTGGCTGTTCTTTCAGCGCCGTGTCGGTGTCTAAGAACAGCACGCCTTGTTCTTCCAAGTCGCCACGGATCTGGTGGTAGACCACCTCGGATTCGTATTGGGCGGCCACACCCGCCACCAGGCGCTGTTTCTCGGCTTCTGGAATGCCTAGGCGGTCGTAGGTCCGTTTGATTTCTTCCGGCAAGGCTTCCCAAGTGGTGACTGGGCGGTCAACCGGGCGGACGTAGTACTTGATGGTGTCCAGGTCCAAGGTGCTCAGATCTGGTCCCCAGTTGGGCATGGGTTTGTCGTTGAAGATGCGCAACGCCTTGAGCCGGTGGGCCAGCATCCACTCCGGTTCTTCCTTGATACGGCTGATTTCTTCAACCACGGCCTGGGTTAGGCCCCGCTTGGCGTCACGACCGGCGTGGTCTTCATCCCGCCAGCCGTATTGGTAGCGTCCCAGGTCAGCCAGGGTTTCGGCCTGGCTGGCCGGTGGCGCACTGGCCGCGCCGCTGGTCTTGGCCATGGGCTGATCAGCCCCGGTTGATTGACCGGTCATGGCACTGCCTGCCCAGATCCGGTGCTCAACGGTGGCACGGGTGACTTGGCTGTCGCGGTGGTGATGGTGGCTTGGCCGCCACCACCCAAGGGCAAGGTGGTGGTGCACACGTGGTCACCGCCGGCAATGGTGGCCAGGCTCTGCACGTGAATACCCAGCAACTCGGCGATGGCCGCCATTTCGGCCTGACAGATCTCGGGGTAGGTGGCCGCCACTTGGTGGATGGGGCAGTGTCCCAGACAGAGCTGCATGGTTGTGCCGCCGGGGCCGGCCCGCAGCGAGGCGGCAAAACCGTCCTCATTGAGGGCTGCGGCTAGAGCTCGCGCCCGGTCCTGGGGTGCTGGGCCAGCCTGGGTGACCCGCTTGGTGTAGCGCTTGGCCAAGACACCCGCCCTGTGCTGGGCGAATCCCTTGGACGCGTCTGGGCCGGCTAGTTGATTGAGATAGTCCAGCACGTCCACCGCTAGTGCATGGGAGCCCTCACCGTCTCCCTGGTGGGCGGTCTGGCTGGCCACAAAGTAGCGGGCTGGACGGCCGCGGCCACGGCTTGGTGCCCAGGTCTGGCGCTCTTCGATCAACCCTTTAGATTCCAGCACGTTCAAATGTCGTCTGATGCCGGCTTGGGCCAAACCCAACTCGCGCGCCAGTTGCACCGCGGAGATGGGTCCTTGGCGCAACACCAACTGCAAGATGGCGCTGCGGGTGGCGTGTTCTTGGTCTGCCTCGCCGGTCAGGTCAGCCGTGGTGGGAACCGGCTCGGCCGTTCCAGCCGGTGGTATTGGTGGGTGGTCGGCTGAGCCTGCCGCAACGTCCGCCTGGCGCCTCAAGGCGGACTGGCTCATGACGGACTCCTAAATGTGCAACACAAACGTTGCTGAAAACCGCCTAGAGCCTACCGAACCTTGGCTCATCTGCCAATCCGAACCAGCTGTCTTTGGCCAAACTCGCCAAAAACCCTAAACCTCAGGCAGGGAGTCAAAGCCGCCGGCACAGCGTGCCTGCCAGGCAGCCAGAAGGCCAACCACCGCCGTTGGCGAATGCAGGGACCCCGCCATCACCAATTGGCAGGCCTCTGCCAGGGGCAACCAGACCGGCACTAGGTTGGCTTCCTCCTCAGAGCGGACAAACCGCTCAGCCTTAGGCACCACCGACAGCCCGCGCGCCACCAGAATGTGAATCACTTCATTGGCCCCGCCAGGGGTGGAATTGAAAGTGATCAGATGCCGCCAATCGTCCGCCCTTAGATCGGCCTCCTCGAACAGCTCGCGGCGGCCGGTGAGCGCTGGTGCCTCGCCTGGCACGTCCAGCAACCCAGCCGGAGGTTCATACAGCTCGGCTCGCACCGGGTGGCGGTATTGCCGCTGTAGCAGCACGCGCTCTGCCAGATCCAACGCAATGACGGCTGCCGCGCCGGGGTGACGGACATATTCGCGCCTCACCTTGCCCCCACCGGGCAACTCGACGGCATCGGCCACCACATCCCAAATCCGCCCATGAAAAACCGTGGCGGAGTCGGTCACCGGATAGCTCACCGCCTGATCGGCCACCACCTGGCCGGCCGAGCTCACTGGCACGGCCAAGTTCATGCCTCAACCTCAAGCAGCCTGCCCTCGCGCTGGCGGGTCAAGGCCGCTCCCACCAAGCCCACAAACAGTGGGTGGGCCTTGGTTGGTCTGGAGGCATACTCGGGGTGCGCTTGGGTGCCCACGTAGAAGGGATGGACGGAGCGCGGTAGCTCAACAAACTCGACCAGAGCGCCATCGGGTGAGGTCCCGGAGATAACCAAACCGGCCGCCTCCAGTTGGTCCCGGTAGGCGTTGTTGACCTCGTAGCGATGCCGGTGACGTTCGGTTACTCGGCTGGTGCCGTAGGTGTAGGCCACCAGCGAATCAGCCAGCAAATTGGCTGGGTAGGTACCCAGGCGCATGGTCCCTCCCAGATCACCTGCGCCTTGCACAATGTCAGCCTGCTCTTCCATGGTGGCCACCACCGGCGTGGTGCAATCGGGATCTACCTCGGTGGAAGACGCCTCAGCCAGGCCCGCCACGTGGCGGGCGTATTCGACAACCATGCACTGCAACCCCAAGCAGAGCCCCAAGGTGGGAATGTGGTTTTCTCGGGCAAAGCGCAGCGCACCCAGTTTGCCTTCAATGCCACGCAAGCCAAACCCACCGGGTACCAGCACGGCGTCGGCTTCACTGAGGAGTTGCCTGGCCCCAGCCGGAGTGGCGCAGCCATCGCTGGCCACCCAGTGCAGCTTGACTCTGGCGTTGTGGAAGAACCCACCAGCCCGCAGCGCCTCGGTGACCGACAGGTAGGCGTCGGGTATGTCGAGGTATTTGCCTACTACGGCCACTGTGACCTCGTGGGCTGGGTTGTGGACCCGCTCTAGCAGCCGGCCCCAGTCGGTCCAGTCCACGTCCCGGAAGGGCAAGCTCAAGCGCTGGACCACGTAGGCGTCCAGGCCGCCGGAGTGCAACACCTTGGGTATGTCATAGATCGATGGCGCGTCGGCGCAAGTCACCACAGCCTGCGGGTCAACGTCACACATCATGGCGACCTTGCGCAAAATGCCCTCAGGCAGGTCCCGGTCTGCCCGGCAGACAATCGCGTCGGGCTGAATACCGATAGAACGCAGCGTCGCCACCGAGTGCTGGGTCGGTTTGGTCTTCAATTCCTGGGATGGACCAATGAACGGCACCAGCGAGACGTGACAAAAGAAGGTGTTGTCCCGGCCAATGTCGTGCCGGACTTGGCGGGCAGCCTCGATGAAGGGCAGCGATTCAATGTCGCCCACCGTGCCGCCAATCTCGGTGATGATCACGTCGACCTGATCGGACGCCTGGGCCCGCATGCGCGCCTTGATCTCGTCAGTGATGTGCGGAATCACCTGGACGGTTACCCCCAGGTAGTCACCCCGGCGCTCCTTGGCAATCACGGTCGAATAGATCTGTCCGGTTGTGACATTGGCACTACGCGACAGCGGCACATCCAGGAAGCGCTCATAGTGGCCAATGTCCAGGTCGGTTTCGGCACCGTCTTCGGTGACAAACACCTCACCATGCTCCAGCGGGTTGATGGTGCCCGGATCCACGTTGAGATACGGATCCAGTTTCTGCATGGCCACTCTCAGTCCACGCGAGCGCAGCAACTGCCCCAGTGAAGACGCTGTTAGTCCTTTTCCAAGTGAGGAGGCCACACCCCCTGTGACAAAAATGTGCCGGACAATGGCGGGGGCTTCTTCGGCCCGCAAGCTCGCGCGCTGTATCACGGGCCTCCAGTCTACTGGTGGAGCGCGGCGCTCCCCGCCAACACGCGGGCGCCGGCCGGGCAAAGATTCAACAGTGGCTTGGGCTGGCTCTGATCACCATGGGCAGCGAGGGCTCTTGGATCGCCGGCACCCTTGGGCCATGACAACCTGCGCCAGATCGGTCTACCACCTAGCTGACCAGCGGCGTTACCCAAGCTAGTCCGGCGGGGTGTCAGTATTTGTGCCTGACGCCAAGTCGGCCTCGGTGGGTTGGTCCCACGAACGCAATGCCGTGGGTAGCCCACGATCCACCAGGCCAAGACCCAAGACCACCACACCAGCGGCCACCACCGCCCCGGCGCAGGCGGCCAACGCGGCGATCATCAGACCACCACCGGGTAGATGATCGGTCACTCCTCGTCCCAGCCAGGCCCCCACGGCGCCGGCCAGCACGGCGGTGATCCCGGTGCGTCCCAGCCCGCTCAGGGCGGCCCTACCCAAGACCCGGCCCACGGCCATCACCATGCCCACCCCGCCTACGGTCATACCGATCAGTAGGCCAAGCCCCAAGCCGCGCAGCGTGGCTAGGCCGTCAGCCGCTTGCGCGGCCTGCCGGCTCCCAGTCAGCACTGCCACCAGCGAGACGGCGGCTGCCACCAGCCAACCGGTCGCGCTCACCAGCGCCGCCAGGCGTCCTTGATGCACGGCGTACAGCAGCCGCTGGCCCAAGGTCATGACTCCGAATCCCACCAGACCCGGTGCCATCAGGCTCAGGCAGGTCGACAAACCCACTACGCGCCCCACGTCCAGCTCTTCGAAAGCCACCGCCAGGCAAGGGGCCGCCGCCAACAGTGCGGCTGCCCCAAGCACACCCACACCCAGCACGGTCCGCATGGCGGCCGCCGCACCCCGGCTCAACATCGCCAATTGGCCCCGCGCAGCCGCACCGGCTAGATGCGGGAAGAAAGCCGTCACCAGTGGCACCACCAACACGGCGAAGGGCAGCAGGTAGAGCGCCTGGGCATAGTTGTAGACCGGTAACGTCCCCTTGGTGCCGTAGTTGCCGCACAACCAGACCACCACCACCACCATGACCTGCTGGGCTAGCAAAGCCACTACTCCAGCCATGGCCAGACGGGCCGCTTGACGGGCCACCCCTACGGGGAAACCGAATCGCGGCCGCAGCCGCACCCCAAGGCGCCACACGGGCACCAGCAACGGTAGCGACAAGACGGCCACACCCAGGGTGGTACCCCAACCCAGCAGGTTGATCGCACCCTGGCTCAGGTTGCCAGGCTGACCCTGTTCACCACCCGCCACAGCCTTGAACATCAGGTAGACCGGGATCACGGTCAGGGAGTTGAGCAGTGGCGCCAGCGCCGGCCAGAAGAAGCGCTTGGCGGCGTGCAACACGCCACCAGCCACCACCCCAATGCCGTACAGCGGCACCTGCAGGGCAAACATTCTGATCAACACCATGGCCAAGGCTCTGGTGCCGGGACTTTGCGCTTCTAGATCCGCCGTGATCAAAGCCGTGGCCAGCGGTCCAGCCGCCAGTGCCAATAGTCCACCCAACGGCACCAAGACCACCAACACCCAACTCACCAGGGCTGAGGCAATCTGGTTGGCCTCGCCCAGGGCTCGCTCGGCCAGGGGTAGGGCCAGTAGGGGCACCACCACCGAAGCCAGGGCGCCACCCACCGCCACCTCAAACAACACATTGGGCAAGGTGTTGGCGGCGGTGTAGGCCGAGCCAGCCGCGGTTGAACCGACTGTGCCAGAAAACACCGCCCAGCGACCAAAGCCAAACAGCCGCGACAGCACGGTGACCAGACTGATCAGCAAGGCTCCGCCGGCCACTCCCCTAGCAACTGCCTTCACCCCAACCCGCCCCCTACCAGCCGAGAGTGACGCGGAGCAGCATGGCGCGAGCCGCCACCTGCGGTTTTGCGGCGGTCAAACCTGCTAGGCGTCACACTCGACTGTGATGATGCCTCCGATGGTGGCCGCTTCACGGCGCCCGGCCTACCTGATCAAGCCGCCGCAACCAATCGGTCCGGTCAATCACCGCGCTGAAAGACACTTTTTCGGAGGCTAGTGTCAAGCCCACCAGCCCAGCCACCGCCGGCAGCTTGAGCCAGGTGGGCCAAGAGCGCATCGCAGCCACCCCCACGCTGGCGCCGAGCGCACCCGCCCCGCAGTCCCCCAGCATGGCACGCTCGGCCAGATCACCAGGCAGAGCGGCGGCGATGCCGGTCAGTGTGGACACCGCGAGCTGCCGGCCATCTCCCGCCAAGGCCGCACCGGCCGGCAGGACAGCGGCCTTGAGGGCTCGTCCAGGTCGCAGGTCCAGCAGGTTGATCAGGTTGGCCAAACCCGCCATCAGAACCGTATTAGCCGCCAAGGTCGCCACCCATCGGGCTCGACCCGCCGCCGGTACCTTCTGGGACTCACCAGTCGCCGCCACCAGCGCGCCCAGCGTCAAACCGGCGATCTTCAGCGATCCAGTGGTCACCCGACCGTGGCGTAGTTGATCGAGGTGACCCTTCAGACCCTTGGCACTGGCACTCCCAAACTGGTCATCGACCAAGCCAACCAGGGCGGCCAGCCCCACCGCCGCCGCACCACCGGCGCGCTGGCGGCCCCGGCCTGTCACGGCCGCGCTGGCCGTCAGCCAGGCTGCTAAACCAACCCCCGGACGCAGGTCCACCTCCCGGCCCCGATAGTTGGTCCGGCGCCAAGTGCTCACGGTTCGGCGCCGTTGTCAGTAGTTGGTTCAACTGTGCCATCCGGTGATGGTTCGGGCTCGTCTGGTGCCACCGGAATGGGTGGCAGAGCGTTGCCGTCCCCGGCCCCAAGCCCATAGCTGCCAACCTCCCCGGTCAAACCGTTGGCCAGGGCCCACAAGATGCCAACCACCTCGGCGGTGGTGATAGGCGCGTCTAACGTGGTGGTCACCTCGACCTGCTCCTTATTCGCCCGGATCAACGAGACCAA
>Ga0123356_10002683_pt1 | contig 18893 bp, 10 predicted proteins | sample TergutEmb28metaG_2_FD_92546 | JGI IMG/M metagenome (GOLD analysis project Ga0123356, IMG submission 92546) | Embiratermes neotenicus P3 segment gut microbial communities from Petit-Saut dam, French Guiana - Emb289 P3 | ecosystem: Host-associated > Arthropoda: Insects > Digestive system > Gut ...
AAGCGGGAGAAATATTGTTAATCGTATTGCCTTTTGTATTACTGGTGGCATTATCCTTTATAAGAACCACATCAGTAAGCGATCCCGAAGAAGTGATACAATCAATAGGTATTCCGTTTATGATTTTTATCTTTTTTGCCGGAATACTGGCCGCCGCCGCTTTGGTTATTCCCGGTATCAGCGGTTCATTTGTTTTATTGCTGCTGGGCATTTACCCATTGGCCATCTACTCCATTTCATCCATCAGAATTTGGTTGGCCGACATCAACGACATTACGCTTCTGCTGAATATTTGCAAGGTATTGGGGCCGCTTGCCATTGGGGTTATTATCGGCGGACTGAGTATGGTCAGGCTGATTGAAAGACTCCTGAAGAATCATCATAAAGTGGTATACTCCATTATTTTGGGGCTGCTGTTGGGATCTGTCTGCGTTTTGTTTAAGGATCCCATTGTATACAAAAGCGGTATATCGGCAATTATCATTATAATTGGCATAGTGACATTTTCTTTGGGATCGGTGCTGTCATTTATGCTTGGAAAAAAACGGCTGTAGTTTTTTTATGGATAAAACCGGCGAAGGAGAGCAGCGCCACGGCAGCCCTCCCTTTGCCGGTTTTTTATTACTGTACTATGCTTGAGAGGGTAAGGTAGTCAACTTTCTTGCCGTCTTGATATACACGCATATTGCCCGGACTTACCTCGTCTATTAAGGCGATCTTGCCGTCGACCATACCAAACTCGACTTTAATGTCGATAAGCTCAAGCCCACGGCTTTTCAGATCGTCATAAATAAGATCGCAAATTTTTATTGTTTCGCCGTATATTTCGTCATATTGGGCAGGGGTTAACAGTTTAAGCGCCACAATTATTTCACGCGTAACCGGAGGATCATCACGATCATCATCTTTTAAGGTAGCCTCGAAAACCTTGGGGAGCTCATCGCCTTCTTTGCAATAGAGGCCAAATCTTCTGACAAAACTGCCAACTGCCTTGTATCGCACCACGAATTCCAGACCTTTTCCAAAAGCAACCGCAGGCCGAACAAGCATTTCGCCTTTTGACAAATCCGCGCTCACATAATGGGTGGGTATATTACGCTTTTTCATAAGCTCAAAATAGTACGTTGACATCTTGAGCGCGCCTGAACCGACTCCCTCTACCGACCCTACCACTTTGTTGCCGCCCGGATCGGATACACCCGGTTGGTGGCCCGTAACGGTGTCTTTGAATTTGAGCAAATAGTTGCCATCGGGCAATTTGTAGACATCTTTAGTCTTTCCAGTTTTAACAAGTTCCATTTTAAACCTCTCTTCTAGTTTTTTTGTCTATATCAGTATACCAATTTTCCCCGATAATGTTAATAGGCCGCAATCCTCCAATGGCGGTTTACGGGCGGTATTGATACAGTTCAGCCTGAAAATGAAGAAAATTAATATTTTTATTGCTTTTTTTTCAAAATATGGTAGAATTTACTTAATTTGTAAGGAGGATGTATGCGTATTATAACAAATAGCCTGCTATGTGTTTTTTGTGCGCTGCTTATCATTACCTGCGAGACACAGGCAAACACAGATGACATTATCATCGATCCTCCGGAACTGTATACAATTTATTCCAACAGAGTAATGCATGGCGATTATCTGCATTGGGAAGGCGCACAGGCTACATGGACGGGCGAAACAGACGGGCGCAGCGGTACAAGTTCCGCCATTAAACTTTCCTCTCCCGCCGGAGCAACGCCCTATTTCCATGGCTTTCAGATAGAATATTCCGAAGGCATTGATTTGAACGCCGTAGAAGCCCTTTCATTCTGGATCAGAGGCAGTTGGGCTCCAATTACCGTCAATAACATTGGATTTGGCGGTATTGGCGAACAATATGAAGTTGTCTACACCGGCGAAAACGGCACAGGAATATCCATCAATACTACATGGCAAAATATTATTTTACCAATACCCAAAAAGAAAGGCCAAACATTAACCACCGCTTTTCAATTCGGCATTACAGGACAAGAACTGAACGGCAGGGAAATATTTATTGACGATATAGAATTTATCAAAACCGCAGTAAGCCTTAATCAAATAATTATTCCCTCCAGTGCCGGACCAATTGAAGCAGCCCCTGCCGCCACACCGTTAAAAGATGTTCTGACAGGATCAAGAGCAATATATACCGCTAACGAACAACCGCGCACCTATTTCATGAATAGAGTTAAATTTGATAATTGGTATAATGTTACCTATACTGTTAGCGGCAATATTACTCTTTCTGCACAGTCGTATGATACCGGCTTGTTAACACCTGGTCCAGGATTCTCTGGTTTTACACTGACTGTTCAATTTGACTCGCTTACCAGCAATACCATGACCGTATGGGGTCCGCCGCCGCAATATATATGGATTGAAAACTTCTTGAATTTCCAAACTGGACCAAACGGAGCCTGGGAGAATGATGAACGGACAGGAGTTTATTATCCCGAAGTCCCTCAGCGCTGGTGCCACACTGATACATGGGCAACGCTTGATGATACTGTAGACGGCGCTCTTGCATTGCCAGTACTAAAAGTTGAATGTTTGGGATTCAACGGTTGGTACGCCGGATTTGGGGAGTATGTTAATTCTTATAAGAATATTAATGTTACCGGCTACACTACTATCCGTGTCAGGGTTAAATCAAACCTTACCAGTTCTTATCCGCTAATGAAAATAGCTACGAATAGCGCTACTATTACCATACCAATCCACGTCACCATTGCTGATGTATGGGAAGAAAAAACCATTGCCATTCCTGCCGAGGTTACTACCATTACAACTTTTTATGTTGATATGTATCCTACTACAGACCCAATGGAGAACTTTACCTTACCAGTCCCGCAAGTACTGTATATTGATTACATAAGAGCTGAATTTTAATACCGGTTGTCAAACACCCGCGTCGACTTCTTTTCGCTTCGGGGCAGTTCGCCCATGCCGACGGCTTTTGCCTTGGGTGCAAGGCCAATTTTTTCCTTGAACTCGTGTTCAACTGTTTTTTCCAGAGCGGCGGCGGAATCTTTGTCGGCTGTTTCAAAGAATAAGGTCAATATGTCTTTGCCGTTCATGTGATCGATCATGATTTGATATTCGCTGCTGACACCGTCAATGGTTGCGAGTAACTCGTCAACGCGGCTGGGATAAATAATCGCGCCGCGAACCTTGACCATGTCATCGGAGCGCCCGATAATCGTGTCGATTCTGGGGTATTCAAGCCCGCATTTGCACTTGCCCGGTATGGATTTGGTTAAATCATGCGTCCGGTAGCGGATCAACGGAGCACCTTCTTTGCGCAGCGTGGTAATGACAAGCTCGCCGGTTTTGCCTGCCGGTAAAACCTTACCCGTCTTGGGATCAATGATTTCGTAATACATAAAATCGGTCCATATATGCATGGCGCTTTGCCGCGGGCAGTTGATGCCAATACCGGGGCCGTAGATTTCGGTTAGGCCGTAAATATCATACAGCTCAACGCCAAGCTCGCCGGCAATGCGCTTGCGCATTTTTTCACCCCAGCGCTCGGAACCGATAACGCCTTTTTTCAGGTGGATTTTATCGCGGACGCCGCGCTTTTCAATTTCTTCGGCAATCAGCAGCGCATAGGAAGAAGTCGCGCACAACACGGTCGATTTCAGATCTATCATCATTTTAATCTGCTTGTCTGTATTGCCCGGCCCCATCGGAATTGCCATTGCGCCTAACAATTCCGTGCCTGCCTGAAACCCAATCCCCGCCGTCCATAATCCGTAACCGGGAGTAATATGAATACGATCCAGCTTGGTGATGCCGGCTGTTTCATAGCAGCGCTTGAACATAACAGCCCAATCGTTTACATCTTTTTGAGTGTACGGAATAATTACCGGCGTGCCGGTTGTGCCGCTTGATGAATGAATGCGGATAATTTTTTCATCGGGGACAGCCTGTAATCCCAGCGGATACGCCTGCCGCAGATCTTCCTTATCGGTAAATGGCAGCTTTTCAAAATCGGCCATGCGGTTGATGTCACCAACCTTGATGCCGGCAAAATGCGATTTATAAAACGAGCCCTTCATGGCATGTTTTATCGATTTTTTGATTTGATCCAATGTGTTCATACTATACTCCTTCCTGTTTCAAATGCGTTTAGGTTCATGTCCCAAAAACGTTTCGGTACTACTTCTGTGATAACTTCCTTTAATGTTTCGGCGTCAAATGGGAACAGACCGCTTTGCGCCGCCGCCCCCAACAGAGCGACATTCAGCGTTTTTGCGTTTTGCCCTGTAAACCGGCTTCCGTCCACGATAATGAGTTTTGGGGCGTTGGCAAACCCTGTTTGCGCCTTCAGATAATCAATCATTACCGCGCCTTCATAAGCGCCAACGGAAGGGCCGGAAACCGGTTTGATCACATTGTCGCACACAATCACTACACCGTCCGGCTTCAGATACGGTAATTGCCGTACCGTTTCTGCGGGCTCAAACCCGATAATCGCGTCCGCTTTTCCCAGTGGTATTTTGGGCGAAAAAATGTTTTCCCCAATACGGCAGTGACCGAACACGCTGCCGCCGCGCTGCGCCATACCAATAAATTCGGTGGTACGGGCATTGTAGCCCTTTTTCATGGCTGCCGCCGCTACCAACTTGGATGCAAGTACCGTTCCCTGCCCGCCTACACCGGCTATCATTAGATTAAATGTCATTTGTTACCTGCCTCGCAATAAATGGCTCCTCTTGAGCACAATTCCACGCATACACCACAGCCGGTACACAAAGCAGCATTGATAACCGCTTTGCCGCCATCAATACTAATGGCAGGGCAGCCGAATTTTTGCAAACATACTTTACAGCCATTACACTTTGACTCATCAATAATAGCGGCGCTATCGCCTTTTGCAATCATGATACACGGCGCTTCAAACAACAATACGCGCACGCCTTTTTGCGTCATCACACTGGCAACGGCTTCTTTCGCCGCCTTGAGATCAAACGGATTTACCTTCACCAGCGCCGAAACACCTATCCCGCTCAGAATCTTTTCGATGCTGATTTTTTCCGGTCTTGTGTTCATCATGGTAACGCCCATTCCCGGATGCGGCTGATTCCCGGTCATTGCGGTTGTTCCGTTATCAAGCACCACCACCACAATGTCCGTTTGATTGTAGACGGCGTTGACAACCCCGGGAATGCCCGTGTGGAAGAATGTCGAGTCACCGATAAACGCAAAATGAACGGTATCAGGCTCTATCCGCTTAAGGCCCTGCGCAACGGTAATCCCCGCGCCCATGCACAAACAGGTATCTACCATATTCAGCGGCGCGGCGTTGCCAAGCGTATAACAGCCGATATCGCCGGTATAAACGGCGGATATTTTTTTTGTCGCTTCCTTGACCGCAAAGAATGAGGCGCGATGTGAACAACCAGCGCACATTACCGGCGGGCGAACCGGCAAAGGCGGTAAAGCATCTTCACTGATAATTGCCGGCTGATGTTTCCCCTGATCAACACCAAGAAAAGCCGCAATTGCATGAGCCACACTGTCCGGCGAGTTTTCTCCGGCAATTTGGATATGTCCGCTTCGTTTACCAAGTATCTTCACATTAATATGGTGCAAACCGCACAAGCGGACAAGTTCATGTTCGATAACGGGATCAAGCTCTTCGATGACAAGCACTTCGTCCAGTCCTTCCAGGAATTTAAACGCAAGTGTATCGGGAAAAGGGTATGTTGAAACTTTTAAGAGTTTGCAATCTATATCTTTTATGCCGAGATTGTGCAGAGCCTCGCGTACAAAAGTATAACTGACTCCGCCTGCCGCTATTCCTTTTTTGCCATTGCCTACAAGAATATTTTTTTCGTATTGGGAAAAGACATCGCTCATTGCCTTTAGGCTTTCTTCAATTTTGAATTTATTGGTGTAGGCAAGCCGCGGAAAAATAACCCATTCAGGGCCTTTCACAAATCCGGCTGGTTGCGTACCTTCGGTACGATTTCTTGGCAAATCTTCCAGCATTTCCACGGAAGCGCAGCTATGGCACACGCGCGTTGTGGGCCGGAGCAAAACCGGCCTGCCGTATTTTTCCGAACAAACAAATGCATCGGCTATCATGGTGTACGCTTCTTCCGGCGTGGACGGATCGAATAACGCAAGTTTGGCAAATTGGGAAAAATGACGCGTGTCCTGCTCGGTTTGCGAGGAAATGGGTCCCGGATCATCGGCAACAACAATCACCATGCCGCCTTTCACGCCAATATAATTCAGACTCATCAACGGGTCGGAAGCTACGTTCAACCCGACCTGCTTCATGGTAACCATTACCCGCGCGCCGGCAAAAGCGGCACCGGCAGCCACTTCCAGCGCGGATTTTTCGTTAACCGACCATTCCACATAAATGCTGCCGTCGTTGTGTTTGGCTACGGTTTCCAGTATTTCCGTGGAAGGCGTTCCGGGATAACCGGTCACCACACTTACACCTGCCCGCATTGCGCCCAGAGCAATTGCCTCATTGCCCATCAGCAGTTTTTTAGGCATTCGCAAGCTCCTTTTTTTTCTTGGCTGCCAGCAGCAAAATCATTAATAATACACCAACTGCTGCCATGGCTGAAAGAACAATAAATTTCATCATTCCCTCTATCAATCCGATAAACATGGGGAAGGTAAGCGCCGACAGCGCGAATCCCATCATAACTGCGCCGTAATTTGCGCCGGCATTTTTAATACCAAAATAATCTGATGCAAGCACCGAATACAAACCAGGCAGGCCGCCAAAACAAAAAGCGATGAGTAAAACTACTATTATAAACAAAAAACCATGGGCAAAGCATAAAAGCGATGCGCAAATCGATGTTATCAGAATTACTGTTAACGCAGCTTTTTCGCGGCCGATTTTATCCGACAGGAGCGGCACGATAAGGCGTCCGCATGCGCTGGCAACGCCAGTCAGCATAACAAGGATTGTCCCGAATGATTCTACGCCGCGAGCAGCGGCATACGATATAAACGAAGGATTAAGAATAAAAAATGTGGCTGTCGCTACCATTAATGAAAAGGTAATAAAGTAAAATTCCTTTGTCCTGATCGTTTCTGTTACGACATACTGTCTCTTTGCGAGTAACGCCGCCGATGGCGCGGCTGACGGGGCGTTTTCGCCCGGCAAACGGATAAACCTGAACAGTACAAGCGTTGCAACAAAAAAAGCCGCCGCAAGAATTAAAAAGGTGCTTCTTAACTCAAATTGCTTTACCAGTGCTGCAATCAACGGAGCAAAGATAACAGTTGAAAATCCAAACGCGCTTACCACAACACCAGTTGCGAAACCGCGTCTTTGGGGGAACCACTTTTGCGCCGCGCAGATGATGGCGTTATAAGCCGAACCCACGCCAAACCCGCCGATAATGCCGTAGGTAATGTACATGAGCCATTTCACATTCTGCGGTAAAAACGCTGTTGCAAACATTCCCAGGGCAAGCAATAAGCCTCCGCCAAGAACCACTTTGTCGGCGCCTAATTTCAGGTGCAATTTGCCGCCGGCCAGTATTCCCACCACAAAAAAACAAAGCATAAACGATGATGTGAGTTTAACTCTTGCAATATCCCAATCATAAAATTCGCTGACCGGTCTTACGAAAACACTCCATACATAGAGTATTCCCAAAAATAACATCATAATACTCCCCGTAATGAGGACCGTCAAACCTGAGCTTGCAGAAGAGGCAGGCGATTTGTTTTGTGCAATTGTTGACACTTTGTTGTCTCCTTATCTCAGTGTATCATTGTAACGGCCTGCCTGTATATACGATTTTTGCCGTATGTATTATAGTAATACCGTGGATTACAATTGTATTGTTATAGGCGGCGGCCATGCGGGAATAGAAGCTTCTCTGGCTGTTGCCCGGCTCGGTTTTTCAACGCTCCTCATCACCCAAAACCCCGACTGTATCGGCGTGCTTTCCTGCAATCCGGCAATCGGCGGTCTTTCGAAAGGCAACCTTGTCCGCGAGGTAGATGCCCTGGGCGGCGAAATGGGCAAGCTCATCGACGCCACGATGATTCAGTACCGCATACTCAACCGTTCCAGAGGCCCTGCCGTACAGGCTCCCCGCGCCCAGGCCGACAAAGAGGCATATCAACAGGCAGCCCGCGCGGCGCTTGAAGGGCAAAAAAACCTTACGATTTTTATGGATACGGTTATTGATCTGATGATTGAAGAATCATCCGCCGCCCCGCTTGGGAAAGTTGCCGGGGTCATTACCCGCCGCGGGCATCGTATTGCAGCCCCTACGGTGATCCTTGCTGCGGGTACCTTCCTGGAAGGAAAAATTTTCATTGGCGAATACGAGTCAGGCGAAGGACGGCTGGGCGAGGAAGCGGCATTTGGTCTGGGGACAAACCTTAAACGGCTTGGTTTCCCAATGGGCAGGCTTAAAACCGGTACCCCGGCGCGCATTGCAGGGGATTCTATTGATTTCAGTAAAATGGAAAAACAAGACGGCGAGGAGCCGTTGCCTTTCTCCTTTACCATTGATTCCATTACGAATCGCCCTTCCCTTCCCTGCTGGATTACCTACACCAATACAAAAACACACGACATTATCCGGGCCAATATCCACCGTTCCCCGCTGTACGGCGGCAAAATTACCGGTATTGGCGCCCGCTATTGTCCTTCGATTGAGGATAAGGTTGTTCGATTCCCCGAGCGGGAACGGCATCATGTTTTTATGGAGCCCGAAGGGCTGCATACCAATGAGATGTACATGAACGGCGGTTCAAGTTCTCTGCCCGAAGATGTGCAGCGGGATTTTATTCACAGCATTTCCGGCCTTGAAGAAGCGCGTATTGTGCGGCCTGCCTATGCGGTTGAATACGATTACATCGATCCGCTTGATCTGTATCCCAGCCTGGAATCCAAACGGCTTTCCGGCTTTTTTTCGGCAGGACAAACCAACGGCAGTTCCGGCTACGAAGAAGCCGCCGCCCAGGGCCTTATCGCCGGCATCAATGCCGCGATGAAACTGCAGGGATCAGACCGCCCCCCGCTGGTGCTGGGACGCGCCGAAGCCTATATCGGCGTATTGGTAGACGACCTTACCACTCTGGGAACAAAGGAGCCGTACCGAATGTTCACCAGCCGCGCCGAACACCGCCTGGTACTCCGCCACGACACCGCCGACACCCGCCTGTGTCCCAAAGGCCGCGAAGCTGGTTTGATTGATGATCTTCGCTGGGAACGTTTTCTGGAAAAAACCAAAACGTTAGATGTTATTAATGAACTGCTTACGCGGCGGAATAATGCGGCGCAAAATGCGGCGCGAGATGCGGAACTTGCCGGCTACCCGGCTGCATTGGTGGAACGGGCGCTGCTGGATATGAAGTATGCGGGATATATTGAAAAAGAAAAACGCGCCGTTGCAAAAGCGGCCAAAATGGACGCAATCAAACTTGACCCTAATCTTGATTATGCCGCCATTACCGGCCTTTCCGCAGAAGCCAGGGAAAAATTAAAAACCGTTAAACCCCTTACCATAGGTCAGGCAGCCCGCATCCCCGGCGTACGCCAGGGAGACATTGCGCTGTTAATGGTCCTTACCAAGAGAAACTAGGAGTTTGCTCATTCTCCATTTCTCATTCCCGCTTTTGTTAACCCATAGCCGTAGGGATATATAATTTCCGAAGATTCGGGGTATGTGCCGGCATTGGCAGAACCGGGATTGGTAACATAGGAACTGCGCCAGGTGTACGGAGTCCTGCCCACAAAATCCTTGTGACCGAACAATACGTCTGCAATGGCGTCGCCGGTTTCGCTGCCCGGCAGCCAGCCTACCACAAAGGCATCCCAATACGCCAGATGGGACGTAATGGTCATGGGACGGCCAGTTAGCATGATAACGATCACCGGAACATCGGGGTTGGCGGCTTTGTAGGCATAAACGGCATCCAGCATGCCTGCGTCATTCCAGTCACCGCCGGCATTTAAGGCAGCGCTGCCCTCGACATCGTTCGCGCCGCTGCCATCGCGGATGGGGATATACGCGCCGTTATTGGCACCCCGGTCGCCAATGTCTTCCGCATGGGGGCTATCTCCGATTACCGCAATTATCGCGTCGTAGTTTCCGGTAATGGCATTGGTGGCACTGGCATTATCGCCGGCATTGGCGAGCGTAACTCTATCTTCTCCAATTGCATTTCTTATACCGGCCACAATGGTTGTACCGGTGGTAGGGATGCTTGTGCCGCCCCGCCAGTTAAAGGTCCATCCGCCGCACTGCATTCCGACATTGTCTGCCGCCTGCCCGGTTACTAAAATATTGGCAGCCGTTTGGAGCTTTTGGATGGCCTGATCATCGTTTTTCATCAGCGTGATCGCTTTCGCAGCTATTCTGCGGGCATCCATGCGGCTTGCCGGCGTGCCGATTTGACCGGCTATTGCCGTCGGATTATAATGAGGTTTAAGCAAACCCATGGCTTTTTTGACACGGAGAATACGCAGTACCGCATCGTCCAGGCGTTCCATGCTCACTTCTCCTCTGGCGACATAATCTTCCATTGCGCGTATATTGGCGGCATAATTACCGGGAGCCTGATCGCCATTCATGTGCATATCAACACCCGCATTAAACGAATCCCGCAGATCTTCGTTGGTGCCGGAACCGTTCCAGTCAGAAATAATAAAACCCTGAAATCCAAGTTCGCCTTTAAGTAAATCCGTCAGCAAATCTTTGTTCCGGTGCATTCTGATACCGTTCGTACTGGATAAGGCGGGCATGATAGTGAAGACACCTGCATCAATAGCTGCGCGATACGGCAATAGGGCATCTGCAAGCTGTTCAGGGGTAAGCGGCGCAGATTCGGTACCGGCATATCCGTAGGTTCCGTTTAATCCGTATAAATTCCATCCCTCGCCAATATAATGTTTGGCGCAGGCGGCAACTCCGTTTGCCTGCAAGCCCTGGATAATAGCCTTGGTCATTGCCGCAACCATTTCCGCATTTTCGCCGAAAGATTCATAGGCGCGGCCCCAACGCACATCATGGGCAACCGTTGCCTGCGGACCAAAGTTCCAGTTCATGCCGGTTGCGCGCATTTCTTTTGCTGTAATGCGTCCCGCTGTTCGCGCCGCCTCTATGCCTTGATGTAAATCACCCGCGGCAATCGCGCCCATTCCGGAATTATGCGGGAAAATGGTTGCGTCAACCAAACCGTTATGGCCATGCACTGCGTCAATCCCATACAACAGGGGGATTTTCAGCCGGGTAGCTGCGGCTGCCGCCTGAAACTTGTTGACCGTGTCGACCCAGTCTGACGGCCCCGCCAGAGAGTTCCAGTCACCTTCGCCTGTTTCCGGCCTCCAGCCGCCATTGGTAAAAACCGAACCCAATAAATGGGTTGTGACATCGTCATAATTAAAAACCAGATTATAATGCTGACTGATATTCATCAGAGAGGTCTGTATTGTCTGGCCGATTTTCTCACTAGTGGTCATACCACTAATAAATTCCAGCAATTCAGCATCCCACTGGGTTAAATCGATCGGATCGTATTTTTTTGTTTTGTTGCAGTTGGAACACCCAATGATTAACACCAAAATAAACACTGCAATAACAGTGAACCTTATCCAAAAAACTTTTTTCTCACTCATTTATGTACCTCCTGGTAAATTTTCAAGAACAGCCGGTGGTACTGCCGCAGGTATTACACTTCATGCAGGTACCGTTTCGAATTAATGTAAAGGAACCGCAGGTGGAACACGGATCCCCTTCAAAGCCTTTGATGCGGGCCTGGGCAATTTTTGCAATTTCGCTTTCTTCGGGCCGGGACTGTTCCAATACCTGCACCTGCGGCGCCGGCATTGCTGTTTGTCCATTTGTTAAACCGGCAGAAGGATTATATCCCGAAGACTGTTGTCCTGAAGATAAATGCCCTTTAACAGTTCCCTTGCCGCCATCGCCAGACGATTGTCCCTGGGACATTTGCCCCGGAGAAGCCTGTCCCGAAAGGCCGGACGTCTTCTGCCCGCCGGCAGAGCTGCTGCCGCCCGAAGCCCCGCCCGCAGAACCACTGATGGGTCTGAAACCGGCGCTCTGCTTTCCGCCAAAACGCTGTTTTGCTTCACCGCCATCCACTTCACCCTTGGTACTGGTGGCATTAAGATCCTCCGGCTTCACCTGCGCAAGATCGCTGCGTTTAAGGTAACTTATCGCCAGGTCGCGGAAAATATAATCGATGACACTGGTTGCCATCTTCACATAGTCGTGTCCCTGAACCATGCCATTCGGTTCAAATTTACTAAAAGTCAAAGCGTCAACGTATTCTTCCAGCGGCACACCGTACTGCAAACCAAGCGAAATAGTAATGGCAAAGTTATTGAGCAAGCTGCGGAACGCGGCGCCTTCTTTGTGCATATCAAGAAAAATTTCACCCAGGCTGCCGTCATCATATTCGCCGGTGCGGATAAAAATAGAATGGCCGCCAATTTTTGCCTTTTGGGTATAACCTGTTCGGCGATTGGGCAGCAGTTTGCGGCCTCCCCGCACCGACGCTTTTCGGGGATCGGCAGTCAGGGACGGCACATCAATGCCCCGCTCAAGTTTGAGTATGGTATCGGCCAGCGGATCGGTTCCCGGTGACATTGACGAAAGCGGCTGGGAAAGTTTTGAGCCATCGCGGTATAGGGCCACTGCTTTCAGGGCATTCTTCCACGAAAGCATATAAGCGCCCTTTACATCTTCGTAATTCGCCGAGTTGGGCATATTGATCGTTTTGGAAATTGCCCCGGAAATAAAAGGCTGTACCGCGGCCATCATGCCAATATGGGCAGTCCAGGGAATCGAACGCCGGCCATTTTTACCAGACGGTGTAGCCGTATCAAAAACTGCATAATGTTCTGTTTTAAGACCAGGGGCTCCTTCCAGTCCCATGGTCCCGCAGGCATACTGTTCCGCTTTTGCAATATCTTCAGGACTAAAACCAATGTGCCTCAGCAAACTAAACCCCGGCAATGCCCAGGTTGATTCGGGAACATGCAAAATCTTTTCAACAAAATCCCTGCCCAGTATCCATGGGCTAAAAATCCCGTCCAGGCCGATGGCTGTTTTGACTGCATCTTCTACGGTGGCAATTACTTCTGCGGTAAAACCTTTTGCCTTAAGTGTTTCGTGATTGATACCCGGAGCATCGGAAAATGTCTTGTGTCCCGTGGCATACGCGATAATATCTTCGATTGCCTGCGGCGAATAGCCCAGCGCCTCCAGCGCGGGAGGCACCGACTGGTTAATGATTTTGAAATAACCGCCGCCGGCAAGTTTTTTAAATTTCACCAGAGCATAATCCGGCTCAACGCCGGTGGTATCGCAATCCATCAAAAGACCAATAGTACCGGTGGGGGCAATGGCGCTGACCTGAGCATTGCGATAACCGTGCGCCTTGCCCAGTTCCAGAGCGCGATCCCAGGAAGCCTTTGCAGCATCCAAAAGATACGGCGGGCAATAAGCGGGATCAATACCAAAAGGAATCGTACTTAACCCTTCATACCCGGCATCAGCTTCGTTGTATGCCGCCCGGCGATGATTGCGCATAACACGAAGCATACTGGCGGCATTTGTCTGATAATGAACAAACGGCCCCAGTTCCGCGGCCATGCGGGCCGATTGGGAATAGGCCTCGCCGGAAAGCAGAGCCGAAAGCGCCCCCGCCGTTGCCCTGCCCTCTCCTGAATCGTAGGCCAGACCCATGAGCATAAGCAAGGTTCCCAGGTTGGCATACCCAAGACCCAAAGTACGATACTGATGAGAAAGTTCCGCGATACGAGGCGCGGGAAACTGGGCCATTACTACTGAAATTTCAAGAATAGTTGTCCAAATGCCAATGGCATGAAGATAGCCTGGCACATCAAATACTTTTGATTGTTTGTCATACAGCGTTGCCAGATTTATTGAGGCAAGATTGCAGGCAGTATCATCCAGAAACATATATTCGGAACAGGGATTGGAGGCGCGGATTTCTCCGCCTGCAGGGCATGTATGCCAGTCATTGATGGTGGTATGGTACTGCAAACCAGGATCCGCGCACTGCCAGCTGCTGCGGGCAATGTCATTCCAAAGCTGGCGGGCCTTGAGCGTTTTGACCGTTTTGCCGGCAGTACGGCTGACCAGATTCCAATCCGCATCATTCATTACTGCCTGCATAAATTCATCGCTTACCCGCAGGCTGTTGTTGGAGCTTTGACCGGAAACAGTATTGTATGCCTCATCGTCCCAGGCGCTGGAATACACCTGTGTATTCAATTCATTATCACCCTGTTCAACCCGCCTGAGCTGCTGGTACAGATATGATGCCGGAACTTTATCGGCCAACGCAGCGCGAAGAACCGCGGCAAGCTCATGATTTTTTTCGATGTTAAACCGGTCGGCTTCCGGCCCCCGGAAACTGGCCAGCGCTTTTTTGACTCCATCAAGGTATTTTTTTACAATCGCCGATCCGGTTACCATCGAAGCGACTTTGTGCTCCTCATCGGCTTTCCAGGAAATATATTTTTCCACATCGGGATGATCCACATCCAGCGTTACCATTTTGGCGGCGCGGCGGGTGGTGCCACCCGATTTTATCGCCGAGGCGGAACGGTCTCCGACTTTCAAAAACGAAAGCAGGCCGGAGGAAACGCCGCCGCCGGAGAGCTGCTCGTTCATGCCGCGGATACGGGAAAAATTGGACCCGGTGCCGGAGCCGTATTTGAACAAACGCGCCTCCCGCGTTATCAGATCCATGATGCCGCCATCTTTCATCAAACTGTCATCTATAGAAAGAATAAAACAGGCATGGGGCTGGGGCCGCTTGTAGGCGCTGTCAGATCTCATTACCTCGTTTTTTTCGGTATCGAAATAGTAATGCCCCTGAGCCGGGCCATCAATGCCATATACCGCATACAGGCCCGTATTGAACCATTGGGGGCTGTTGGGCGCGGCAAGCTGATGGGCCAGCATATAGCAGGTTTCATCGTAAAAGGCCTTTGCGTCCTCGTCGCTGTCAAAATACCCGTACCGCTGTCCCCAATCCATCCAGGTAAAGGCCAGCCGGTGAAATACCTGCCGGGCATCGTGTTCGGCGCCGTCCTCGGGCAGGGCATTATCGGCTGCCGCCTTGGTTTTGGCCTCGGCCGGGAGCCATTTTCTATATTCGTACATTTTGTCCGCCGGAACCCCTGCCTTGCGGAAATACTTCTGGGCAATAATGTCCGTGGCGATCTGGCTCCAGAAACTGGGCACCATAACGGCTTCTTCGGAAAAAATAGCCTTGCCATCGGGGTTACGAATCTCGCTTTTTCGCCGTTCCCATACTATGTCATGGTACGGTCCTGTCTCCCGAGCCGTAAAAAACCGTTTTACTTTCATTGCCTGTCTCCCTTTATCTTTCCCTCAAGGCAAGCTTGCGGATAAATCACTTTTTACAATATGCCACATATATAGCGGCTGCCTAAGAAGCATACACCATATGGAGCGTATCTGGCAAGGGGTAAACGTAAAAAACTTATCCCCGCCGTAAAATACTCCCAAGGCTGGCCGCAGCGATGCCATACACCACTTTTTGGCCTTTTTTGAGGCAAAAAACGCAAAAAATCCCCAAAAACACCCATGCAAAATGCTAGTTTTCACCATATATAGGGTATGGATGATAATGAACTTGGCCGCGACGTTTCGCGGCTCGCGTGGCATCCCGCGTTCGTGCAGGCTATTGAGCTTGAATTGCGCGATTATCGGGATTCACTGGAATTTAAACACGAGTATCAGCTCACCGCTGAACCGTTACGGGTCGATTTGCTGGTTATAAAAAAACCAAAAGAACTGGTAATCGACAAAAACATTGCCCGCATATTTAGGACAGACAACCTGCTGGAGTATAAAAGTCCAGAGGATTCTGTGTCGATCAAGACTTTCCTGAAAAGCTATGCCTGTGCCAACCTGTATACAGCCATTACCCCCAAGGTAGAACTTTCAGATGTAACCCTCACCCTGGTCGAAAGTAAACACCCTCGCAAGCTCCTGCAATACCTCAGCAAGGTGAGACATTACCAGATTGAAGAAACTGCTCCCGGCATCTACCTTGTCTCCGGCGATTATATCCCCATACAGATAATTAATTCGAAAAAATTGTCTGCAAACGAAAATTTATGGCTCAGATCGCTCAGAAAAGACTTGGAAATAAGCAATGCCAGTGCTATACTGGAAGCGAGAAAACAGCGGAACCCTCCGCTGGACGCCTATTTTGACGTAGTCTTACGGGCAAACCTTAAAACTTTTTTGGAGGTATTTAATATGCGAGAAGCCACATTGGAAGAAGTCTTTGTCGATGCATATATGATGGAGCCGGCAAGATTCGAAAATTTATTCACCAAAGCTGGAGTTATCCCCAAATGGGTTGGAGTAGGCAGAGCAGAAGGCATTGAACAAGGCGTTGCACAGGAAAAAGCAGAGGTGGTGCGGAATCTGTTTGCCATGGATATGTCCATAGAGAATATAGCCAAAGCGGTACAACTCCCCATTGAAAAAGTGTATGCCCTTGCAGCAGAGGGATGAGGGAAAAGAAAATTAGAAATTAGAAATGAGAAAAAAGGCTACGATAGTGCAACATATACTTAGTAGGAAAAGAACCTCGCAGAGGCGCAAAGACGCAGAGTTTTTGTTTGATATACTTGCCTTAACCTAAAAATCCCTGTTAGTTTGAGGATTTTCAGAGATTAAGGAAAGAATTTGGACTAAAACTCTGCGTTCTTTGCGCCTCTGCGTCTCCGCGAGAGGTCTTCTTCCAAATAAGTACACGCATATGGTGTAACTCACCGTTTCCGCCCATGTTGGGCACACCACAAAAAAGCCGCCTGGGAGGGCGGCTTTTTTGTGGCATAATGAGCTCATTTTACTCGATGATTTGCACTGCCTAGTCTATGCCGTTGTAATTGTCCTTTGTAGAAAAATCAAAAATAACAATGTTAACAGAAACAGTGGGGAAACAAATGTCTCCCCATTGCTCACTGTTCTTACTACTGCCAAATAATATTATTCCCGCTAACCGCAAGTGTCGCCGTAACGCTGCTGTGCCGCGCAAACCGCGCAAAGTGTGGCGCGCCATCCTGCACTGCCACCCTGCCTGTACCGGGGGTAGGTGTACCGTTAGGGTTAAGCACGTAGGTTCTGTCGGCGGATGGGGCAAAGGAACTTGAGACTCGAATGCGGTTCGTTGCACCGGCGCCTGCTACTTGTATCCCAGTACCGCCGGTAATTTCCGGGTTGCCGCCCAGAACAATATGAGTTTGTGTGAAATTAATAGCCTGTATCACCGGAACGCCAGGATTTGTTGTCTCCACTTTTCCGCCTAAAATACTTGCTACACCATCTCTTATTCCACCATCACTATCGATAATTATCGTAATGCCGCCACCTATCACTACCGTTGAATCGCCGCTGATGCTTACTTCACCAGCGCCACCGCCGCCGAAACGGATCGCTGAGCCGTTTGCTGCTTCTACCCTTCCATCGATGATGTTCATTCTGCCTCTGCTTTGAAAAACCGCAATGCCGTTTGATGTTACTCCACCGTCTGCTGCCGTATTACTCACGGTGCCACCGGTAATAGTTAACCCGATATGATTAACGTCAACACCCATAATGCGGATTGTTCCCCCGGTTGCTGCAGCTATAACTGAAGCTGTATTTCCCGGGTTTGCCGAAGTAATCAATGTTCCTGTTTTATTAGTTCCTTCCCAGAGATCTCCCGTTATGGTGATCAAACCGTTGTTGGAGAATATCGCATTACCGGTTGCCGCCTGTACCATTCCGCCGCTGATATTAATTGTGCCACCTGAAAGATTCCAAATCGCAGCGCCTGTTGACGTGTTGCTCACCGTACCGCCGGTTATGCGAAGCCGTTCCGCAGTATTGCTTGCGATGTTCGCAACATGGATTGTTCCCCTATTGGCATCAGTCGCAGCTGCGTTTGCCGAAGTAACCAGCGTTCCTGTTCCTGCTTCATTATCCCAGACATCTCCCGATATGGTGATTAACCCAGCGCCGGTGCTGTCTATCGCTCTGCTATTTGTTCCAGTCGCCTCCACTCTTCCGCCGGTTATGGTAACTGTGCCGGTACTGCTGTTCGTGATTGCGTTGCCATTCACCGCCGAAACTGTTCCGCCATTGATAGTCACTGAGCCGCTAAGGATATTCCAAATTGCGTCGTTGCCTGTCGTTTCCAGCCTTCCGCCGTTTATGGTAATAGTGCCGGTACTGATGTTTGTAATTACGTTGCCATTCACCGAAGAAACTATTCCGCCTTCGATAGTCACTGAGCCGTTACTTTGGTTCCTAATTGCGGAGCTATCACTTGTCGCCTCCAGCCTTCCGCCGTTGACGATAATCGATCTGGAACTTACGTTATCAATCACAATGATGTTGCTCGTAATTTCCGCAGCGCTGTCTATAGTTATAGTGCCGGGACCGATATTATTATTAATAGTTATTGCGAAGCTTTGTGACGTTAATTTACCTGTAAGTATGATGTTGCCCCAACTACTACCACTAAAGTCGGAAGCAGCCGGAGTTATTATCGCAGTTGTGCCATCTCCAAATTGAATGGTACAATCATTACCCGCAGCATTTGTTCTGATAGCGTTAATAGCGTTTTGAATTGTAACGCCATCTGCTCCCGTTATTGTTACGCCGCCTCTGGTTGCGGTAAATGTTGTGTCGCTGCCGGTGATAACATATTCAGGGGGAGGCGCTGCCGTTGTAGCGGGCAAAGCTACGCTTGGAGTTCCTGCATTATAATTGGTATTCGCCGCAGAACGAGCAAAGATAAAGTAATTGGTTTCCTGGGTAAGTCCGCTGAAGGTTAATCCCGTTTGC
>Ga0123356_10002684_pt1 | contig 18884 bp, 17 predicted proteins | sample TergutEmb28metaG_2_FD_92546 | JGI IMG/M metagenome (GOLD analysis project Ga0123356, IMG submission 92546) | Embiratermes neotenicus P3 segment gut microbial communities from Petit-Saut dam, French Guiana - Emb289 P3 | ecosystem: Host-associated > Arthropoda: Insects > Digestive system > Gut ...
CTCGGTCCGCGGGCAGCAGCTTTTCTGTTGTCGCGGCAGGTCTTGCAACGTTGCGGCTCATTTTGGAATCCGCGCTCGGCATAAAACTCCTGCTCACCTGCGGTGAATATAAAGTCCTCGCCACATTCTTTACATGCTAGTGTTTTGTCTTCGTACATTTTGAAACCTCTCTTTTGACTTAAATCGTGCCCTTTTGGGTCTGTATTTGCGTTCAGCTTTCACTGATTATCGCCTTAGTTAGTTGCCTTCTTGTGTTAGAATCTGTGATAGCTTTTTCCTGATTCTTTGCACAGCATTGTCGACCGACTTATCCGATTTACCTAAATGAACCGCCATATCTTTATATGACATACCTTCTAAATATAATTCCAGCACACCGGATTCAAATCGGGATAAAGCGCCGTAAAGAAGTCTTTCAACTTCACCGGCTTGCTCTCGTGCTATTACGAAGTCTTCAGGAACACGCAGAAAATACGCGCTTTGGGCACTACTTTCGTCAAGTTGAGAAGATTCCAATGAAATATAGCTATTGAGAGGGGTATGCTTATTGCCGGATGCTAATTTAATTGCACTGTATATTCGTCTGCGGACACAAAACTCGGCATACGTTGAGAACTTAGCTCCTCTTTCCGGGTCAAAGGTCCTTATTGCAGACAGCAGACCGAGCATTCCTTCCTGAATCAGATCCTCACTGTCGCCACCCGCGAGAAAATATGGGCGGGCACAAACTCTGACCAGCTTGGCATACTCAGAAACAAGAGCCTCTTCCGCAGCGGAATCACTTCCGGTTGCTTTTTTTTCCAATTCTTGACTCTTGTCAGCAAAAACATTGTCCATTGCACGTGACAGTATATTTTCTATAGCATGCAAAGTCAAGACTTTTTTCATAAAAAATGTACAAAAAACACTGAAAACAGAGGAAGAATCAAAAAATACTCGTTAAAAGTGCTAGTGATGATGTTTTTTTTACTACAAGGTGCTTATCAAGTCGATGATAATATTTGCGATTTTTAATGATAAAGCTTCGGTTTTTGCTTCAACCATTACACGTATTATGGGCTCAGTGCCCGAGGGTCGAACATTGATACGCCCTTTACCTTTAAGTTTTGCTTCCTGCTTGATTATCTCATCTTTTAGACTTTGGTGTGACATTATCCTGTCGCGCTGCTCAGCCCCGCCTGTGAGCTTAAAGCTTGGCATAACCTGCGGCAGACGCGGAATGTCGCTAACCAGTTCGGAAACTGTTTTTCCGGATGCAGTGAGAACATTTAGAAACTTAATCGCTGTGAGCTGGCCGTCACCGCACGTCATTAAATCTGAAAATATGATATGTCCCGAAGATTCGCCACCGAGGTTGCAGTTTAACTTATGCATAAGATTAAGAACATTTCTATCACCGACATCAGAACGATGGAATGTAAAATCATTTTCTTTTGCAAAAATATCCATACCTGCATTTGATACGATAGTTCCAACAAATGCATTACCTCTCAGAGTTCCGGATTCTTTCATCTCTCGTGCCATTACGGCGAGTATCATATCTCCGTCAACTATATTTCCTTTTTCATCTACTATAAGGCATCTGTCAGCGTCACCGTCAAAAGCAAGACCAATACCAAATCGGCCTGTTTTCATCATAGCTTGCAGATAGTTGAGATGGGTGGAACCACATTCGACGTTGATGTTTATTCCATCGGGTTCATCAGCAATTATCTCAAACTCTGCATGAAGTTGCCGGAATAGCAGCCGTGCTGTTTCTGAAGCAGCTCCGTTTGCGCAGTCTATTGCTATTCTGCCGCTATATCTTCCGGCTGTTGATGCTGCTGCGAGAAATTTGACATATTCATTTGTCCATTCAGTGTGATCGCGGCTTAATCTGCCTAAATCTCCTCCGGTCATTTTAAAAACATTTGTATCATCATCAATAAGAAATTCTATATACTCCTCAAAAGTATCACTCAGCTTGGAGCCGTCGCTGCCAAACATCTTGATTCCGTTGTGCTCAAAGGGATTATGTGACGCAGAAATCACGATACCCATGTCAGAGCCTGTTTTTGTTGTTAGATATGCAACAGCCGGAGTTGGCAAAACACCCAAAAGTGTCACATCAGCACCTGCGGAGCAGAGACCTGCGGACAAAGCGGATTCCAGCATATCACATGAAATGCGCGTATCACGCCCGATCAAGACTTGTGGTCTATCACCTAATGAAGGCGGTTTATCCTGATGACCCGCTTGGATCAGAACAGTGGCAGCCGCTCGTCCTATCTTAAATGCAAGCTCTGCATCAAGTTTATCTCCGGCTACACCGCGTATGCCATCTGTACCAAAGTATTTCATATTAAATGACCAATCCTTACAGTGAGAGTTGTTCGTGCCCGGGATGCAAAAGACCGAGATGTTCGTAAGCTTTGCGGGTGACACAGCGACCACGTGAAGTTCTTGTCAAGAAACCCTGCTGCAGTAAAAATGGCTCGTAAACATCCTCGATTGTTATCGCTTCCTCATTTATCGTTGCCGCGATGGTCTCAAGTCCTACAGGGCCACCGCTGTAGTTTTCAATAATACTGCCAAGTAAACGCCTGTCGACCGCATCAAGACCGATATCATCGATTTCCAGTCTGGTAAGCGCATCATCGGCAACAGCAAGTGTAATAGTACCATCGGCAGTGACTTCTGCAAAATCACGCACACGCCGCAAAAGACGGTTAGCGATCCTTGGAGTACCGCGACTGCGCAACGCAATCTCTCTTGCACCATCAGGATCGACCGGGATGGAGAGGATATTTGCTGATCGTTCGACTATGGTATTAAGCTCATCTATAGTATACATTTCGAGTTTTAAATCAATACCAAATCTATCACGAAGAGGCGAAGATAGCTGCCCCGAGCGAGTCGTCGCACCGACAAGCGTAAAGCTTTTTAGCTCAAGACAAATCGATGTTGCGGATGGTCCTTGACCTATAATGATGTCGATTTGCTTATCTTCCATTGCAGGATACAGGATTTCTTCAACTGCACGATTTATCCTGTGGATCTCATCGATAAATAGAACATCATTCTCATTAAGATTTGTGAGTAATGCGGCAAGATCCTTTGGTTTTTCTATTGCCGGACCTGATGTCTTGCGCAATGCAGCTCCCATTTCGTTTGCTATAATTGCTGCAAGTGTTGTTTTGCCAAGTCCGGGAGGTCCATGCAACAAAACATGGTCGAGCGGCTCATTGCGTCGTCGTGCACCCTCGAGAAAAATTGAAAGATTTCCCTTAGCTTTCTCCTGCCCTACATATTCTTCAAGCGTCTGCGGGCGAAGTCTCACTTCATTGGCGTCTTCACTGGAATAATTTGCCGAAAGCAAAACAGCCTCTGATTCTTCATCAGGAAATATCTCGTCACTAAAATTAATACTCACTTTAAGAACCCCTGTAAAATAGTTTCCTCTGCTTCTTGTTCTGTGAGGCCGAGGCACATCAGCTTTGTTAGCTGCTCGGATGCGATCCTACCTATTGCAGCCTCGTGAACAAGCTGTGCTCCCTCATCGAGCGCAGAGATCTCCGGAATAGCAGAAACTTGTGCGTTATGCATAATGATCGAATCGCACTGGATATGACCGCGGCATTCACAATGCCCGCGCATATTAAGGTGAAATACCTGCTTTGAATCGTTTTGAGCAACAGATCGGGAAACGACCTGTGCTGTCGACCCGTCGCCGAGAAGCTCTACAGTAATTATAGACTCTGCTGACTGCTCAAGATAGGTGAGTAAGCGTTCTGAAACAATAAGACGTGCGTTTTTTTGGAGCCTTACGATCGTGTCGCGTTTTGTGGAATCAACACCTTTGATTTGAACCAGCTCAATCTCCGCCGTGCCATTTTCTTCGACATCGATTATAGTTGTGGGATTTAAAATGCGCTTACCGGTTCCATCTCCATCGCCGAAGTGTTTCTCGACGTATTTCATTTTAGCGCCTTTTCTGACAAAAAACTCGTGAATTCCGTCGTGCCCGGAATCTTTATTGGTCGAGTTATGGATTCCGCAACCGGCGACTATCGTAACATCTGAACCCTCGCCGATTTCGAAGGTATTATATACTAAATCTTCCAAATTCTCGGATAGGATGACCGGTATGTGCACACTTTCATTCTTTGTACACGGTTTAATAATAATGTCAATACCGGGCTTGTCTTCTTTTGTGACGATGTCTATATTTGCGGTTGTATTTCGTGAGAGTTTTTCTCCATTTTTGCGTATATTATATGCACCCTGCGGTATTTCATGCAGGTCAGCTATTTCCTTTAATAAATTCTTATCTATTGAATCCAGCATGATATGAATCACCTCCTTGAAAAGCAATGCGGGCAGAAGCAACCAGGTTCGGCAAAGTAATCAATATCACCTAAGATTTTATCCGGACTTGTTACATCTGTGATTTTACCACCGCAAATCAAAATCACCTCATCTGCCAAACGCAAAATGCGTTCCTGGTGCGAGATGATGACTATCGTTGTATTACTGACTTCGTTCAACGTTTTGAATGTTTCGGTCAATCTTTGGAAACTCCATAAATCGATACCCGCTTCCGGCTCGTCAAATAAAGCAACTTTCAGTTCACGAGCGAGAATGCTTGCTATTTCAACACGCTTTAATTCGCCGCCGGAGAAGCTGGAGTTGAGTTCCCTGTCAATATAGTCTTGCGCGCATAATCCTACATCGGCAAGCAGAGAAAAAAGCTTGCTTTCGTCTTTATTGCGAGCAGCAATAGACAGTAGGTCACGTACATGTAAACCTTTAAATCGTGGAGGAGCTTGAAAAGCATACCCGATTCCAATTTTTGCGCGTTCAGTGATACTTAAGTTAGTGATGTTTTTTTCGTCGAGAAATATATCTCCGCCAGATACAGGATATATACCCATTAGTGCTTTTGCCAGTGATGTTTTCCCACCACCGTTTGGACCGGTAACGACATAGATTTTCTTGTCTTCAAGTGTTAGGTTTACGTTGTTTACTATCTCGATATCATCGTCAGCAGCCGAAACAGAGACATTCTTAAGTTCAAGCATATTTATCATCTTCTTTCGTTGCATTTTATGTGCAGTTAAGAGTATAATAACTTAAGATAATTGTCAAGGAGTTTGGGCATTGGTAATACTTGGAATTGACCCGGGGGTCGCAACGGTTGGATTCGGAATAATAAGTGAAAAAGGCGGTGTACAAAAGCCGAAGAGACACGGTATTATTTCAACGCCTGCAGGTATGAGGCTTGCTCTCAGACTTAAACAGATAAACGACGATGTTTCTGAGCTAATACAAACCTTCAAACCGGACGCATTAGCCGTTGAAGAACTTTTTTTCAACACAAACCAAAAGACTGCTTTATCCGTTGCACATGGACGTGCTGCAATCATTTTGGCAGGTGAAGCTCATGGCATCCCAATGTTCGAATATACACCGCTTCAAGTAAAAAAAGCCGTAACAGGATATGGCAAAGCAACAAAAAAGCAAGTCATGGAAATGGTAAAACGCTTATTGGAAATGGATCAAATACCAAAACCTGACGATGCTGCAGACGCTCTTGCTATAGCGATATGCCATGCCCGGACGGCGAACTCACTACTTAATCTCAAAGGAGAAAATATATGTTCTACTATCTAGAAGGTTTGGTCACAGTAATTGCTATGAATCTTGCTGTAATCGATATAAATGGAGTGGGGTATGCATGTTTTACCACGCTAAGCACACTATCACACCTCGAAATGAATAAGAAAGCAAAGCTTTATACATATTGCAATGTAAAAGAAGACGCATTTGATATATATGGGTTTTATGATGTTAGTGAAAAGCGTGCGTTTGAGCAATTGTTAAGTGTATCCGGTGTCGGTCCAAAAGCCGCATTGTCAATACTCTCATCAGCCTCGCCCGAACTTCTTGCGCTTGCTATAATCAATGACGACGAATCGGCACTGACAATTGCGCAAGGAATCGGAAAAAAACTGGCTCAACGGATAATGCTGGAACTCAAAGATAAGGTCAGCAAAGAAATGCCTGCACTCAAAGCTACAGGCTATGTGCCGACAGGCGATATCTCCGGTCAACCGGAGGGGTCAAAACAACGTGACGCCGCCGCTGCACTCGCAGTGCTAGGGTATGGTCAGGGTGAAATCTCTGCTGCTATGCGTAATCTTGATGTCAACAGTTTATCAGTAGAAGAGATCATAAGAGAGGTACTCAAGAACAGTATCAAATAAGGAGTAGAGTGAAATAGTTTAGAGAACTTATAGTTTTGCATAATAATAAACAGGGTGCGGTATATAACTGCACCCTATTCTTTTGCTAGAACTAAACTTGATTATCTAAATGAATTTGCTTTTAAGCTAAGAGCCCCTCTGAACACTAAAATACGTTATACCAACACGTGTTTCAAAAGAGATTTTTACAGAGTTTGTTAGAAAGTTTCTATCGCTTTGAGCACTGCTTATGACCGTAGGATTTAGCACGATATCACCATCATTAGACTTAATATTAAACCATCCGGAATCACTATAAAAATCCATGAACATCTGAGTAGTTATGCCATCAAAGAGTTCATAATAGACACCTTCATATAATTTCGGAGCCAGCAGACCATATCCTGATGACTCGGGTACTCTTGCGTCGGATATAAAGTGGAGCGGTATAAGTAAGCCGAGTCCATCTGAGTTAGGATTCATTCCCTCAAGAATTATATCTGCTCCCATTGTGCTGAGCAAATACTGATCTTGATCATATCTTACCAGTAAAAAATAATCTATCTTGCCGTCTGATCGAATACTTATAACAGCATCGTTTCCATTCATAACGCCGATTTTATTTGGAAACTTAACAATAGAACTGCCGGGTTTATCACTGATAGCTTCGTCTACGATTGCCAGAACATCATCCCATTGTTTATTTGTTTCAAAAAAAGCACCATACCTGTTCGTACCCTCGTCGCTTAAATGAGCGAAGTAACCTTCTTGATTGCCCTTGATTGGAATTTCCAGCATATAACCGCTGTATAGGGCACTGACCTCAATACTTTCACGGGTTGTACTGCTATCACATCCGGTCAACATCAAAAGAAAAACGAAAATTGCCAGAATCAATGATACTTTCATTTCGTGTACCCTCCATTCACGCAGTTAGAATTCGCCTAAAACTTCACGTATGATTTCATTGACATTATAATTGTCGTGGTTTTCATCCGACTCATGTTTTTGCTCTATGATGTCATCAACATCATAATTATCTTGCTTTTCATCTATCTCAATTTTTTGTGTCGCTTCTAACTGTTTCGTATTGCCACTATTAGTTATGCCACGTTTTGCAATAAAACGCTTGATAATACCCTGGTTTGGTTTATCTTGTTTTGTTATGCCCTGTTTAGCAAGATATTTTTCATATTGTCGTTTATCGTATTCTTCAACAGCCTTCTGAGCTGCGATTTTACCGCGTCTTATGAGAAAACGAATTACTTTTACAGTATAAACTATACCGCATATGATTGGAAACGTTATAAAGAATAAAGACATCACTAAAAGTAAAGCTAACCAGTCCTCTGTATAACGTGCTGCGTTTTCCCAATAGGGATACTCTATTGTACCAACCCTCATGCTCCGCTCGCCAAAAGACCTGATTGCAGAAAATGAGTTGCTGAGTGTAAAACGTTCCGAGTTCTCTAAAATGCTAACATTTTTGTCGTTAATCGCTTCGGTCACTGTGTTAAGAGCAAACCCGCTTATAGGATCGGGCATAACTATTTCGTAGCACCTTATACTAACCTCATTATTGGTTATTTCCATTGCAGCCTCAAAAGACATGTATAAACCGGCTCCATCAGCGTATGCTTTAGAATTCGCAAAATCCTTTTCGCGCGATATAACACCGGCAATAATAAAGGGCCTTTCTTCAATAAATATCTCAAAACCTACAAGGTGTACAGAACCAAACAGTCGCCATGCAAGCTCCTCGTCGAGAACAACACGGTCTTTCATCAGATCGTTTGGAGAAAGATAACTACCACTTCTCAGAAAAAACGGATGGAAAAGAAAATAATCTCCACCGACAGCAATTGCTTTGGCGGATACAGGGCCTCGCTCATTAAAAATGGAAATCTCAACTATGCCTGACCATGCGTCGGTATAAAGTGCTCTATCTGATGTTGACTCCAGCGAAACGGTAAGAAGTGCAGTGTCTATAGAACTGTGTAGACTTCGGATATCATTATTATCAAATGTATGCGATTCCGGGAAAAAAACAGAAAGCTGAGCAAAACGTTCTCCACTTTGCCCCGCCCATGCCTCTGCAGCCTGCTGACTGCGAAGAGGAGTTACGAGCGATGTTGAAACGGAAAGACAAACAATAAAAGCTATTAAAAGCAAGACGTTTACTGCGATAATGATTAAATTTTTTATCACACAAACACCTTCCTTCATAAGATTTGCGCTTGCCATCGTAACCTAATAAAAAACCTACGGATTATCTACCAGCCTGACTTGCATTCCCGGAGTTATCGGCTCAGAAGCTGTCAGTATTACAAAATCCCAACCTTGCAGTCCACCGGAGACTGCTGTATTTGTATCATCAGATGCAATGATGTTCACATCCACCCTCGTCGCTATGAAACGATTGCCGAGCGGACCGCTGCTTGACATAACAACAAGGACAAAATCACCATTAGTATCTGTCCTGATAGCTGCGTTTGGAACAATGACGTTATAGTTTTCGCTTCTTTGTGCCAGTGTCAAGTTGAGGACATCATTACTCTCAATATCACCGGAAATATTAAAATGCAATAATCTTCTGGTTCTGGGATCATCAGGATCGTTTCCTATACCAACTAATATCGCCCTTATCTCTTCGCCCCAACTCCACCAACCTCTGTCAACCTCGGCTTGATCGCCAATGTTGACTCTTCGCGCCTGATCTGCTGTTACTGAGAAACTGAGAGAGTAACCAAGGTCACCGACCTCAATGACCATTAGGGGCTTATCAAGATCTTCAACCAAATTACCTGATCTGATATTAACTTCTGTTACTATACCGTTTACCCTTGAGAGTATTTCCGTACTGCCGCCTTCACTTTCCAGTTTGGTTACTTTCTCTTTTAACTCATCGATTATTCTTCTGTTCTCTCTCAAGTCGATTTCATTAAGTGAAACCTCCACACCGGCAGCTCTTTGTTCACTGGAAAGTACAAAAGCAGCATCCTCAAGAGCCAGTTGATCCTGTCTTACTTTAGTTCCGGCGGCTATCCATTCTGTTCTATACTCTTCCTGTGTTTTAAAATCATTAGCAGGTCCGGCTAACGCAGCTTCAGCCAGTATAAGAGCCCTGTCTGCATTATCAAACGCTCGTTTTGCTCGCGCCCACCCGGTTGGATTGGCTTCTTCATCGATTGAACCAAGAGTCTGCTGAGCTAGTTGTTTAGCCAAGTCCGCTTCATCAAAGGCGGCTTTAGCAACGCTGTACACAGCATATGTATGATTATACAGTTCTTCATTAAACGGTATCGCAGCTTGTTCACCCTGTGACGCTGCCAATGTGTTTCGAGCTGATTGTACGCTGCGGCTTGCACCTGAAGTATCTCCAACTAAAGGCGTACTGACCAGCATCTGCTCAAGCTTTAACTCTGCTGCATGAAGTTCGTCCTTTGCTTCCTCTAACTCCTTACTGTCAGCACCGGATAAAATCAAGAGTATATCTCCAACCTCGACCTCAGTCCCGGGGCGTACGCGAACCTGTTCGACCTCACGTGTTTGAGTGATTTTGACTTCAAAGATCTCATTAGCTTCTACAGTACCTGTACCTCGTACTCTGGCGGTTATGGTTCCTGAGGAGGTATATTGTGCGGCAACCTCAGGTAATGAGCGATTCATAATATGATTTGAGAAAAAGGTAAGCACCAGCATAACAATCAGAAAAATGATTGCTACATTCTTTATCCATCCTCTTTTTTTAACAATTTCCATATGTACCTAACCTTTCACAGAGCCTGAATGAGTAATACCTTCAACCAGAGCTTCTTCACCGTGCAGGAACAATAATAACGGTAAAACCATATAAACAACTGCGGCTGCGAATGCGATACCCGCTTCGCTTGCATTTATTGTAGATAAGAAAACTGATAGAGGTTGTTTTTCCCAATCATCAAGCAAAATTATCGGAAGCTCAACCATATTCCAATAATCAATAAAGACAAGAATCGCTATTGAGTATAGTGCACTTCTACACTGAGGTATGCATATTTTCGTAAATATCTGCCATTCATTAGCTCCGTCAAGTTTTGCAGCTTCAATCAAAACCGAGGGTATGCGACGCATAAACTTCGTTAGCAGAAAAACTGAAAAAGGCGCAAAAATACCCGGAAAGAAAACTGCCCATCTTGAGCCGAGAATCCCTAACCATTCCGCTACAATAAAGTTTGGTACGATCGTTACCTGATACGGCATCAGCATGAGGATAATGTAGAAGAAGAACAAGAAGCTTTTAAACGGCCCTTGATACCGAGTGAAACTGTATGCGGCAAACGATGCAATGCCAACTTGAAAGATAACGATTGGAAAAACAAGCCACACTGAATTTAGGAATCTTAAGAGATATACGGGAGTTTTGAGTAATATTGTTATGTACTGATCGGCACTGACGATGTCCGGGATGAACTTTAGGTTGACACTGTCGGAAACGTAACTGCCGACACCGGGCCTGGTGCTCTCAAAAATCATACCATAGTTTGTATCTATTTCGCTTTGTGTCATAAACGAGTTGGAAAACGTTAGAACTGTGGGTAAAAGAAAAGCAGACGCAAAAATCATCGCAAGAATAAAGAGCCCGGCACGACCAAAGTATCGTTTTCTCATTCCTCCACATCCTTTCCAAAACGGTGCTCGGTGATGAAGAGGACAAGTATTATAATCACCATTGAGATTGTCATTACGACCGCTGCTGCAGCGAGTCGTTGATAATCAAGTGACCTGAAAATGTTATTCATAAAGTGTTGAAGCATGTACAAGTCGCCATACGGGTAATCCCCGGTGAGCAAGTAGACCTCTCTGAATACTTTGAAGGAGTTGATCAGGGATAGGATCGTTACAAATAAAAGAGTGGGAGAGAGATATCTAATTTTAATATAAAAAAACTTACGAAACGGTCCTGCACCCTCAACATCAGCGGTTTCCAGAAGCTCGCGCGGGATGTTGCTTAAGGCTGCCATAAAAAGGATCATGTTGAATCCTAGATTTTTCCATAAGAATAAAACAACGACAACAATTTGGCTATGCTCGGATTGCATCCAGTCAATACTATCGGCACCGAACAGCATAACTAATTCATTTACCGCACCGTTAGGATGAAACAGAACCTGCCAAATCAGAACGACCGAGGCTACAGGCACCATTAAAGGGCTTAGAAAAAAAGTGCGGAAATAGCTCTTAAGAGGTATACGTGCCTCCAACATTAGTGCGATAAGCAGTGAAAGAACTACTGCGAGAGGCACTGCAGCGATAGAGAATTTTAACGTGTTAGACCCTGCTGTTAAAAAAGCTTGATTTTGGAATAGATTGAAAAAATTATCAAGAAATACAAAGTTGCGCCGTATAGGGCTATCGACCATAGCGTACTGTACGATTATGAAAAAAGGAGCTATGTAGAAAACTATCACACCAAGGAAGCTCGGAGCTAACCAAAGGATGTCGTTTATTATATCGCGGGAGCGCTTTTTAGGGCGCCCAATATTATCATTGCCCCTTAACTTCACTCCGTCTTTCTCCTTTACAGGGCGCGATTTTGATATCGCGCCCCGGATGATGTGACCTCTTATCTATATTACAGCTGAGTACCTACCCGGTTCGACTCCCGCCACCTTTAGCTCTGCTCTGCTATATAGATTGACACACGGTTCTGAATGATCCTTGCTGCGTCATTTGCACTGCTTCGACCGTTGAAGAAATCCGATGCACCTTCTGTGATTATATTCCATAGTGCTTCGTCATAACTCATGATACCGGATGCGGAATCTATAAGAGCCATGATCTGATTGAGTTCTGCTTGTGACAGTGGTTTTTCTTCGATCATCATTCCATTCATATAATATGAGTGATCGTACTCATTCTCTATTTCTTTCATTGCTTCTGCAGCAAATTCATCAAATGCAGCTTTATTTGTCGGAAAATTCCAAGTGACATAGTCAAGTTGATACTCTTTGCTAAGAATTCCGCGAATGAACTCCCACGCCCCGTCTTTATCCGAACTGCTTGTCGTTATTGCCAGACCGGAGCTTACATGGAGTGTATTGCCATTTCTGCTGTCTGTCGGGAAACCTTTAAAGACGATATCTCCACCGAACATCTGAATATATCTTTGCAGACTTGTAAACTCACTTATCCACATTTGAGCCATTATCTGACGCCCGGTTGCGATTAACTCATATTCGTCTATATAATCTCCCATTTCCCCACTATAGTCAAAATCAGCAGGGAAAGTGTTCGCAAACTCTAATAGTTGCGCAAAACCTCCGGTATCAAAGTGAACCTCTCCTGTTGCCCAGTCTACATACTCATCCATACCAAGCATAACTGCCATTTGAAGGAAGGAATCTTTTGTCAACCACTGACCCATAGGCATGTCGGCTTGCGGATTTGCATTCAACACAGCTTTGAACTCATCCATGTTCCATCCTATATTTGCACCAACTACAGAGGGGTGACCTATCAGTGTGTTGATCCCAAATGACGGGAATACACGATATAGTCCGCCGTCCATTTCGGATGCCCTGAATACACCCTCAAGGAAATCACTACGACCTATCTCCGAATCGGAGTCAATGAAGGGATACAGATCCTCGAGAAATCCTCTTGCAACATACTGTTTAAACGGTAAACTTGAAACATCGAGTATATCCGGGACCTTACCGGATATTATCTCCGTAGACAGCCTTGTAAGACCCGCGCTCCAATCATCTTCTGTATTGAATTCAGTATAGTCTGTGACATGAATACGGTACGTGGGATTTGTCTTATTAAACTCAATGACATGATTACGCAGTTCCGTGCCCATCCATATTGTGGCTAATGTGAGGTAGGTTCTTTCCGGTAACTCTGAATAAGGTACTCTGGAAAGAGTGATCAGTTCATAGTTCACCTCGTTCATATAACCTCTGGTCATCCTGCCCCACTTTTGGTTTAACACCATTACCCGGTCATCGGGCAACATAAGCAATGAAACCAGATAGTCGAGCGCAACATTGCTTTCGATCCAGTTGAGCAGTCTTATACTTTCACCTGTATCAGCATCGATGCCGTATATAGTAGAGCTATCCTGGTAAAGGAGCAGATAATCTCCGCCACCCGGGAAAATTTGCCATGCATTTTGAGGCAATTCAATGGTTTGCCCCCACGATCTGCTTGCATGATCGATCTTACGTACGACACGACCTTCCTGAGTCCACCCGAAAAATGCAATAGACCCATCAGGTAATCTTATAAGCTGATCGACCCAATCTGTGAGCTCCAGATTAAACTGTACATTACCGTCACTGCCCAGTACATATATCCCGGAATCTGATGTTCCGATATAGACATTTCCGGAGCTGTCAAGATTGAATGTTGAGATGTAAAAGTAATCGCTGCCTTGTGAAATACCGCTAATATCTACGGTTAAAAGTTCCGCTCCGGTGTTGTCCAGTTTACGGACGAACATCACCTGATTAAAGTCCTGGAAAGCAAAACTTTCATCGAAATAATCGTCTTCATCAAAAAACTCATCATCATCGGCAGCACCCTCATCTTCTGACTCTTCATCGTCAGTGTCTGTACTGTCAGGCAGCTCTCTGTCGGCATCTTCCTCGTCATCGTCTTCGCTGTCAGAATCGTCAGTATCTACATCTACTATCAGAGGTACTATTTCAACAGGTCCATCGTCAAAAGAAAAGTCGTTATTACCAAAAGCACCCATCTCTGCTATCCAGATGTTGCCGTCTTCATCTGCAACCATCCCGGTTATATCCATATAAATCACAGAGTCTGTATCATGGATACCGCCCGGCACGTAGTTTGCAAGCTCGGTAAGATTCGTGCCGTCTATATCCAATGAAAAGAGCTTGGTAGCATAGGTCCAATTATCTTCGTCCAATAATATCCAGGATGAAAAATAAATCTTGTCACCGGCGAATGAAAGATTTCTTATATCCGACACTTCGTCCGGTAGCGCAACAAACTCCGGAAGGAAAACAAACTCCGGTGGTTCAAAGTCGCTTTCCTGATTATTTCTGCAGCCTGCCAATAATGATACAAGCAATGTTGCTACCATTACCACGGCTATAATTCTTGATGTCTTTTTCAATGTCTTAATCTCCTTTTGGTGTAAGTAGTAGAAATGCGTATTTATTGTAAGACGAATATGGAGAAAAGAAAGTTCCATATACACACATATATAGTGTTAACATAAATTCAACTTCTTAAATAACAGCATACCATTTCCTTAAGATTCTATTAAGAATTAGAGATAAAGTCAAGCAGAACGTGCTGAAAAGCACAAGATATAGGACTTTTTTAGCTAAAAGCACCATAAATTGAATTGATATTACGGTTGCATATATTTTATTTTTCATGAATTACAGAGCGAGATGCTATTTTACACATTTTTTACGTAATTAAGCATTCGCTTTTTACATATCTCCAATATGCTCGTTATCGACAGAAAAGGTGACCTTACTTCTCAACTCACAACGATAAAAATGAACATTAATAACTTGGAGGAAATATTCAAATGAAAAAAGCAATAGCAACAGTACTTGCGTGTCTTATGGCACTGACCATGCTCGCCGGATGCGGTGGCAGTGATGCCAACGAAGCACCATCACATACACCGGTGCAAGCCGCAGACCCAAAGCCTGCTGATGACCCGACTCCGGCTAATGATCCCCCGCCGCCCCCTGCAGAAGAGTTTGACGCAGACCGTGTCATCGCGGTATTCACACGTGAAGACGGAAGCGGAACGCGTGACGCATTCGTCAGTATAACCGGCGTAGGTGACGATATGTACATTGAAGCCGTTGTTCAAAACGAAACAGCTCAAATATTGACCAGTGTTGAAACAAACGACTCAGGAATAGGATATGTATCCGTCGGTTCACTAAGTGCCAGCGTTAAGGCTCTTGAAATTGACGGCGTTCTGCCTTCAGATGCAACGATCATGGATGGAACATATTCGCTCCAACGTCCTTTCCTTGTCGCTGTTACAGATGAAAAACTGGGAGATCCGCTTGTACAGGACTTTATCGACTTCATGCTCTCAGTCGAAGGGCAGGAATTATCAGCAAGCAGATGGACCCAAGCCGTGAATAGTCCAGCTCAATACGAATCGAGCGGTTTAAGCGGTGTCATCAAAGTTGGTGGTTCCACGTCTGTAGAGCCGCTGATGCAGCAAATGAGAGAAGCTTACATTGCACTTAATCCCGGGATGGAAATAGAGATTTCCGGAGGAGGTTCCGGTACCGGTATCAACGAAGCAACAGAAGGTGTTCTGGATATAGGTATGTCGAGCCGTGAACTCAGAGACAACGAAAAAGAAGCACTCACAGACATAGCAATTGCACTAGACGGAGTTGCAGTCATAGTGAATGCAGCAAATCCATTGACCGGACTATCGCTTGATCAGGTAAGAGAAATTTTTGTGGGTGAAATAATCAGATGGAGTCAAATTGCGTAGCCTTAAAAAAAGTATAACGAAACTAAGTATTCCCCGTTTTGGGGTATAAGACAAAAAATCTTCTGCCCCAAAAGCGGTGAATACATAGACATTTATTGGAGTTAAACAATGCATAAAGCAAGAGAAAAAATAATGCGCATAGTCTTTTTCGTTGCAGCACTTGCATCGATATTGGCTGTGGCGCTAATATGTGTATTTTTGCTGGCGCAAGGTTTGCCGGCAATGCTGAGGATCGGTGTGCTGGATTTCCTGTTTGGGACAAGGTGGGCGCCACTCCATGGCTCAGACCCTGCCTTTGGCATACTGCCATTCATACTGGGAAGTATTTATGTAACCGCAGGGGCTATTATTCTTGGAGTACCGGTTGGTATATTCACAGCGATTTTTATGGCAAAAGTGTGCCCGGAAAGAATACATAGGGTTATAAAACCTGCGCTTAATCTGATGGCAGGAGTGCCTTCGGTAATTTACGGGTTCTTTGGCATAGTTGTTGTAGTGCCTGCAATTTTTGAGGCATTTGGCAAACAATTTGATATGATGAGCGGAAATACTATGTTGGCTGCATCTGTAATACTGGGCATTATGATCCTGCCAACGATAATCACCATAGCCGAGACAAATCTTCGCGCTGTGCCCAATGAGCTATATGAAGGAGCTGTCGCATTGGGAGCAAGTCATGAGCGGGCTGTTTTTAAGGTCGTATTGCCGGCTGCACGCTCCGGTGTTACAGCAGCGGTCGTGCTTGGTGTGGGGCGCGCAATAGGTGAGACAATGGCAGTCAATATGGTTGCTGGCAATCAACCTGCCCTGCGAATGCCGTACGAAATCTTCAAAGGTCTCCGTACTATGACAACAAATATAGTAATTGAGATGGGTTATGTCGAGACGGGCAGTCTGCACAATGGAGCATTGATAGCAACAGGTGTTGTACTGTTTGTATTTATTCTTATTATCAACACGCTGTTCTCGATACTTAACAAGGAAAAGAAAGATAAAGCCGAGAGTAAGAAGGAAGCATCGTTAGTAAGTGAGGAAGAAACAATATGAACAAAATCCTGGTATTTTACCGCAAAAAAAAGCCCTCTGACTGGATACGGTTTCTTCTGTTGTGGACGTCTGCTGCAATAACGGTTTTAATACTGCTGTACATTGTTGGCTTCATTCTTGTAAGAGGAGTTCCACATTTGACCCCGTCCTTATTCTCGCTTACGTATACGACAGAAAATCAATCTTTATTTCCGGCGCTCGTCACTACTATTTTAATGGTAGTTTTAACGTTGATGATCGCTGTACCATTCGGGGTGTTTACGGCAATATATCTCATTGAATATGCTTCTCGCGGCAACAGAACAGTCCGAGTAATTCGCATGACGACCGAAACGTTGGCGGGTATTCCGTCTATTGTTTTTGGTCTTTTCGGATACTTGTTTTTTGCCAATTGGCTGGGGTGGGGCAAGTCGATACTGGCAGGTTGCTTTACCCTCGCCATAATGATTTTACCGATCATCATAAGGACAACAGAAGAAAGTTTAAAGTCCATCCCTGACAGTTATCGGGAAGGCTCGTTCAGTTTGGGTGCAGGGAGGCTCAGAACGGTAATGCGTGTTACTCTGCCTTCGGCGATGCCGGGTATTTTTGCGGGCATCATTTTGGGTGTCGGCAGGATCGTTGGAGAAACAGCGGCACTCATATTTACTATAGGCAGCGTGATCAAGATGCCGGACAACTTGTTTTCACAAGGAAGAACGCTGGCTCTGCATGTGCTGCAGCTTGCCGGAGAGGGACATTACCGCAACGAAGCTTATGCTACTGCAGTTGTGCTGCTTGTAGTAGTTCTTGGAATAAATGCTCTTTCATCAACAATCGAACGCCGCTTTAAACAAAAAATCAAGTAGTTGAGTGTGCTGCACTAAAAACGCTTACAAAACAGCACCTCTGAAAAGTAACAGTTAAAAAAACTAAATCCAAAACAAAAGAGGGAATAACGTGAAATTTCTATTATCTGAAGTCAATTTATGGTATAATGAGTTCCAGGCACTTAAGGATATTTCTATGGATATTCTTGAGCATGAGATCACAGCGTTTATCGGTCCGTCAGGCTGCGGTAAATCCACACTCATTAAAAGCCTCAATCGCATGAATGACCTTGTCGAAGGATGCAAGATAACCGGTCAGATCAAGCTTGACAACGAGGACATTTTTGGCAATATGGATGTGAATCAACTCCGCAAACGTGTAGGTATGGTGTTCCAAAAGCCAAATCCATTCCCAATGAGCATTTATGACAACATTGCGTTTGGCCCGAGGACCCACGGGATCAAAGCAAAACGTCAATTGGATGAGATCGTAGAAAGATCACTCCGCGATGCTGCGATTTGGGAAGAAGTCAAGGACAGACTTAGAAAGAGTGCATTGGGGCTTTCAGGCGGTCAGCAACAGCGTCTATGTATCGCTCGTGCATTATCGGTTGCACCTGATGTACTGCTTATGGATGAACCGACGAGTGCACTCGACCCGATCTCAACAGCTAAAATAGAAGATTTGGTATTGGAGCTTAAGAAGGACTATACTGTAGTCATCGTGACGCACAACATGCAGCAGGCGACACGTATCTCCGATAAAACTGCATTCTTCTTATTAGGCGAGGTCATCGAGTTTGGCGACACGGATCAGGTGTTTTCCATGCCGAAAGACAAACGCTGCGAAGATTATATCACAGGGAGGTTCGGATAAGGAATGAGAAGTAAATTTGACGAGGAGCTTTTGCAACTTAATGACATGCTGGTGGATATGGGAGCGTTAGTTGAAAAATCCATCACACGTGCAACAGAAGCGATATTAAACCATGACAAGAAAATGGCAAAAAAAGCGATAGCTGCAGATCGTGATGTTGACAGTCTTGAAAAGGAAATTGAAGCGTTATGCCTGCGGTTGTTACTAAGGCAGCAACCTGTTGCGAGAGATTTACGACTTATATCTGCTGCACTTAAAATGATCACTGATATGGAGCGTATAGGAGATCAGGCTGCGGATATTTCAGAGATAGCTAAGTTTCTTATAGGCAAGCAGTATATAATCGACCTTGAAAACATTCCGAAAATGGCAGAAGCGACCATTAAAATGGTGACAGAAAGCATTGACGCTTTTGTTAAAAGAGATTTGGA